>JAESFI010000174.1_pt1 | contig 27024 bp, 25 predicted proteins | sample 9269361 | NCBI WGS metagenome assembly JAESFI01 (sample SAMN14504119, study PRJNA617095) | algae metagenome | isolation source: Brasilonema angustatum HA4187-MV1 and co-occurring heterotrophs from moss... | place: USA: Manoa Valley, Honolulu, Hawaii | collected 2009-07-20 | reverse complement strand
GTGGGCGCGATCCGATCGCCAGCGGCCTGCCGCGGTCGCAGCTGCGGCAGGCCATTCCTCTCGGAATGCACCGACAATATCTGATTGCGCTATTACAAGGGTGGGTTAGCCGAAGGCGTAACCCACCTCTTTTGTTTCCGCAGGGACAGAAGTGGTGGGTTACGCCCAGCGGACCGCGCTTCGCGCGTCCGCAAGGCTAACCCACCCTACAATGCCACATCACCGCCCCTTGGTCGGAATCTTGTTATACGGCACATCCTTGTCGACGCGGATGTCGCCCGGCAGGCCAAGCACGCGCTCGGCGATGATGTTGCGCAGGATCTCGTCGGTGCCGCCGGCGATGCGCATCCCGGGCGAGGACAGCAGCATCTGCTGGAACTGGCCCTGGACGGTTTCCTCCGCATCCCCGGTGAGCAACCCGGCAGCGCCCTGGAGATCCATCGCGTAAGTCGCGATATCCTGCAGCATCACGCCCGACACCAGCTTCCCGATCGAGTTTTCGGGGCCGGGCCGCTCACCCTTCGACAGTGCCGAGATCGCGCGGTAGCTCGTGTATTTCAGCCCGCTCGACTTCACTGCCCAGCTCGCAAGCTTCGAGCGCACGGCGGGGTCGTCGATCGCGAGCCCGTCTTCCAGCATGAGGTTCGAGCAAAATTCAAACAGCTCCGGCACGCCGGTCGCAAGCCGTGCGCCGATCGACATGCGCTCGTTCATCAGCGTGGTCAGCGATACGCTCCAGCCTTCGCCGACCGCGCCGAGACGCTGGCTGTCGGGGATCACCACGTCGGTGAAATAGACCTCATTGAACTCCTGCATGCCGTTGGCCTGCTTGATCGGCCGCACCTCGACGCCTTTGCTCTTCATGTCCAGGAAGAACATGGTGAGGCCCTTGTGCTTGGGCACGTTTGGATCGGTGCGGGTGATCAGGAGGCCGTAGTCGGAATAATGCGCACCGGAGGTCCAGATCTTCTGGCCGTTGATGATCCAGTTGTCACCCCGCTTTTCCGCGCGCGTGCGAAGGCCCGCGACATCGGAGCCGCCGGCGGGCTCGGAGAACAACTGGCACCAGATTTCCTCGCCGGAGGCGAGCTTCGGCAGATAGCGGCGCTTATGCTCCTCGCTGCCCCAGGCCATCACGGTCGGGCCGCACATGCCCTCGCCGATCTGGAACGGCTGGGTCAGCTTGCCGTAGACGCCCTCCTCCTGCTGCCAGATCACCTTCTCGATCGGCGTGGCGCCGCGGCCGCCATATTCCTTCGGCCAATGCAGGCAGGCCCAGTTGCCGTCCGACTTCTTCTTTTGCCAGGCCTTGCCGACCTCGACCATGTCGTGCTTGGCAAGCCTGATGCGGCCGAGCGAGGATTTCGACAATTCCTCCTCGAGCTCCTTCGGCGCGTTGGCGGCAACCCATTTGCGCGCGGTTTCGCGGAATGCGGCTTCCTGCGGGGTGTCGTCGAAATTCATGGCGGACCTCTAGCCTCTTCCCTTGGTCGGGATCTTGTTGAACGGCACGTCCTTGTCGACACGGATATCGCCGGGCAGGCCCAGGACCCGCTCGGCGATGATGTTGCGCATGATCTCGTCGGTGCCGCCTTCGACGCGCGTGCCGGGCGCACGCAGCAGCATCGCCTGGAAACGACCGGCGAGCTCGGCATCCTCGGGACCGCTGATCACACCGCTCGCGCCCTGCAGATCCAGCGCGTAGGTCGCAACGTCCTGGATCATCGAGCCCGCCACCAGCTTGCCGATGGAATTTTCAGGACCCGGCCGCTCGCCCCGCGACAACGCGGAGATCGCGCGCATGCTGGTGTATTTCAGCCCGCTCGCCTTCACCGCCCAGTTGGCCAGCCTCGAGCGCACCGCGCGATCCTCGATCGCCGGACCGTCATCGAGCATCAGGCTGGAGCAATATTCGAACAGCTCCGGAAAACCGGTCGAGACGGCGGCGCCGATCGCGCTGCGCTCGTTCATCAGCGTGGTCAGCGAGACGTTCCAGCCGTCACCGACCTCGCCGAGGCGCTGATGATCGGGAATGCGGACATTGGTGAAATAGACCTCGTTGAAGTCCGAGGCGCCGCTCGCCTGCTTGATCGGCCGCACCTCGACGCCCGGGCTCTTCATGTCCAGGAAGAACATGGTGAGGCCCTTGTGCTTGGGCACGGTCGGATCGGTGCGGGTGAGCAAAATGCCGTAGTCGGAATAATGCGCGCCCGACGTCCAGATCTTCTGGCCGTTGATCACCCAGTCGTCACCGTCCTTCTCCGCGCGCGTGCGCAGGCCCGCGACGTCTGAGCCGCCGGCCGGTTCGGAGAACAGCTGGCACCAGACTTTCTCGCCGGAAGCGAGCGGCGGCAGATAGGTGCGCTTATGCTCCTCGCGCGCGAACGCCATCATGGTCGGCCCGCACATGCCGTGACCGATGATGAACATGCGCGACAGTTGGCCGAACGGCCCTTCTTCCTGCTGCCAGATCACGCGCTCGATCGGCGAGGAGCCGCGCCCGCCATATTCTTTCGGCCAGTGCAGGCAGGCCCAGCCCGCATCGGCCTTCTTCTTCTGCCAGGCCTTTGCGACCTCGAGAATGTTGGCGTTCTTGAGCACGGTGCGGCCGAGCGAGGATTTGCGCAGCTCCTCCTCGTACTGCCTGGGCGCGTTGGCGCCGATCCAGGCGCGCGCAGTGGCGCGGAATTCGGTTTCCTGCGGGGTGTCGTCGAAGTTCATGGTCTCTTATCCCTCGCTGGCGTCGTAGGATGGGTAGAGCGAAGCGAAACCCATCTCCTAGACCACCCGCGTCATGATGGGTTTCGCTACGCTCTACCCATCCTACAAATCACCAATCGTTACGCCGCGTTCTTCTTGCGCATGCGGTCGATCAGCTGGTCTTCCCAATAGGACAGACTGCCGAGCCCGAGCGCCATCGCGTTGGCGCGGCGGTAGTACATGTGGCAGTCGAACTCCCAGGTGAAGCCCATGCCACCGTGAACCTGGATGTTGTTCTTGGCGCAGTGCTGGAACGCCTGCGTCGCGCTGATGCGCGCGGCGGCGGCGGCTTCCGGCAGCTCGGCTGCGTTGGTCGAAAGCGCCCAGGCGCCGTAATAGCTGTTGGAGCGCGCCAGCGTTGCCGAGACGTACATGTCGGCCAGCATGTGCTTGACGGCCTGGAACGAGCCGATCTGACGGCCGAAGGCGATACGGTCGAGCGCGTAGTCGCGGCCCATCTCGAGCGCACGGTCGGAGCCGCCGACCTGCTCGAAGGCACACAGCACCGCCGCGCGGTCGAGCACTTGAGACAAAATGCTCCAGCCTTCGCCGGCAGCGCCGAGCGGCTCAGCCTTCGCGTCCTTGAAAGTGATCTCGGCCTGCCCGCGGGTCGGATCGAGATTGGTCAGGCTCTTGACCTCGACACCACCGGCCTTGAGATCGACCAGGAACAGCGAGATGTCGGCATCCCGCCCGCTCGATCCGGTGCGTGCGGCGACCACCGCGAAGTCGGCGATCGCGCCGTCGGCAACAGGCTTCTTGACGCCGTTGAGCAGGCCATTGGCAGCCGTCAGCTTGACGTTCTTCGGCGCGGGATTGCCCTTGCCCTCGAACAGCGCCAGCGTGCCGATCGCCTCGCCCGAGGCGATCGCCGGCAGCCATTTTTTCTTCTGCGCGTCACTGCCGGCGATCAGCAGCGCTTCGGCGGCGAGATAGACAGTTGAGGAGAACGGCACCGGTGCATTGGCCCGGCCCATCTCTTCCGCGATCACGCAAAGCTCGAGATGGCCGGCACCGGCACCGCCGAACTCTTCCGGGATCGCAACGCCGAGGAAGCCCATCTCGGCGAGGCCCTTCCACAGCTCCTTGTCGTACGGCGACTTGCCGTCGAGCACGACGCGCACCGCCTTCGGCGAGCATTTTTCAGCGAGGAATTTGCGCGCCTGATCGCGGAGCTGCTTCTGGTCGTCGGAGAAATCGAAGTTCATGGCGGCTTACCTCTTATTGTTTGTCGCTTGTATTGATGCCGTCATTCCGGGGCGCCGCGTAGCGGCGAGCCCCGGAATGACGTGTTGAGGGAGCGGTGCGTCATCGCAGCACGATCACATCCTGATCCGGCTTGTCCGCATACAGCCGCTCCACCAGCGCCGCGCGGCGTTCCAGGCCGGCGCGCTGGTTGATGTAGCCCTTGTCGGTGAGCTCGTTGCCGTCGATCGAAGGCGGCTCGACCATCAGCATCGCGCGGGCGATGATGCGGCTGCTGGCGCCTTCGCAGTCCCGGTTGTGCGCTTCCAGCCCGCGCCTGAAGCAGGCGATCACATCAGGGTGCTTCACGGCATCCTCGAAGCTGAGATCGGCATTGCCGACGAGCTGGCGGCAGGCATGCAGGTTCGGCCAGGCGAGCAGGCCGATGAAAGCGCGATCCTGCCCCGCGACCAGCGCGTCATGCACGACGGGCGTCGCCGCCGCGATTGTATCGGTGCGGAGCGAGCCGACATGCACGAAGGTGCCGGTGGTGAGCTTGAAGTCCTCGACCACGCGGCCCGCGAAGATGATGCCCTTCACCGGATCGGCATCGTCGACGAAGATGCCGGCATCGCCGATGCAATAAAAACCTTCCTCGTCGAACATCTTCTTCGTGAGATCAGGCTGGCCGAAATAGCCGGGCGTGACGTTGACGCCGCGCAGGCGCAGCTCGTATTTCGAGCCGCACGGCACCATCTTTAATTCGACGCCGGGGAACGGCAGGCCGATCAGGCCGACGCGCTCGGTGTCCCAATAGGTGCCGGTCGAGGTCGGCGCCGTCTCGGTCGAGCCCCAGCCGGTGTAGAACACGATACGCTCACCGGTGGTCTTCACGGCCAGCGCCTGCATGCGGTCGTAGAGATCATCAGGCAGGCGCGCGCCGCCATAGGCCATGATCGACAGGTTCTTGAAGAACGAGCGGCACAGCGCGTCGTCCTTCTCCATGGCGGCCGCGAGCGCGGCATAACCTGCGGGCACGTTGGCGTAATAGGTCGGCGAGATCTCGCGGAGATTCCTGATCGTCTCCTCGAGCTGACCCGGCATCGGGCGGCCGTCGTCGATATAGAGCGTGCCGCCGTCGACCAGCACCGGATGGAACGCGGCATTGCCGCCCATGGTGTGATTCCACGGCATCCAGTCCAGCACGATCGGCAGCGGGCCGCCCGCCGTGCGCGGCCGCACCTGCATCATCATCGCCGCATTGGCGCACATCATCGCTTGCGTGTTGATGACGGCCTTGGGCATGCCGGTCGAGCCCGACGTGAACAGCAGCTTGCCGACGGTGTCAGGGGTGATCTTCGCGATCGACGCCTCGACATCAGCCGTCACCGGTGTTGCCGCAAGCTCGGCGAAGCTGACGCTCTTGATGTCTTCGCTGGGACGCACGACGTGAACGACGGTGACGCCGGTGAGATCGAGCGCTTTCAGCGCCTTCTCGAAGGTCGGGCCGTCCTGCACCATCACCACGGCCGGCTTGATCAGGTCGAACAAATACTTCAGCTTGACGTGATCATGACTCATCAGCGAGTAGGCCGGCGACACCGGCGCAGCCGGGACACGCGCCTGCATCGCGGCCTGCGTCATCAGCGCGTGCTCGATCGAATTGCCCGAGAGGATCGTCACCGGGCGTCCGTCGAGCTTGAGGTTGAGCAGCGCCTGCGTCAGCGCATCGACGGTGCGCTTGGCCTCGCCGTAGGAGACCTTGCGCCATTCGCGGTTCGGTCCGCCACGCTGCGCGAGCCAGATGCGCTCCGGCGCTTCCTTCGCCCATTTCGCCAGCGAGGCCGGAAGATGTTTCTCGTAAGTCTGCAGCGGAATGCGCGACTTCAGCACCACCGTGCCGTCAGCGCGGCGCTCGACATCGATGTCGCGCGCGAGCCACTCGACCTTGCGAAAGGCAGGCTTTGACATCACCGCCGCCGCGCTTCCACTCATTTTGCGTCTCCCGGAATTATTGTCCTTTGCGGATCTTTGTTGTTTCAGCGCTTGATATAGACAGGCTTTCGCTTCTCAAGGAAGGCCCTGATGCCTTCCGAAAATTCCTCGGAGCGGCTGCACAGGACCTGGTTGCGGTCCTCCATCGCAATCGCCGCTTCCAGCGATCCGGCATCGACGCTCATGTTGAGACATTCCTTTGACAGCCGCAGCCCCACGGGCGAGGCCGTCATCATCGCGTCGACGTAAGACTCCGCGGCCGCATCGAGCTTGTCCTCGTCAACGAGTTCCGAGACGAGCCCGACCGCGAGCGCGCGCTCGGCGCCGATGAAACGCCCGGTGAGGATCAGCTCGGAGGCCACGGAGACGCCAACGAGCCGCGGCAAGAAGTAGCTGGTGCCGATGTCGCAGCCGCCAAGGCCGAGCTTGATGAAGGCGCAGTTCATCCGCGCCGACTTCGTCGCGATGCGGATGTCGGAGGCGAGCGCCAGCGCGAAGCCACCGCCGGCCGCGGCGCCCTGCACCAGCGACAGGATCGGCTGCGGGCAACGCCGCATCAGCATCACGATGTCGGCGATGCGCCGCTGCGAGTCCAAAGACTCGGTCACACCGGGCGGCTCCTGCTGCCCGGCTCGGCGCGCCATCGCCGCCTTGAGGTCGAGGCCGGCACAGAAATTCTTGCCGGCACCGCGCAGCACGACGACACGCGTGTCGCGGTTGCGCTGGAGGCTCTGGAAGTAAACGTTGAGCGCATCGATCAGCGCGGGATCGAGCGCATTGAGGCTGTCAGGGCGATTGAGCGTCACCCGGTCGACGCCGTCGTCATGCTCGATCAGCAGCGGTTGGGACATGGGGCGCTCCTGCATCCGCTCTTCAAGTGGCGGTTATTGCGCCCTCTCCCCTTGCGGGAGAGGGCATGTACGTCGCTGACCAAGAACTCGTTCGGGTGAGGGGTCTGTCTCCGCGGAGAGAACCCCTCATCCGGCGCGCTCAGGAGCGCAATTGCGCTCCAAAGCGCGCCACCTTCTCCCACAAGGGGAGAAGGAAGAAAGCACCTACCGCGGCGCCATGCGGATGGCGCCGTCGAGACGGATGGTCTCGCCGTTGAGCATGGCGTTCTCGACGATGTGCACGGCGAGCGCGCCGTATTCCTTGGCATCGCCGAGGCGTGAGGGATGCGGCACCTGGGCGCCCAGGCTCTTGCGGGCCTCCTCGTTCAGGCCCATCAGCAGCGGCGTGAAGAACAGGCCGGGCGCGATGGTGTTGACGCGGATCTTCTGGCTGGCGAGGTCGCGCGCGGCCGGCAGGGTCAGGCCGACGACGCCGCCTTTCGACGCCGAATAGGCGATCTGGCCAATCTGGCCTTCGTAAGCCGCCACCGACGCCGTGTTGATGATGACGCCGCGCTCTTCACCGACCGGCTCGATGGTGACGAGGCGCTCGGCGAACAGACGCAGGCAGTTGAAGGTGCCGATCAGATTGACGTTGATGATGCGCGCGAACTTCTCCAGCGGATAGACGCCGTCGCGGCCGACGATGCGTTGCGAGCCGCCGATGCCGGCGCAGTTCATCAGCACGCGCGCGACACCATGTGCGGCTTCCGCCTTCGCAATCGCAGCCTTGATCTGCTCCTCGCTGGTGACGTCGGCATGAAGCGCGACGCCCTTCACTTCGGCGGCGACCTTCTCGGCGTTTTCCTTGTTCTGGTCGATGACGCCGATCTTGGCGCCCTTGGCCGCCATGGCGCGGGCGGTCGCTTCGCCGAGACCCGAGCCACCACCGGTGATGAGAACGGCTACGTCTTTCAATTCCATCGCTTGTACCTTTCCTTGGGCGTTTCTTCTCTGGACTTGAGAGTGATGGCCGGATTATCCGGCCGCGGCAGCTTCCCCGGCTTGCGTGAGGATGCCGCCGCAGATCAGCGTTTCCATGTGCTTGATGTATTGGCGGCAGACGTCATCGGTGACCGGACCGACGCCGGTCGCGCGAGACATCGCGTGCCGGCCGAAGAACAGATGATCGCAGGCGCCGATCAGGCTGGTGTAGAACAGCACCGGATCGGTGGCGCGGAACTCGCCGCGGCTGACGCCCTCGGCGAGCAGGCGGCGATGAAAGTCGAGCAATGGCGCGACAAAGAACTTCGAGACTTCGTCGGCGGAGCCCGCAACACTCTCGTGCAGGAGATAGTGGATCAGCCGGTTCATGTAGGGGAACCGGTGATAGGCGCGGATGATGCCGGCGATGTGCAGCTTCAGCTTCGCCGTCGAGGTGATCGGCTGCGCCAGCAGATATTCGAGATTGGACATCTCCGTCGCGGCATCGCGCGCGAGCAGCGCCAGCAGCAGGCCGTCCTTGTTGCCGAAATGATATTTGACCAGCGCGGCGTTGGCGCCGGACTTCTGGGCGATGTCGGACAGCGAGATCTCGATGGAGGAGCGTTCGATCATCAGCTCGCTGGCGGCCACGAGCAATTTCTCTGCCGTGGAATTCTTTCCGCTGGGGAGCCTGTTCGGTACGCTGGTAGTCACGGAGATCCCTGTTCTCGCCGCATGAACGGGCCGCAGATAAGCCGAAGCAGCGCCTCATCACAAGAGTTAATTGATCGATTGACTAAACGATAGCTCGCCCCTTAAATCCGCCCCCGACAACCCAACCCTATCAAGAACAATCATGGGAGAGACCGAAATGGCCGAGGCTTATATCGTCGCCGCTGCGCGTACCGCGGGCGGGCGCAAGGGGGGCCGCCTCGCCGGCTGGCATCCGGCCGATCTCGCGGCCAAAGTACTGGACGAGCTGGTCGATCGCGCCAAGGTCGATCCGGCGCTGGTCGAGGACGTGATCATGGGCTGCGTAATGCAGGTCGGCGAGCAGTCCAACAACGTCGCGCGCAACGCGATCATGGCCTCGAAGCTGCCGGAGAGCGTGCCGGGCACCTCGATCGACCGCCAGTGCGGCTCTTCGCAGCAGGCGCTGCACTTCGCGGCGCAGGCCGTGATGTCCGGCACCATGGACGTGGTGATCGCGGCCGGCGTGGAATCGATGACGCGCGTGCCGATGGGCCTGTCCTCGCAGCTCGCCGCCAAGAACGGTTTTGGTCACTACAAGAGCCCGGGCATCGAGGCGAGATATCCGAACATCGTGTTCAGCCAGTTCACCGGCGCCGAGATGATGGCCGAGAAGTACGGCCTGTCGAAGGATGATCTCGACGAATACTCCTTCAACAGCCATCAGCGCGCGATCGCGGCAACGCAAGCCGGTCACTTCAAGAAGGAGATCGTGCCGCTCGAGATCACCCGCGCGGACGGCAGCAAGGACACCCATCACATCGACGAAGGCATTCGCTTCGATGCCACGCTCGAAGGCATCAAGGGCGTCAAGCTGATCGCCGAGAACGGCAAGCTCACCGCCGCCAGCGCCAGCCAGATCTGCGACGGCGCCTCCGGCGTCATGGTCGTCAACGAGCGCGGCCTCAAGCAGCTCGGCGTCAAGCCGCTGGCGCGCATCCACCACTTGACCATGACCGGCGGCGATCCCGTCATCATGCTCGACGCGCCCCTGCACGCCACCAAGAAGGCGTTGGAAAAGGCCGGCATGAAGGTCGACGACATCGACCTGTTCGAGGTCAACGAGGCCTTCGCCTCGGTGCCGACCGGCTGGCTGAAGACCACCGGCGCCGATCCGGCGCGCCTGAACGTCAATGGCGGCGCGATCGCGCTCGGCCATCCGCTCGGCGGCTCCGGCACCAAGCTGATGACGACGCTGGTCCACGCCCTGCATCAGCGCGGCAAGCGCTACGGCCTGCAGACCATGTGCGAAGGCGGCGGCATGGCCAACGTGACGATCGTTGAACGACTGTAAGAAGAAAAGCGAAGAACGCATGGCGAGTGATGAGTGGTGATGGGGAGCGGCTTCCGCCCCCATCGCCATTCACCGCTCGCCTCTTTTTTTGAGGAAATGCCATGACCCATCCGTCCGTCTACGCCAAGACCACGCCCGACAAGATCGCCTACCAGATGGCCGGGACCGGCAAGGCGATCACCTATCGCGAGCTCGACCAGCTCTCGAACCAGGGCGCGAACCTGTTCCGCTCGCTCGGCCTGAAAGCCGGCGACCACATCGCACTGCTGATGGAAAACCGCCTCGCCTTCATGGAGATCTGCTGGGCGGCACAGCGCAGCGGGCTCTATTACACCGCGATCAGCCGCTATCTGAAACAGGACGAGATCGACTACATCATCGGCGATTGCGGCGCCAAGGTCGTCATCACCACGCCGAAATGCGCCGACCAGATCAAGGCCCTGATCAAGGGCAAACCCGGCGAGCCGATCTTCTACATGGTCGACGAGCCCCTGCCCGGCTTCCGCTCCTATGACAAGGAAGCGGTCGCGCAACCGACCACGCCGATTGCCGACGAGGTCGCCGGCTACGACATGCTGTATTCGTCGGGGACCACCGGCCGTCCCAAGGGCATCAAGAAGGCGTTCGAGGGCAACGCCATCGACGTGCCCAATGCCTTCCTGCGCGTGCTCTGCGCCGACATGTGCGGCATGAATGCCGACAGCACCTACCTCTCGCCGGCGCCGCTCTATCACGCGGCCCCGTTGCGCTTCAACATGATGGCGATCGTGCTCGGCGGCAGCTCCATCATCATGGAGCATTTCGACGCCGAGGACTTCTTGAAACTCGTCGAGAAGTACAAGGTCACGCAATCGCAGCTCGTGCCGACCATGTTCGTGCGCATGCTGAAGCTACCGGACGAGGTCCGCGCCAAGTACAACGTCTCGACGTTGAAGGGTGCGATCCACGCCGCCGCGCCCTGCCCGGTCGACGTCAAGGCCAAGATGATCGAGTGGTGGGGCCCGATCCTGATCGAGTATTACGCGGGCTCGGAAGGCAACGGCGTCACCGTCTGCAACTCACAGCAATGGCTGGAGCATCGCGGCAGCGTCGGCCGCGCCGTGGTGGGCAAGATCAAGATTCTGGACGAGAACGACGAGGAGCAGCCGCTAGGCGAGATCGGCACGGTCTATTTCGCCGACGCGCCCGCCTTCACCTATCACAACGACCCCGAGAAGACGAAGAAAGCCTACAACGCCAAGGGATGGTCGACGCTCGGCGATGTCGGCTATCTCGACAAGGACGGCTTTCTGTTCCTCACCGACCGCAAGTCCTACATGATCATTTCCGGCGGGGTGAACATCTACCCGCAGGAGACCGAGGACGTGCTCATCACCCACCCCGAAATCGCCGACGTCGCCGTGTTCGGCGTGCCGAACGAGGAGATGGGCGAAGAGGTCAAGGCGGTGGTGCAGCCGCACGACATGACGCGCGCCGGCAAGGAGCTGGAGGCCGATCTCATCGCCTACTGCAAGACACGTCTGTCAGCGATCAAGTGCCCGCGCTCGATCGATTTCGAAGCCGAGCTGCCGCGCACGCCGACGGGGAAGCTGGTGAAGCGGCATCTGCGCGACAAGTACTGGCCGAAGACGGCGGCGAAGATTTAACGGAGGTCTCGTGTCCCGGACGCGGTGCAGCGCGGAGCGGTGCGCCGCAGAGCCGGGACCCATCTCGCCGAGATACTGGGCCCCGGCTCAGCAGTGCAGCACTCCGTGCCGCACTGCATCCGGGGCACGATCAACACTATCTCAATCAAACAAGCTCGGCGTGTGGTTCACCAGCGCGCCCTCGATCTCCAGCATCTTCAGTTTCGTCACCACGCCGCCATTCGCCGAGAAGCCGCCGGGCTTGTTGCCGGCCGCGAGCACGCGGTGGCACGGCACGACGATCGGGCACGGATTGCGGCCGAGTGCTTGGCCGACATCGCGCGAGAGCTGGACACCGCCGAGCTGCTTGGCGATGTCGCCATAGGTGATGGTCTTGCCCGGCGGAATGGCACGGGCGATCTCGTAGACGCCGCGGTTGAACTCGGGCACGCCGTCGAGATCGAGCGGGATGTCGGTGAGGTCATCCGGCTCGCCCGCAAGCAGCTTCACGATACGGTCGATCGCCTGCTGCACCTCCGCGGTCGGCTCGGCTTCGGTCGCCTCGGCATGGCGCTGGCTGATGCGGGTACGGATCTTCTGCTCGCCGCCCATCGGGAGCTGCGTGCCGTTGATGCCGCGGGGGCCCCAGGCGATGGCGCAGAGGCCGATCCTGGTATCGAACAGGGCAAAATGCTGGTCGGTCATGGCTTGGTTCCTGAGCTTGCGTCCTTCTCGCATGCCCCCATTGTGATCTCGGCTTACATGTAGGCTTGGAAATAGTTGCGATCCACCCGGTTTCCGGGAATCTTGCACAGGAGTTCCGCCCCCTTTCCACGAGCCCAGAATGCAAAGCCTCCACGTCAACGGATACGACATGCCCTATCTCGACGTAGGCGAAGACAGGAGCCGCCCGCCGCTGGTCTGCGTGCATGGCTCGCTCTCCGACTTCCGCGTCTGGGGCTGCGTGCTCGGGCCGCTGACGCAGCGGCACCGGATGATCGTCGTCAGCCTGCGGCACTTCTTCCCGGCCCAATGGGACGGCGTCGGCGACACCTATTCGATCGCCCAGCATGTCAGCGACGTCATCGCCTTCATCGAAAAGCTCGACCTCGGTCCGGTCGACCTGATGGGCCATTCCCGCGGCGGGCACATCAGCTTCCGCGTAGCGCAGCAGCGACCGGATCTGCTGCGGCGACTGGTGCTGGCCGAGCCCGGCGGCGAGCTCGATGCAAGCCTTGATCCCGAATACGCCGGCGGCCCCTCGCCGCTGCTGGCACGGTTCACGGCCTCGGCCGAGAAGATCGCGGCCGGCGATGTCGACGGCGGCCTCGCCGTGTTCGTCGACACGCTGGAGGGCGCCGGCACCTGGCCGCGGCTACCGGCGATGGTGAAGCAGAATTTGCGCGATAACGCCTACACACTAATTGGCCAGGTCCGCGACAACCGCCCGCCGTTCTCGAAGGAGGATGCGGAATCGATCAGGATGCCGACCCTGTTCATCCTGGGCGCGCGGACCAAGGGCCTGCTGCCGAAGGTGCTGCATGCGCTCGCCGCACATGTGCCCTATTCCAAGACGGCGATCATCCCGAACGCGACGCATCCGATGTTCGAGCAGGCGCCGCAAAAATACTCCGAAATGGTCCTGGATTTTCTGGCGAGCTGATCATGCAGAGCTTTCACGTCAATGGTTACGACATGGCCTATCTCGAAGTCGGCGAGGGCCATCCGCTGGTCTGCGTGCACGGCACGCTCGGGGATTTCCGCACCTGGTATTCGGTGCTGGGCCCGCTGTCGAAGAAGCATCGCGTGATCTCGGTCAGCCTGCGGCATTTCTTCCCCGAGCACTGGGATGCCGTCGGCGACGACTACAAGATGGCGCAGCATGTCGCGGACACGATCGCCTTCATCGAGCAGGTGCAGCCCGGCCCGGTCGATCTGATGGGCCATTCCCGCGGCGGGCATATCGCCTTCCGCGTCGCGCAGGCGCGGCCTGATCTGTTGCGAAAGCTTGTGCTGGCGGAGCCCGGCGGCGATCTCGATCCCAGCCTGCCGCTGCCCGAAGGCACGCCGGCACATCCGCCGCTCGCCGCGAAGACAGTGCGCTCGGTCGAGATGATTCGCGCCGGCGACACCGAGGGCGCGCTGCAGAATTTCTACGAGGGCATCGAAGGCGACGGTTCGTGGCGGCGCGTGCCGGCGGCCGCAAAACAGCAGCTGCGCGACAACACGCTCACCTTCCTCGGCCAGATCAACGAGCAGCGCCGGCCCTACACGCTTGCGGACGCGCAGGCGATCAGAACGCCGACGCTGCTGATCGGCGGCGGCGCCACCACCGGCAGCCTGTCGGTGATGTGGCGCGTGCTGGCCGAGCACATCGCAGGCGCGCAGACGGCGGTGATCCCCAACGCCGGCCACTGGATGTTCGAGCAGGCGCCGCTGGAGTACGGCGACGTCGTGAGCCGGTTTTTGGCGGAGTAGGTGCTCTCTTCGCCTCGCCCCGCAAGCGGGGCGAGGGAGTGCACGGCCGGCGCCTACCTCACTCACACCTTCCAAACACCGACCGGCATCTTGATGGTCGCGTTCAGCCGGTTCCAGACGTTGATCGTCGCAATCGAGAGGATCAGGGTTGCGAGCTCGCGCTCGTCAAAATGCTTGGCGGCCTCGTTCCAGATCGCATCCGGCACGGGGTCCTCGCGATCGGCAACGCGCGTCACGGCTTCAGTCAGCGCCAGCGCGGCACGCTCGGCATCGGTGAAATAGGGCGCCTCGCGCCAAGCGGACACGGCGAACAGGCGCTCGTCGGTCTCACCGAGCTTGCGGGCGATCTTCGGATGCATGTCGACGCAGACGCTGCAGCCATTGATCTGGCTGGCGCGCAGGTGCACCAGTTCGAGGAGCTTTTCCGGCAGGCCCTGCTTGGTCACATTGCCGAGGGCTTGAAGGTGGTTCATGGCCTCGGGCAGGACCATGACGGGGTGGTTCATGCGGGCGTGCATCATCTTGCGTCTCCGTTTGCGATTTTCGAAGGTTCCGGTCACATCGGCCGGATTGGCTTCGTCATGGGCATGACGGATCGCGACCAGGGAATGTGACCGATGACTGACGAAAATTTTCTGACCCGGCAGTTCGAGGCCAACCGGGACCATCTGCGTGCGGTCGCCTACCGGATGCTGGGTGCGAGCAGCGAGGTCGACGATGCCGTGCAGGAGGCCTGGCTGCGGCTGAGCCGTAGCGATACGTCCGATGTCGCCAACTTGCGGGGCTGGCTGACGACCATGGTCGCGCGCATCTGCCTCGACATGCTGCGCGCCCGGAAATCGCGCAAGGAAGATCCGATGGGCCCGCACGTGCCGGAGCCGGTCGACGAGACGCGGGAGCGTGAGGCCGAGATGGCCGATTCCGTCGGTGCGGCGCTGCTGGTCGTGCTCGAGACATTGCAGCCGGCGGAGCGGCTGGCCTTCGTGCTGCACGACATGTTCGCGGTCCCGTTCGAGGAGATCGCACCGATCGTCGGCCGCTCGGTCGATGCCTCGCGGCAGCTGGCGAGCCGCGCGCGGCGGCGCGTGCAGGGCGCGCCGGTGCCCGAGGCGGATTTGTCGCGCCAGCGCGCGATCGTCGATGCCTTCCTCAAGGCGTCCCGCGAGGGCAATTTCGAAGGCCTTCTCGCCGTGCTCGATCCCGACGTCGTCTTCCGCGCCGACGACGCCGCTGTGCGGCTCGGCACGCTGCCGGAAATCCGCGGCGCGGATGCGGTCGCGCAGCTCTACAAGGGCCGCGCACAGGCCGCGCGGACGGCGCTGGTCGATGGCGAGATCGGCGTCGCCGTCATTCTCGGCGGCCATCTGCGCATCGCGCTACGTGTCAGCTTCAACGGCGACCGCATCGCAGGGATCGAGGCACTGGCCGATGCGGAGCGGATCGCGGCGCTGGATGTGGAGGTGCTGGAGAGATGAGCCGAGCGTGGCGTCCGGACGATCCGGATGCTACGCTGTCGTCCAATCGCGCACGGTACCGGTGCTCAAGACGCGAAAGGATGCCTCATGAAGACCCGCCTCATTCCCCTCCTCGCTCTGTCCCTGCTCGGCCTCGTCGCTAGCAGCACCAATGCGCTCGCGGCAGCCGACGAAAAGCTGAAGGCCGCAGCCGAGCAGGAGAAAGCGCCGCTGATCGAGACGCTGCGCGACATGGTGATGATCGAGAGCGGCAGCAGCGATGCCGAGGGCCTGAAGAAGATGGCCGACTTCACCGAAGCCCGCCTGAAGGCGCTGGGCGCCAGCACGGAACGGCGCAAGACCACCGCGGGCATCGGCGCCGACATGGTGATCGCCACGTTCCAGGGATCGGGCACGCGCAAGCTGATGCTGATCGCGCATATGGACACGGTCTATCAGCGCGGCATTCTCGGCAGCGAGCCGTACCGCGTCGACGGCAACCGCATCTACGGCCCCGGCATCGCCGACGACAAGGGCGGCATCGCCGTGGTGCTGCATGCGCTCAAGATTTTGAAGGAGGCCGGCTGGCAGGACTATGCCAGGCTCACCGTGTCGTTCAATCCGGACGAGGAGGTCGGCTCGATCGGATCCGGCGAGATCATCGCGGAGCTCGCCGACCAGCACGACGTCGTGCTCTCCTGCGAGCCGACGGTGGCCGCGCCGGTGGCGAAGAATGACGGGCTGCTGCTGGGCGCGAGCGGCACCGCGACCGCGAAGATGGAAGTGAAGGGCCGCGCCTCGCATGCGGGCGCCGCGCCCGATCTCGGCCGCAACGCGCTGATCGAGCTGGCGCATCAATTGCTGCAGACGAAAGACGTCGCCAAGTCCATTCCAGGCACGCAGCTCAACTGGACCACGGCGCAGGCCGGCACGGTGCGCAACCAGATCCCGGAGAAGGCCGAGGCCGGCGCCGACATCCGCCTCACCATTCCCGACGGCGTCGCCAAATTGCAGGCGGCGCTCGACGAGAAGCTGAAGACGAAACTTGTGCCCGACACCGAGACCACGGTGACGATCATCGCGGGACGCCCGCCCTTCGTCGCCAGCGATCGCGGCCGCGCGCTGGCGCAGCAGGGACAGGCGATCTATGCCGAGATCGACCGCAAGCTCGACATCGCAGAGATGACAGGCGGCGCCACCGACGCCGGCTACGCCAATCGCAGCGGCAAGGCGGTGGTGGTCGAGAGCTTTGGCCTTGCCGGCTTCGGCTATCACGCCCGCGACGAGTTCATCGACACCAACTCGGTCGTGCCGCGGCTCTATCTGATGAGCCGGATGCTGATCGAGCAGGGCAAGAAGAAGTAGGCCGGCTTCCCGGCCGGGCCATTAGTGCGAAAACAACCCCATGCACAGTAGACGGGGTTAGTAATATCAATGACTTAGCGAAGCGCCAAAAGAGGGCCTGAGCGGGCCTCGACAGCCCCGCCTTGACGCCCCCTCCCTCTCGGAGTACCTTCGAATACGGAATTCTGTATTCCCTTTCGTTATCCGGAGTTGCTGGCGTGATCCCTCTCGACCCGCTCCCGAGCCTGATCGACCAGGTCTATTCGCGGATCCTGGAGGCGATCTCCGACCGCACACTGCAGCCCGGCCAGCGCATCCGGCAGAACGAGCTCGCCGACAAGCTCGGCGTCTCGCGCCAGCCGGTGTCGCATGCGCTGCATCTCTTGCACCGTCAGGGCCTCGTCGCCGAGAGCGGCAAGCGCGGCTTCGAAGTCACCCAGCTCGACCCCTCGCGCATCCGCCAGCTCTACGAGGTGCGCGGCGCCATCGACGCGCTGGCCGCACGGCTTGCCGCGATGCGCGCGGCGAATGACGCCGCGGGACGCGCGCGGCTGGACGCCGCACTCGCCGCCGGACGCGGCATCGACCGCAACACATCACTGTCCGAGCTGATCACGCTCGACGTCGATTTTCACCGCGCGATCTATCAGCTCGCCGGCAATCCCGTGATCGAGGAAACCATTGCGCCGCAATGGCCGCATATGCGCCGCTCGATGGCGACGGTGCTGTCGGAGCTGGATTATCGCGGCAGCGCCTGGGCGGAGCATGTGACGATTGCCGGACACATTCTCGCAGGCGACGCGAAAGCGGCCGAGCGCGCCGCGCTGGCGCATGCGCAGACGGCGGGACGCATGACCGAGGAGAGATTGAGGGCGACGGATGAGGCGGCGGCGTAGCCATTTGCGCCGTCATTCCGGACGCGCGACAGCGCGATCCGGAATCTCGAGGTTCTCAGGTGCGCAAGCGCACCGTAGTTCGATGCTTCGCATCGCCCCGGAACGACAACAACAAACAAAACCAAGGAGGACGACCCATGAAACTGTCTCAGAAGCAATTGGAGTTCTTCCACCGCGAGGGCTGGTTGTTCCTGCCCGAGCTGTTCAGCCAGGAGGAGGTCGATTTCCTCGCGCGCGAAGCGGTCAGCATTTATGACGCCAACCGTCCCGAGGTCTGGCGCGAGAAGAGCGGCGCGCCGCGCACGGCGTTTGCCGCGCATCTCTACAACGACGCCTTTCGCGTGCTCGGCGCGCATCCGCGCATGATCGATCCGGTCGAGCAGCTCTTCGGCGAGCCCGTCTACATGCACCAGTTCAAAATCAACGCGAAATCGGCCTTCACCGGCGACGTCTGGCAGTGGCACCAGGATTACGGCACCTGGAAGCGCGATGACGGCATGCCGGAGCCGCGCGCGATGAACATCGCGATCTTCCTCGACGAGGTGATGCCGATCAACGGCCCCCTGATGCTGGTGCCGCGCAGCCAGAATGCCGGCGATCTCGAGGCCTCGCATGACCTCGCCACCACGTCCTATCCGCTGTGGACGCTGGACGAGGACACCGTGACGCGCCTCGTCAAGCAGGGCGGCATCGTCGCGCCGACCGGCAAGCCCGGCGGCATGCTGATGTTCCACGGCAATCTCGTGCACGGCTCGGCCGGCAACATCACGCCCTACCCGCGCAAGATCGTGTACCTGACGCTGAACGCGGTCTCGAACTACATCCGCACGCCGACCCGGCCGGAATACATCGCGCATCGCGATTTTGCGCCGATTAAGACGGTGGACGATGATGCCTTGGTACGGCTCGCAAGGGCACCGCGGCAAGCGGCAGAGTAAACAGGTCTCGCGCCCCGGACGCAGCGCAGCACGCCAGTGATGCGCTGCTGAGCCGGGGCCCATACCACACGGATAGTTTCTCTCTGGGTCCCGGCTCTGCGGAGCAGCGTTTCACGATGCACCGCGTCCGGGACACGATCATTGCCAGGACATTTCCCATGAACCTCTTCCGCATCCTCCAGGCCCGCGCATCCGGCGGCATGCCTGTCCGTGTCGCGCTGATCGGCGCCGGTAAATTCGGCTCGATGTTTCTGGCGCAGGTGCCGCACACGCCGGGGCTGGAAGTGCCCATCATCGTCGACATCGATCGCGAGCGCGCGCGCGAGGCGTGCCGCACCGTGGGCTGGAGCGCCGAGCGGATCGCCGCAACCGTCTTCACCGATGACGGCGCGCGCGCCATCGCCGGCGGTGCGATGGACGTGGTGGTGGAGGCGACCGGCAATCCCGCCGTCGGCATCCGCCACGCCCGCGCGGCAATCGCCGCGGGCAAGCACATCGTGATGGTCAATGTCGAAGCGGACGTGCTGGCGGGGCCGTTGCTTGCCGAGGAAGCGCGCAAGGCGGGCGTGGTTTATTCGCTCGCTTATGGCGACCAGCCGGCGCTGACGGCCGAGATGGTCGACTGGGCGCGCGCCACCGGCTTTCGCGTCGTCGCCGCCGGCAAGGGCACGAAATATCTGCCGGCCTATCACGACGTGACGCCTGACGGCGTCTGGCAGCATTACGGCCTGACCGCGGGCGAAGCGCAGTCGGCCGGCATGAATCCGCAGATGTTCAATTCCTTCCTCGACGGCACCAAATCGGCGATCGAGATGGCCGCGATCGCGAATGCCTGCGGGCTCGACGTGCCCACGGGCGGCCTGCTGTTTCCGCCCTGCGGCGTTGACGATCTCCCGCACATCATGCGTCCGAGCGAGAAGGGCGGCGTGCTGGAGCGGTCCGGCGTGGTCGAAGTGGTCTCCTCGCTCGAACGCGACGGAAGGCCGGTATTCCGCGATTTGCGCTGGGGCGTCTATGTCGTGCTGGAGGCGCCGAACGACTATGCCGCGGACTGCTTCAAGCAATACGGCCTGAAGACCGATGCGAGCGGGCGTTTTGCCGCGATGTACAAGCCCAATCATCTGATCGGGCTCGAGCTGAACATCTCGGTGCTCTCGGCCGCGCTGCGGGGTGAGCCGACCGGGCAGCCCTACGGCTTCCGCGGCGATGTCGCCTCGGTGGCAAAACGCAATTTGCGCGCCGGCGAGATGCTGGACGGCGAAGGCGGCTACACGGTGTGGGGCAAGCTGGTGCCGGCGGCCGCGAGCCTGAAGGCGGGCGCGCTGCCGATCGGCCTGGCGCACCGCGTCAAGTTGAAGCACGACGTCGCCCATGGCGAGATCGTGCGCTGGAGCGATGTCGAGTTCGACGCCAACAACGAGACGATCAAGACAAGGAAGGCGATGGAAGCGGCGTTCGCGAAGGAAGGGTAAGCGACGGACTACCCAGCTATTAACATCAAACGGGTTGGACCCGTCGACGCGCCGCATAGATATCGATCGCAACCTCCATCCCGTCTCTTTTCAATCGTTTGATTCCAGCCGCACAAGCCTCTTTGAAAGTTTTACTCTTCTCGCAGATACTTGTCGCCTCTACCCGGCTCCTCCGACACAAACATAAGGACCTCGCCGGATTGCTTAGCGAGTTGCAACCTAGCACCAGCGGAAGCTAACGGCGCCGATCCGGTCGGGACCGAGCCTTCGGCCGAAAACTCAACCATGCCATGTTTGGACTTAGAAATCAGTACGGTCAGACTCTCTACTTTTACTATCTCAGTGATGGCGCACCAATCTTGATGCCATGCGCGATCACCGTCCTTATTCTTAGTTTTGAACAAATCTAAGATCACTTCAGACAAGCTAACTTTGTCTTGAATCCATTGAACGACTGGAGCACGCGCTTGAAACACAAACGCACCGGCGGACTTAAACTCCATCAGAGCCGCTGCCTTGGCTTTCGGAATACTGGACCCCTGCAACGTCTCGCCTTTTGCCTTAAGCTGCACCGATACACTATCGCCGGACGTGACGGAAAGATCAGCTGCGCGCTTCCCTGCTTTCGTCTCAAAGTTGATCCCCAATTTGCTGAGGCTTGTGAGCGGCTGGAACTGACCGTCCTTCAAGACTCCCACATCTCCCAGAGCGTGCGGCGCATTCGGAGGCCAAGCTGGATAGAAATCCAACTCTCTATGAACGCCCTCAACGTAGGTTTGTAGGGGATTACTCACAGGCACCTCCAATGCAATTATGGTTTAGTGAACTTTTCTGCCAGCACTTTGTAATCAAAGATTCTGCTTATCTTATGCTCGGGCATGAGCAGCCGCCCTGTCGGAGAAGCCAGGCCACCTAGCTATTCCATCCGTGCCGCACGCCCGGTCCGAGCGCCGATGATGTTTTCAATTTTGGGTTGGGTCAAGCGAGAATGGTTGCGGCCGCCCCTGTCATCCCGCAAAGACAGCTCGTCCACCTTGCTCTACGGCAGCAACCGGTCCTCCTTCGCCCGCAAAAACCACTTCCGGAACATGTCTTCGGTGTCCATCATCTCCGTAAAGCCGGCGCGGTTGATCTTCACGGTCGAGACGATGGAGGGCGGGCCGGATTCGGTGTGGCCGTAGCGCATACTGTAGTCGGCGTACTGGAATGAGAGGCCGACGAAGTCGGCGAGGCCGGGCGATACCAGATTGTACCTGGCCCGCAGCTTGTCCCAGGCGCCGATCCAGTTTGGATATTCCTTCGCCAGCGACAGCGGCGCGGGCTTGCCGGGCTTCATCTCCAGCGCGTCCGCCACTGCGGGCCAGATATTTTCCCAGGTAAAGACGTCGCCATTGGTGACGTTGAAGGCTTCGTTCTGGGCGGCCTTGGCTTCGCCCGACCAGGCGATCGCACGGGCGAGGAGATCGACGTCGACGGCCTGCGCGACGCGCGCGGCGCCGCCGGGGAAGTCGAGTGGCCGGCCCTGCTCGCGCAGCATCGCGGCGTAGACGCCGAGCGGCGGGATCAGATCCATCGCGCCGCCCATGGCGAGGCCGACGATCAGCACGGGACGTAAGATGCTCCAGTGCCAGGTCTTGCCGGCCTGCAGCTCGCGCAGGAAGTTTTCCTGCGCCCAGTAGAAATTGGGCTGCTCGTACATTTCGGAGCGGCCTTCGCGCGCCGGAACGGTCAGCGGTCGAACGTGGACGCCGTAAGCCTTGGTGCCCTGCAACAGGGCGACGTGCTTCAGATCCGGCGAGACCTGTTCGAGCGCGCCCATCAGATTGCGCAGCATCAGATCATTGGTCCTGATCTGCTGCGGATCGCGCCAGCCGTCGACGAGTTGCGGCGCCTCGTAGAGCGCGGCGTAGATCAGGTGCGTCGCGCCCTTGAGCTCGGCCGCCGCGCGGCGGCAATCGGCTTCGCTGGTGAGGTCTACGGGGACGTGCCTGCTGCCATAGAGATCGCGCGGCTTGCGCCGTGACAGCGCCACAACCTCGCAGGATGTGCCGAAGTGTCGCAACGCGGCGTTGCCGACGAGGCCGGTCGCTCCGACGACTACCACCTTCTTGCTCGTCATGCGCGAGCCTCCCTTCCCGCTATTGCCTATTTGCGTAGCAGATCGCAAGGGATTCCGACTTGCGTCTGGCCGGCATTCGCAATTGCGAGCAGGCATGAGGCTTGATTATCGCGAGGCGACCGGTCATCCTTGCTGACGGAACCGCAATGATCGGAATTCCAACAACAAGAGCCCATCAGGGCCATTCGGAAACGCTGACAATCTCAAACAAAACAACGTCGAGCCTCGGCGAAGAATAAACGACACCAAGATCGTTCCCTTGAGTCGAAGCATCGGCACTACGGAGGGTACGCATGAAACGTCGTGATTTCCTGAAGGCGACAGGCGTCGGCCTGGCCGCGAGCACAGCCGTGGCTGCGCCCGCGATCGCGCAAGGCTCGCCCGAGGTCAGGTGGCGCTACGCCACGAGCTGGCCGAAGTCGCTCGATACGCTCTATGGCGGCTGCGAATATTTCACCAAGAAAGTCGCCGAGATCACCGACAACAAATTCCAGATCCAGCCGTTCGCGGCGGGCGAAATCGTCCCGGGTCTGCAGGTGCTCGATGCCGTGTCGAACGGCACCGTCGAGATCGGCAATACCGCGCTGTATTATTATTGGGGCAAGAACCCCGCCTTCACCTTCGCCACCGCGCTTCCGTTCGGATTGAACACGCGCCAGCAGATCTCATGGCTGCTGTGGGGCGGCGGGCAGGAGCTCGTGAACGACCTGCTGAAGGAGCACAATTGCTACGGCATTCCGACCGGCTCCACCGGCGCCCAGATGGGCGGCTGGTTCCGGAAGGAGATCAAGACGCTGGACGACATCAAGGGCCTGAAATTCCGCATCGGCGGATTTGCCGGCACGATCTTGGCCAGGCTCGGCGCAGTACCGCAGCAGATCGCCGGCGGCGACATCTACCCGGCGCTCGAAAAGGGTACGATCGACGCAGCCGAATGGGTCGGCCCGTACGACGACGAGAAGCTCGGCTTCGTCAAGGTCGCGAAGTACTACTACTATCCGGGCTGGTGGGAAGGCACGAGCCAGGGCCACAACATCGTCAACCTCGACAAATGGAATGCGCTGCCGAAGCACTACCAGGCCGCGGTCGATGCCGCCTCGCGCGATACGTTTACCTGGATCACCGGCAAGTACGACGCATTGAACGCGCCGGCGCTGAAGCGGCTCCTGGTGTCGGGCGCGGTCCTGAAGGCGTTCCCGCAGGACGTTCTCGAAGCCTGCTACGCCGCCGCCAACGAGACCTATGCCGAACTGTCCAAGTCCAATCCACATTTCGGCAAGATGTATGCGAGCCTGTCCGCCTATCGCGCCGAGGCGCTGCCGTGGTTCCAAGTCGCGGAGCTGAGCTTCGACAGCTTCATGATGCGGATGCGGACGAAGACGTGAGGCGTTGAAGGGCCGCACGACTCAAGAATGAGAAGCCCCGGAGATGGCAGCATCTCCGGGGCTTTTTGCGTTGAACACAACTATCGCAGGGTGGGCAAAGCGCAAGCGTGCCCACGATTTCTGGCTTCGCGAAACAGATCGTGGGCACGGCGCTGTCGCGCCTTTGCCCATCCTACGGGGACTGCGATTGTCGTTGACGGTGTCATCGCCCGCGAAAGCGGGCGATCCAGTATTCCAGAGACCTGCGTTGGAGAGCGCGCTTTCACCACGTCCGCCGCGGTGTACTGGATGCCCCGGTCGAGCCGGGGCATGACGGCGGTGGGTGTGGCTTAGGCCTCGCAACTGCGAGCGTCGCAACGACGCTTGATTATCGCAAAGCTAACAGTCATCCTCAGCGCCGGAGCCGCAACGTACGGAATCCACAAGAGCCCTGCAGGGCCATCAGACACACTCACATCATCACAACACAACGTCGGTTATCGGCGAAGCCAAGACGACACGAAGATCGTTCCCTTAGGTCGAGCAATCGGCACATTGGAGGGATACGCATGAAACGTCGTGAATTCCTGAAGGTGACGGGCGCTGGCCTTGCGGCAAGCACCGCAGTCGCTGCGCCGGCCATTGCGCAAGGCTCGCCGGAGGTGCGATGGCGGCTCGCCGCGAGCTGGCCGAAAGCGCTCGATACGCTCTATGGCGGCTGCGAATATTTCTGCAAGCGCGTGGCGGAAGCCACCGACAACAAATTCCAGATCCAACCATTCGCGTCCGGCGAGATCGTCCCGGGCCTGCAGGTGCTCGACGCGGTCTCGAACGGCACCGTCGAGATGGGCAACACGGCGCTGTACTATTACTGGGGCAAGAACCCCGCCTTCACCTTCGGGACGTCGCTGCCGTTCGGCCTGAACACGCGCGCGCATATTTCCTGGCTGCTGTTCGGCGGCGGCACGGAGATGCTCAACGACCTCCTCAAGGAATACAACACCGTCGGCATTCCCACCGGCTCGACCGGCGCCCAGATGGGCGGCTGGTTCCGGAAGGAGATCAAGTCGATGGAGGATTTCAGGGGACTGAAATTCCGCGTCGGCGGTTTTGCCGGCACGATCATCGCCAAGGTCGGCGGCGTGCCGCAGCAGATCGCGGGCGGCGACATCTATCCGGCGCTGGAGAAGGGCACGATCGACGCGGCCGAATGGGTCGGCCCCTATGACGACGAGAAGCTCGGCTTCGTGAAGGTGGCCAAGTATTACTACTATCCAGGCTGGTGGGAAGGCACCGGCCAGGGCCACAACATCATGAATCTCGACAAGTGGAACGCGCTGCCGAAGCACTATCAGGCGGTGATCGAGATGGCCTCGCGGGACACCTTCACCTGGGTCACCGGCAAGTACGACTACGTCAACCCGCCGGCACTGAAGCGCCTGCTGGTCGCCGGCGCGATCCTCAAACCGTTCCCGCAGGAAGTGCTCGAAGCCTGCTACAACGCCGCGGGCGAGATCTATGCGGACCTCAACAAGACCAACCCGCATTTCAACAAGATGTACACCAGCCTGTCGGCGTTCCGGAACGAGTCGCTGGCGTGGATGCAGGTGGCGGAGCTCAGCTACGACAGCTTCATGATGCGGATGCGGACGAGGACGTGAGAGCGGGGCGCTCTGTGGTCCGGCCACACCAAAGGTGTCATCGCCCGGCTTGACCGGGCGATCCAGTATCCCAGAGGCCGGCGTTACAGGGCTCGCTCCCGCCACATCCGCCGCGGCGTACTGGATGCCCCGGTCAAGCCGGGGCATGACAGCGGACGGTGTGGCGGGCGACGAGCAGAAGCAGAGACGATGAAAGCGCCGACCAGAAACGACGAAAGCCCCGGAGATGTCTCCGGGGCTTTTTGGTTTGAAAGGCTGGTCCGTTTCGTGCCCCGGACGCAGCGCAGCGTCACTTGACGGTGCGCTGCTGAGCCGGGGCCCATATCGCGATGGATAGCGCAGCCTCTGGGTCCCGGCTCTGCGCCGCAACGCTTACGCATTGCAGCGCGTCCGGGACACGAGAGCTACATCCTCAGTTCTGATCATCCCCCAGTGCGGCGACGAGCTTGTCGTAGTACTTGCCGACGAGATCGATGTTGCCCTTGTTCTCGACCTGCGGGGCCGGGGTCTTCAGGGCTTCGTTGAGCTCGTCGAGGGCTTCCTTCTTGTCCTTGGCGGGCATCTTCTTGTCGGCCTGGATCTGCGCGATCTGCGCCTTGATCACGGCTTCGGTGCCGACATATTTCTTGGTCGCGGGATCGAAGCCGCCGAGCACCAGGCTGACGTTGTCGACGACGTTGTTGTAGTCGTCATAGCTGGTGAAGCCGTGCTTCTTGGCGACGGCGTCGAGCTGGCCCATCACCTTCTGGTCGGGCGCGGTGTTCTCCGGCAATTTTTCCGTGATCGCATCCATGTCCTTCTGCGCGGCGAGCACGCCGTCGAGCTGCTTGTCGGTCAGCGCGATCTGCTTGAGCGTCGGGGTCTGCGCGGGCGCGGCCTGCGGCGCCGGCGCTGCCTGCTTGGCTTGCGCAAACGCGGCGCCGGAGGAGCCGAGCGATGCTGCGGACACGAGGCACGCGACGCCGAACGCGGCGAGGGCGGGACGAAGCAATGCTGGCATGAGAGTCTCCTCCTGAGGGGGATGGTTGATTTTGGCGCTGGAAAACTAGGAACCGGCAAATGAACCAAGCATGAACTCGACGCGGGATTGCTAGCGCGAGATCATGGCTGAATGATCACAAGTCGGTGGGAGCAAGGTGGCAGTCCCGCTCGTCCAATAGGGTTCGATCTTCTGATATCCTGTCTGCCGATCGCATCACGAAACCGGAGAGACCATGTTTCGCTTCAAGTGCAGCTGCTGCGATGAGTGGCATGAGGGGATGCCAGGCTACTCCGCCGATGCGCCGCTTTATTTCTACTCAATTCCGGCCGAGGACCGTGACCGCCGCTGTGCATTGGACGCTGACACCTGCATCGTCGATGACCAATATTATTTTGCGCGCGGCTGTCTGGAGATTCCGGTCCATGGCGCGACCGAGCCATTCATTTGGGGAGTCTGGGTATCGCTGAGCCAGAGCAGCTTCGCGACCTTCAAAGCCAGCCTGGATCTGGCGACGCGCGCGCATCTTGGATCGTTTTTCGGCTGGCTCTCCGCCGAACTGCCGCTCTATCCGAGCACCGAGAACCTCAAGACCCGGCTTCATCTGCGAGACGGAATCCGTCCCAGCATCGAGCTCGAGCCGACCGATCATCCGCTTGCCGTCGAACAGCGAAACGGGATGTCGGTCGATCGGGTTGCGGAGATCTACGCTTACTGCGCGCACGGCCAAGGCAGCGCCTAGCGTAGTCTTTTGGCGCTCGTGCCACGTGCCCAAACGAAAGCGCCGCCTCCGTTTCCGGAGGCGGCGTTTTGGATTCGAACATCGAAAGAGGATGATTTCTTGTCCTTTGCAGGCCTGGCAGCGACCTACTCTCCCAGGGCTTAAGCCATAGTAC
>JAESFI010000173.1_pt1 | contig 27279 bp, 26 predicted proteins | sample 9269361 | NCBI WGS metagenome assembly JAESFI01 (sample SAMN14504119, study PRJNA617095) | algae metagenome | isolation source: Brasilonema angustatum HA4187-MV1 and co-occurring heterotrophs from moss... | place: USA: Manoa Valley, Honolulu, Hawaii | collected 2009-07-20 | reverse complement strand
CGTCGTTTTCAGAACCCAGACGATTGCAACCGCCGACATCCGGCCCCTCGACGGACGGCTCGAAAGTGTCCACGATGTCTCCGAACACCCGTCCACTATCTCCCCGGTCTGAACAGCGGGGGAGGGCGGAGGAGAGGGGTGGCCGCAAGCGAGATCTGAGTTCGTGGCCACCCCTCTCCCTGCCCTCGAGAGCGAGCTTCGCTCGCCTCGGACCCCGCAAGGGGGGAGGGAATGAGAGCCCGGTGCGCCCCTCACATTCGCAAAATTTGAGCGCACCGCACCCCTCACGCTCGACCCGCGCCCTTCTTCAAAATTCCTCCACGACAACACCGAGTTGTCACACTTCACCGGGCGCCGCCGGCCAGCTACGCTCCTACTGTGCATGGGGTTGTTTTCGACTTTTTTGTTTGAGCCGACCATTCAGACCCCATTCATCCCGGTTCCGGTTCCATGCCGCCCGTTCATGGAGAGGGACTTCAACTTATGTACATTTCTGGCCAAAGCCTCATCGTCATTCTGTTCGTCGGCCTGGTCGCCGGCTGGCTTGCGGGCAAGGTGGTGCGCGGTGCCGGGTTCGGCATCATCGGCGACATCGTGATCGGCATCGCCGGCGCGTTCGTCGCGAGCTTCCTGTTCCCCAAGCTCGGCATCCATATCGGCGTCGGGCTGGTTTCGGAGATCATCTATTCGGCGATCGGCGCCATCATCCTGCTGCTGGTGGTCCGCCTGGTGCGTGGCGGCGGTCGGCTCTAGCGATCGCCCGGCTCGGCCGGTCGGAACCTGCCGCCTCTCCTCAAGGGCTGGGGAGAGGCGGCGATCTCTGCTATAAAAAGCCGCAAAGACTGTGAAATACCGGACTTGCGTGCGGGCCCATCGGCGGGTGATGTGGCCCATCAGGGTCCTGGATGAATTTGGTCGCGCTCGCCGCTGGGGAGACGCGATGTTAATCCGGGTCGAGTACCCCTGAAGCGCCTGTGAAATCGGGGGCTCTGGCCCCTCATCTGAAAGAGATCAGACTGATGGCAGCCCTACCTGGCGTCCGCCGTTCAGAGCTCGGCGACGCCTTGCGCGCTTGTCGAACGGCCTTCATCGGCGTCGGCCTGATGAGCTGCATGATCAACCTGCTCTATCTGACCGGGTCGATCTTCATGCTCGAGGTCTACGACCGGGTGCTGCCGAGCCGCAGCGTGCCGACCCTGGTCGGCCTGATCATCATCGCCAGCTTCCTCTACATGGCGCAGGGCGTGCTCGACATGATCCGCAACCGGATCCTGGGGCGGATCGGCACCGCGCTGGACGAGGCCCTCAACAAGCGCGTGTTCGACACCATCGTGCGCCTGCCGCTGCTGGTCGGCAGCCGCAACGAGGGCCTGCAGCCGCTGCGCGACCTCGACAATGTCCGCTCCTTCCTCGGCAGCGCCGGCCCGAGCGCGTTCTTCGACCTGCCCTGGCTGCCGCTCTATCTCGCCATCTGCTTCGCCTTCCACGTCATGATCGGCGTCACCGCCCTGGTCGGCGCCGTCATCCTGGTCGGGCTGACGATCGTCACCGAATTCATGTCCCGCCAGCCGGCGAAGGAGGCGATGGGCCTTGCCGCCCAGCGCAACGACCTCGCCTCCGCCAGCCGCCGCAATGCCGAAGTCATGGTGTCGATGGGCATGGCCGGCCGGATGAACCAGCGCTGGAGCGAGGCCAACGAAAAATATCTCTCCGGCAACCAGCGTGCCAGCGACGTCGCCGGCGGCCTCGGCGCGATCGCCAAGGTGCTGCGCATGATGCTGCAATCGGCCGTGCTCGCGGTCGGCGCCTATCTCGTCATCCACCAGGAGGCGACCGCCGGCATCATCATCGCCGGCTCGATCCTCTCCGCCCGCGCGCTGGCGCCGGTCGATCTCGCCATCGCGCACTGGAAATCCTTCGTCGCGGCCCGCCAGAGCTGGCAGCGCCTCACCCGCCTGCTGGAGCAGATGCCGGCGCAGGCGATGCCGACCCAGCTTCAGGCGCCCACCAGCCGCCTCTCGGTCGAAGGCATCGCCATGGTGCCGCCGGGCGACCAGCGCCTGATCGTGCAGGACGTCACCTTCGCGCTCGCCGCCGGCAACGGCCTCGGCGTGATCGGGCCGAGCGGCTCCGGCAAATCCTCGCTGATCCGCGCTCTCGTCGGCGTCTGGCATCCGGTGCGTGGCAAGGTGAGGCTCGACGGCGCGGCGCTCGACCAATGGTCGTCCGATATCCTCGGCCGCCACATCGGCTATCTGCCGCAGGACGTCGAACTGTTCGGCGGCACCATCGCCCAGAACATCAGCCGCTTCGATCCCGAGGCGACGTCCGAGGCCATCATCTCGGCGGCGAAGGAAGCCGGGGTCCACGAGATGATCATCAAGATGCGCGAGGGCTACAACACGCAGGTCGGCGAGCAGGGCGCAGCCCTCTCCGCGGGCCAGGCCCAGCGCGTGGCGCTGGCGCGCGCGCTCTACGGCAATCCGTTCCTGGTCGTGCTCGACGAGCCCAATTCCAATCTCGACACCGAAGGCGACGAGGCGCTGACCCGCGCCATCCGCGCTGCGCGCGAGCGTGGCGCCATCGTCATCGTGGTGGCGCACAGGCCGATCGGCGTCGAGGCGGTCGACCAGATCCTGGTGCTGCGCGACGGTCGCATGCAGGCCTTCGGCCCGAAGGAGCAGGTGCTCGCCCAGGTGCTGCAGCCGCGGGTGACGCCGCCGGCTCCGATCAAGGTCGTCAGTGAAGGCGGAGTGACCAAGTCATGAGCATCAAGTCATGAGCACGATGACGATCGGTGGCGCCAAGCCCTCCGCCCAGAAGACCGTGCGGGACTCGATCAAGTTTCACCTGATGCTCGGGCTCGGGATCGTGGTGGTGCTGGTCGTCGGCCTCGGCGGCTGGGCCTCCACCGCGCTGATCTCGGGCGCGCTGATCGCGCCGGGCCAGATCGTGGTCGAATCCAACGTCAAGAAGGTGCAGCACCCGACCGGCGGCGTGGTCGGCGAGCTGCGTGCCCGCGACGGCGACGTGGTCAAGGCCGGCGACATCGTGGTCCGGCTCGACGACACCGTCACCAAGGCGAACCTCGCCATCGTCGTCAAGAATCTCGACGCCGCGCAGGCGCGCACTGCGCGGTTGCAGGCCGAGCAGCGCGGCCTCGACAAGATCGAGTTTCCGCAAGGCCTGCTCGATCGCGGCAGCGATCCCGACGTCAAGGCGCTGCTCTCTGCCGAAACCAAGCTGTTCGAGGTTCGCGTCAACGGCCGCGCCGGCCAGAAGGCGCAGCTCCGCGAGCGCGTCCAGCAGCTCAACGAGGAGATCGAGGGCCTGTCCGCGCAGGAGAAGGCCAAGGACAAGGAAATCGGCCTGGTGCAGCAGGAGCTCACCGGTGTGCGCGATCTCTACGAGAAGCACCTGGTGCAGATCTCGCGGCTGACGACGCTCGAGCGCGACAGCGCCCGCCTCAACGGCGAGCGCGCGCAATACATCGCCTCGCGCGCGCAGGCCAAGGGCAAGATCACCGAGACCGAGCTGCAGATCATCCAGGTCGACAAGGACATGGTCAGCGAGGTCTCCAAGGATCTGCGCGAGACCAACGACAAGATCGGCGAGCTGATCGAGCGCAAGGTCGCCGCCGAGGACCAGCTCCGCCGCGTCGACATCCGCGCGCCGCAGGACGGCATGGTGCTGCAATCGACGGTGCACACCGTCGGCGGCGTCGTCACCGCCGGCGACACCTTGATGCTGATCGTGCCGCAGGCCGACGACCTCCTGGTCGAGGCCAAGGTCAATCCGGTCGACATCGACAAGCTCCAGATCGGCCAGAAGACCCTGCTGCGCCTGTCCGCCTTCAACCAGCGCACCACGCCGGAGCTGAACGGCACCGTCAGCCGCGTCTCGCCCGACGTCACCACCGACCAGCGCACCGGCCAGAGCTACTACACCATCCGCGTCTCGATGCCGCCGGAGGAGATCGCCCGCCTCGGCGACGTCAAGATGATCCCCGGCATGCCGGTCGAAGCCTTCGTCCAGACCGGCGACCGCACCATGCTGTCCTATCTGATGAAGCCCCTGCACGACCAGCTGATGCGGGCGTTCCGCGAGAAGTGACGCGCGAAAGCGCGTCATCCCGGAGCGCGCTGAGCGCGCATCCGGGATCTCGAACGGCAATCTCGCTGTCATCGCCCGCGAAGGCGGGCGATCCAGTATTCCAGAGACGGCTGTGATTGAATCGAGAGGCTGCGGCGTACTGGATGCCCCGGTCAAGCCGGGGCATGACAGCGGTGTGTGTGATGCGCAGTCTCGTCGCACGCTCTCGTCGGGCGGGCAAAGGCGCAACGCGCCGTGCCCACCATCTGTCAAACGACGAGCATCTCGTGGGCACGCTCCGCTTTGCCCACACTACGGCACCTGCTTCTTTGCTATAGTTCGACTCAAAGCCACAGCAACTCGGCGGTCGAACAATGCAATCTCCACCCTCCATCGCCACTAAATCTTTCACCGATGCATCGGCGGCCGTCGCGCGCCTCGAAGAAATCTACGACCGCAATACAAAATTCCTGCGTGACCGGTTCGAGGCCTATGTCGGCGGCGAGGCGATCACGACGCGGGTGCGGGCCTATTATCCCTTCGTCCGCCTGACCACCGCGACGCATGCGCGGCTGGATTCGCGTCTGTCCTACGGCTTCGTCGCCGGGCCCGGCGTGCACGAGACCAGCGTCACGCGGCCCGATCTGTTCCGCGCCTATCTCACCGAGCAGATCGGCCTCCTGATCCAGAACCACGGCGTGCCCGTGGAGATCGGCGAGTCGGCCGAGCCGATCCCGATTCACTTCGCCTATCGCCGCGACATCAACATCGAAGGCGCCATCATCACCAGCGAGAACTCCACCCTCACGCGATCGCTGCGCGATGCGTTCGACGTGCCGGACCTCGCCACCATGGACGATTCCATCGCCGACGGCACCTTCGAGCTCCAGGCCGGTGCGCCCGAGCCGCTGTCGCTGTTCCGTGCGGCGCGCGTCGATTACTCGCTGCGCCGGCTCTATCACTACACCGGCACCGACCCCGAGCATTTCCAGAACTTCGTGATCTTCACCAACTACCAGTTCTATGTCGATGCCTTCGCGCAGCTCTGCCAGCAGCGGCTCCAATCCGGCGAGGCGGGCCTCGATGCCTTCGTCGCGCCGGGCAATGTGATCACCCGGAGCGGCGGTGCAACGAGCGGCGATGCGCCGGTGCGCATGCCGCAGATGCCGGCCTTCCATCTGGTCGCGCCCGGCTACCGCGGCATCACCCTGATCAACATCGGCACCGGCCCGTCGAATGCGCGCAACGTCACCGACCACGTCGCCGTGCTGCGCCCGCATGCCTGGCTGATGCTCGGCCATTGCGCGGGCCTGCGCAACACGCAGCGGCTCGGCGACTACGTCCTCGCCCACGGCTATGTCCGCGAAGACCACGTGCTCGATCGCGAACTGCCGCTCTGGGTACCGATCCCGGCGCTGGCCGAAATGCAGGTCGCGCTCGAGGAGGCGGTCGAGGACGTCACCGGCCTCGAAGGTTTCGAGCTCAAGCGCCTGATGCGCACGGGCACCGTTGCCAGCGTCGACAACCGCAATTGGGAGATCTCGGGGCCTGAAGTGATCCGCCGCCTGTCGCAATCGCGCGCGGTCGCGCTCGACATGGAATCGGCCGCGATCGCCGCCAACGGCTACCGCTTCCGCGTCCCCTACGGCACGCTGCTCTGCGTCTCCGACAAGCCGCTGCATGGCGAGATCAAGCTCGCCGGCATGGCCAGCGAATTCTACCGCCGTCGCGTCGGCCAGCATCTCGAGATCGGCCTGAAGGCGTTGGAGCGCCTCAAGCAGCAGGAATCTGAGCGCCTGCATTCGCGCAAGCTGCGAAGCTTCGCCGAGGTCGCGTTCCAGTAAAGGACAACAGACCTGTCGTACGAACGCTGACGTCTCCATGAGTGCAAGCAACCCGGAATAACGCTGCCGAGGCAGGGTTATCAATTCGTCCGGGGCCGCTTGAACAGGACAGGAGACAGACATGATCACAGCGATGATCAGGCTCGTCATGCTCGGTACATTCGCGGCAGCGCTGTTGAGCTCGCCGGCCTTGGCCGCGGGCGGAGGCGGTGGTGGTGGCGGCGGCGGCGGGGGCGGCACCGATCCCTATGCCGGTGCCTATGCGGATCAGAAGCCGCAGCCGCAACCCGTCTACCCGAAGCGCTGGGGCACCAAGGCAACACAGAAAGGCAAGAAGCCGAACCACCAGTCCGGTCTCGACGATCCCGCCTTCGCGGCCGGCTACCGCGTGGCCTATGACACCATCTACGAGCGCAACGACTATGCGACCGCGATCGCGCAGTTGAAGTCGCTCGGCCATGACGACCATCCAAACGTCGCCAACCTCATCGGCTACTCCTACCGCAAGCTCGGCGACTATGAGCAGTCGCAGGTCTGGTACGAGCGCGCGCTGAAGGCTGATCCGAACCACGTGCTGACGTGGCAATATTATGGACTGTGGCAGCTCGAGCGGGGCAATCGCGAGCAGGCGCTCTATCATCTCGGCCGGATTGCCGCGATCTGCGGGACGGATTGCGAGGAGTATCGATCGCTGGCCGCGGCACTCGACAAGCCGACCGGCACGGCACTCGCCTACTGACATTGGCGCCGGACCGGCTGACGGACGCGCGCTGTTGATGAGCATCGCATGACAGCGATGTCTGCCGGCGCGGGTGGTGACAAAGCGCCGGATTTTCAGCATTGTCCCGTTCGGGGGCGCGAACGGGACAATTGGATGCCGCTGACGCGCGACAAAATCATCGGCCACGACCTCGAACGCCTGGCCTTCCGCTTCACGATGATGCGTGAGGACGAGGTCGTGCAATGCCAGATCAGCGATGCCGCGATGGACGAGCTTGCGGGCATGCAGGGCACCGAGAGCAGCGCGCGGCAGGCGCAGTTCACGTCATTGCGCGAGACCATCGAACGGATCGCGTCGGACCTCTACGACGAGGCGCCGCGAGTCCCGGGATATGTGGTGCGGATTTTCATGCGGCATTTGGCGAGATAGAACGGCGTGCGCGCAACTTAACCAGGGCTGCGAAAGGATTCATTAAGGGCAGCCTGTAGTTGCAATGGATGACGGCGACGCGGCGTGAGATGATGTCTCGCGGTCCCCACCCCAAGACGCTCGCATGACCAGAAGATCAGTCCTGCTGCTCGTCGTCGTCGCCCTGCTGGCCGGAAACCTGGCCTATGCCAGCCTCGTCGGGCCGAGCGCGTTTGCACGCGATTTCGATCAGAACATCGCGCGCTTTCCTTTGGCCGCGTCGATCGCCCGCAGCGATCCTGCTCTCAGGGCGGTCTTCCTTCGACAGACAGAAGAGGCCTTCAACGAGGGCGGATGGCCCGCCGCCAATGGTGTACTCAACATGATCCTGGCGAGCGAGATGGAAGTCTATGCCGACGACGAGCACATCAATGCCCTGGACCGGGCGGAGCTGGCGACCCTCCTGAAGCTCGCGAGCAACCCATTGGCTTGCAAGTCCTATCTGTTGACGGGTTCCCAGCGCGGTGAGTTTGCGGACGCAGCGCAAGAGGTTGCGGATCTCGGCGCGGCACATGGGGCGGCGATCGCAAACGGCTTCGAACGCAAAATGAAGGGTGTTGCCCGGACGCAGGCGAGCGACGCGGAGATCGCGGCGCTCGAAATGCAATTGCGTCTGGGGCCATTTGCGGAGCTCACCCGGCCGGAGCTTGGCGCCCAGTCGAGATATCTTGGCGGCAACGCGGCTCTGATGTGCAGCGCGGCGACCAAGAAGCAGCTCAATCTGCTTTCAATGGACAGTGCTGACTCGGCCTACGCCTCGCGCAAGCGGAGAGCCGGGAACTACGACATCGATATCGTCGAGGTTCGCGCGAAGCTCTGCCGCGAGCCCGGCAACGGCTTGTCCTGCTCTTAAGGCAGGACAGCGGCGGGCTAAGCGCTGCGTCACGGCTTGGCGCTTTCGGCGAAATGCTTGCGGAAGAACGCAATGACATCCGCGTGAAGCCGCCGATGGAAGTCGACGCGATCGAACCCCGGCGCATCGGTGCAGACCGCCGGGGCCTCCTGCGCATCCTTCGGATTGCAGGTCGCGAGGAAGGAAAAATGCCTGGCATTCTCCACGAAATGATAGTCCGGCTTGACCGGCAGCCTTTGATTGATCGCGGCCGCACAGCATCCGGATAGACCGTCGGCGTTCTGCGCGGGGTCGGAACTCCACAATTGAACCGGAGCCGTGATCCCTTTCAGATTCTCCTCAGAGAAGACGAAGACGGGATAGGGATCGATGATGACGGCGGCCTTGACGCGCGGATCATGTGTCACCGGCTGATCAGGGAGCTCGCCGTTTTCGAGTTGCTTGCACGCCTTCAGGCTGGACGTCTCGCAATTCGGCAATCCCTTGCGCAGATCGGGGCTGCCGCCGATGACGGCAAGGCCGGTGTAGCCGCCAAACGAGAATCCGTAGAGCCCGATGCGCTGAGCATCGATGCGGGACGCGTCCGGCCACCCGTCCAGCATGTACTCGATCAATCGCCTCATATCCGTGGGGCGCTCGACCAGAACCGAAAGACTGTCGGTGCGGCTGGTGTCACGCCAGGTATCGCCGGGGTGATTGAGCGCGGCCACGACGAATCCAGCATCGGCCAAAGCTGCCGCAGTGTCATGGTGACCGCCGAACCAGCCTCGCCTGCCGTGCGACATCACGATGAGTGGAAGCTTTTCCCCGGTGACCGCGCATCCGGGCACGGCGAAGAAGGTGGCGCCACGCGCATCCATCTCGCGAGGCGGCTCTGCACACGGAGTCCAGACCAGCAACCGGATGGCCGGCCCCGCCGGTCCAGCGGGAATGTCGAAGTTTCTGACCCCGGCGGCTTGCGCCGTCGTTATCCCAAGGACAAGCAGGATCGCGACAAGGAGGGCGTTCATTTCTCCAGATTCCGCAACAACAGCGTCAACGCCGTCGCCGCGAACACGTGCATGTTGGCGAACCGGTCGTTGCCGCCCGTCTCCAGCGTCATCACCTCGGTCGCGGGTCCCGCGACCGCCATGCAGCTGTGGCCTGCGGCGTCGCCGTAGCGGTTGCCGGTCGGACCGGCGGCGCCGGTCTCGGACAGGCCCCAGTCGGAGCTGAAGCGGCCGCGCATCTGGTCGGCGAGCAGTTTTGCGTAAGGCTCCGACGAGGAACGGAAGCCTTTCATTCCTTCGTCCGAAATATCCATCAGCACGCGCCTGGCATCGCGGGTATAGACCACCGCGCCGCCGAGGAAATAGGCGGAGGCACCGGGCACCGCGAGCAGGCTCGCCGCGATCAGGCCGCCGGTCGAGGATTCCGCGACCGCAATGGTCTGTTTGCGCGCGATCAGTTTCGCCGCGACCTGTTCCGCAATGCCGACGAGCTCTTTCATCCCAACACCCCTGTTCCTTCGCAACCGAGCTCAGCCTTCCTAGCATATGACAGTGGCCTTGGCCGAGTTGCGGGCGACGGGCAGGCCTGCTTGAATGGCAGGCGAGGCGAAGCGGCCAAGAAGCGGCCAAGCGCCGCCCGCGAGAAGACGAAAGAGGAAACGTGAGAAGGGAGACGTCATGGCGTCCCTGATCGCCGGTGGGGTGGATTGCGACGTGCATCCGGCCGTGCCGCATCTGACCAGCCTGCTGCCCTATCTGAACGACTATTGGCGCGATCAGGTGACGACGCGCGGCATGGTCGACCTCGTCTCGCAATCCTATCCGCAGAATTCGCCGATCGTGGCGCGCCCCGACTGGCGCCCCGAAAAGGGAAAACCCGGCGAGAGTCTCGAGGACATGCAGCGCCATGTGCTCGATCCCTTCCAACTCAAGTTTGCCATCTGCAATCCGCTCTACGGCGTGCAGATGGTGTTTTCCGAGGACATGCAGGCCGCCTTCTGCCGCGCGCTGAATGAATGGCTTGCGAAGGAATGGCTCGATCGCGATTCACGGCTGCGTGGTTCGATCGTGATTCCGACGCAGAGTGTCGAGAAAGCCGTCGCCGAGATCGAGCGCTGCGCGCAGGACCGGCGCTTCGTCCAGGTGCTGATGCTTGTCATGGGCGACACGCCGCTCGGCAAGCGCGCGCTGTGGCCGATCTACGAGGCGGCGGAACGGCTCGATTTGCCGATCGGCATCCACGCCGGTTCCGCCTATCACAATCCGCCGACTGCGGTGGGTTGGGGTTCCTACCATATCGAGGATTATGTCGGTCAGGCCCAGGCGTTCCAGACCCAGCTCACCAGCCTGATCGTCGAGGGCGTGTTCGCCAAATATCCGCGATTGAAAATGGTAATGCTGGAATCCGGGGTCTCCTGGATCTCGCCCTATCTCTGGCGGCTTCACAAATTCTGGCGCGGAGTGCGCATGGAGACGCCCTGGGTCGATCGCGCGCCGCTCGAGATTGTGCGAAGCAACATCCGCTTCTCGTTACAGCCTTTTGATGCGCCGCCGGAGGAAGAGACATTAATTCGCCTGTTTGAGCATATGCAGTCGGATGAATTGGTCCTATTCTCCACGGACTATCCGCACTGGCAGTTCGACGCCCAGGACGCGCTGCCCGAAGGTCTGTCCCCCGATCTCGTGCGCAAGATCATGATCGACAATCCGCATGCAACCTATCCCCGACTGACGTGAGCCCGCTGCCAAAGGAGGCAAGGCGATGAATATCCAGTTCCGCGAAGGCACCGAAGCTGCTTCCCCACTGACCATCAAGACCGCGATCGCGGACTGCGACATCCACCCGGCACGCGCGACCCGGACCGAGCTTTATCCGTATCTCGCCAAACGCTGGCAGCATCATCTCGAAGTCTACGGCGCCCATGCCTATCAGGGCATGATGGAAGGCCCGCCCTATCCCAAAGCCCAGCCCAACGCGTCGCGCCGCGACGCCTATCCGCCGGAAGGCGGCCCGCAGGGTTCCTCGCTCTCCTTCATGCAGCAGCAACTGCTCGATCCCAACAATGTGCAGTTAGGGGTGCTCAATCCGCTCAACACAGGGCAGGGTATCCGCAATCACGAGCTCTCTGCGGCGTTATGCTCGGCGATCAACGACTGGCAGATCGACAAATGGACCAGCAAGGACAAGCGGCTGAAGGCGTCGATCGTCGTCGGCAATGAGGACGGCCTGTCGGCCGCCGCCGAAATCCGCGAGCGCGCCGGCGACAAGAATTTTGTGCAGGTGCTGCTGCTCAGCCGCAATGTCGAGCCGCTCGGCCAGCGCCGCTATTGGCCGATCTACCAGGCTGCTGAAGAGGCCGGCCTTCCCGTCGGCGTCCATGCTTTCGGCTTCGGCGGCAACCCGATCACGCCGTCGGGCTGGCCGTCCTATTACATCGAGGAGATGGTGGGCCACTCGCAGTGCCAGCAATCGGCGTTGGCGAGCCTTGTATTGGAAGGCGTGTTCGAGCGCTTCCCGAAGCTGAAGATGGTGATGATCGAGGCCGGCTTCGGCTGGGCGCCGTCGCTGGCGTGGCGGCTCGACAAGGCCTGGCAGCGGCTCAGGAGCGAAGTGCCGCATGTAAAACGGCCGCCGTCCGAATATATCCGCGAGCAGGTGTGGTGGACCACGCAGCCGATGGAAGATCCTGAAAGGCGCGAGGATCTGTTCGACGTCATCAAATGGATCGGCTGGGACCGGCTGCTGTTCGCGACCGACTATCCGCATTGGGATTATGACGAGCCGTCACGCGTGCTGCCGGCCGGTGTCAGCGAGACCAATCGCGAGGCGTTCTATCTGGGCAATGCGCGCAAGCTTTACGGGATCGCTTGATGGCGCGGCATGTGATTGCCGCGGTCGACGAGCTTCCGCCCGGCACGCGAAAATTTCTGGAGATCGACGGACGGCCGATCGCGGTCTTCAACATCAAGGGTGAATATTTCGGACTGATGAACCGATGCCCGCATCAGGGCGCGGCGCTGTGCGAGGGGCCGCTGATCGGGCTCGCGCAGTCTAAGGATCCCGGCGAGATCGAATACACCAAGCTGGGTGAGATCATCCGCTGCCCCTGGCACGGCTGGGAGTTCGACATCCGCACCGGCCAGTCCTACTGCGACCCCCGCCGCTTCCGCGTGAAGGCCTATCCGGCCCATGTCGAGCCGGGCGCAAGCGTGGTGAAGGGCCCGTATGTCGCCGAGACGATTCCGGTGAAAGTCGAGAGCGATTACGTGGTGGTGGAGTTGTAGCTCCCCGCTGTCATTCCGGGGCGGTCCGCAGGACCGAGCCCGGAATCCATCGTGCGACAGCAATACTCGGAGAAATGGATTCCGGGCTCGCCTCTTCGAGGCGCCCCGGAATGACCATCAATGCCCCGCAACCGGCTCGGCCGCCGTATCATAGGTCGGCACCGCCTTGCCGCCATCGCGATAGACGATCATCGCCGCGATGATGCCGAGCGCGGCTGCGAACATCAGCCAGGCGCCGGGCATGGCCTTGTTGCCGGTCTGCTCGATCAACCAAGTCGAGGCGAACGGCGTGAAGGTACCGAACAAGGCGGCGGCGAGCGCGAAGGCCAGCGAGAAGCAGGTGGTGCGGACATGCGCCGGCACGATCTCGACCAGCGCACCGAGCATGGTGCCGCTGTACATGCCGAAATAGAACGAGAACATCATCTCGACGGCGAGCAGCTTGCCGAAGGTCGGCGCCGCCACCAGCCAGCTCAGCGCCGGATAGGCGGTGAGCAGCGCCAGGGTCGCGATGGCGATCAGCACCGGCTTGCGGCCGATGCGGTCGGACAATGCGCCGCCGACCGGATTCCAGATGAAGTTTGTGACGGCGACCAGCAGCGTCACAAGCAACGCGTCCTGCGTCGACAGCTTCAGCACGGTCTTGCCGAAGGTCGGGGTGTAGACGGTGACGAAGTAGAACGTCGTCGTGGTCAGGATCGCGATCATCATGCCGAGGATGACGATGCGCCAGTTGGCGAGCGCGGAGGCGAACACCTCGCTTGCGGTTGGATGCTTCTTCATCGCGAGGAACGCCGGCGTCTCTTCCAGCGTCCGCCGCAGGAAGAAGATCAAGGGAATGATCAGGCAGCCGACGAAGAACGGAATGCGCCAGCCCCAGGCGGCAACCGTGTCGGCCGGCATCACCTCGGAGAGGAGATAGCCGAGGATCGAGGCCACGAAGATCGCGACCTGCTGGCTGGACGACTGGAACGAGGTGTAGAAGCCGCGATTGCCGGGCGTGGAGATTTCCGCGAGATACACCGACACGCCGCCGAGCTCGACGCCGGCCGAAAAGCCCTGCAGCAGGCGGCCGATCAGCACGATGATGGGCGCGGCGATGCCGATGGTGGCATAGCTCGGGCAGAACGCGATCACGACGGTGCCGAACGCCATGATGCCGAGCGTGACGATCAGGCCCTGCCGGCGGCCGATGCGGTCGATATAGGCGCCGAGCACGATTGCGCCGACGGGCCGCATCAAGGCGCCGAGCCAGAACACGCCGAACGTATTGAGCAGCGACGCGGTCTCGTTGCTGGAGGGGAAGAACGCCTTGCCGATCGCGGCGGCATAGAAGCCGAACAGGAAGAAGTCGAACTGCTCGAGGAAATTGCCCGATGTGGCGCGCAGGATCGCGCCGATGCGCGACTTGATCTCGGGCGGATTGGTTGCTGGTCCAGCCATGACGTTACTCCCCTGGAAGGCGTGGCCGGACCGGAACTCATTTCACGGCAGGCGACAGATTGATGCTGCGACAATCTGTCTTACCCCTTCCCGCGCAGGGCGCGGCGAGTCAATTGAATTTGCCGCGGAAGCTGATGATTTTTCAGGCTTTATTTTGCGTTGCAGCGATCATCCATTGGCGGAACGCCGCTAGCTTCGGCGCCTCGCGGCGGCCCTCCGGCGCAACCAGGTAGAAGCCGGCATCGGCCGGCAGCGCGATCTTGAAGGGAACGACCAGCCGCCCCTTGGCAATGTCGTCCTGGACGTAGGAAGTCCGGCCCATCGCCACGCCGATGCCGTCGATCGCGGCCTGGATGGTCATGAAGATCATGTCGAAGGTGATGCCGGGCTGCCGCGCGATGTCGGACGGCAGGCCCGCCGCCGTCAGCCACAGCCGCCAGTCGTCGCTGTTGGCGTTCGAGGTGTGCAGCAGCGGATAGCCGCGCAAATCCTCGGGCTGGCGCAGCGGCTTGTCGCCGCGCAGCAGCGACGGGCTGCACACCGGAAACAGCTCGTCCGCCATCAGCCAGTCGGCGCGCAGGCCGGCCCATTGGCCGCGGCCATAGCGGATCGCGGCATCGACATTGTCGCGCTGGAAATCGACCAGGCTGGTGGAAGTCGTGATGCGGACGTCGATGCCGGGATGCTGCTCCTGGAAATCGGTCAGCCGCGGCAGCAGCCATTTTGCGGCGAGCGAGGCCAGCGTCGAGACCGTCAGCACCTTGTCGTCGTCCTTGCGCAGCAGCCGGTCGGTTGCGAGGCGAAGATCGTTGAAGGCGGCGCGGACGCCCGGGAGGTAGTCGCGCGCCTCCGGCGTCAGCGCCAGCGCGCGGTTCTGCCGGATGAACAGGCGGATGCCGAGCTCCTCCTCGAGCCGGCGGATCTGATGGCTGATCGCGGTCTGGGTCACGTTCAGCTCGGACGCCGCCAGCGTGAAGCTGAGATGGCGCGCGGCGGCCTCAAAGGCCCGCAATCCGTTCAGGGAAGGCAATCTGGCAGTCATTTGGCAGCAGGATGCATGAGTTTAATTCATGCGAAGAGGTACAAATTGTCGTTTGTCGCAGTGCACTCAGAAGCAGATATTAGCAGTCAAGTTAGCTCAAGGAGCTGAACATGTCTACTTTGACGCACAATTCGATGACAAATCATCATGCACCGGGCCTGATCCAGCAGATCGGCGAGACGCTTCACGTCTGGCACGAGCGCTACCGGACCCGCCGCGAACTGACCAACTGGACCGCCCGCGATCTTCATGACGTCGGCCTGTCCTGGACCGACATCGCCTACGAGGCCGACAAACCCTTCTGGCGGGCCTGATTGGCCGCCAGGCCGGCGCCGCCTGATCACAGGGGCGCCGGCGGTCCCTCTTTCTCTGAGGCTCGTGTCATGAGCACTCTCCGTCTGGAAGATTTGAAGCAATATTCGGACACGCTGCGCACCCGCGATGGCGAGACGGTCAATGTCCGCTTCGTCGAGCCGCGCGACACCGAGGAGCTTCAGCACTATGTCCGCTCGCTCTCGACCCGCTCCCGTTACAACCGCTTCTTCGGCGCGATCAGTGAGCTGCCAAAGGGCCTGCTCAGCGAATTCATTGACGTCGGAGCGCGTGAGCGCTTTACCGTGGTCGCGACCAGGATGGTCGACGGCTTCGAGACCATCGTCGCCGAAGCACGCTATGCGTTCCATGCCGAGACCTCGACGCTCGAATTCGGCCTGTCGGTCGACGATCGCTGGCAGGGTCACGGCATCGCCACCGCGCTGATGAAGAATCTCGAATGCCGCGCCGCGGCGCTCGGCGCCGAGCACATGTTCGGCGATACGCTGCGTTCCAACGAAACCATGATCTCGCTCGCGCGCAAGTCGGGCTTCGCCTTCGTCAATCATCCCGACGACTGGAAGCTGGTGCGCTTCGAGAAGGAGATCCACGTCGCGCCGAAGGACATTCCCTGCGCGAGCTGGCGTCTCGCTGCCCTTTCCCGTCAGGCCGAAAGCCCCTCAGCCTCGGCCTGACATCACTCCGAGCCCGGCCTGGCGAAGCCAGAGCCGGGCATTTTTTTGCTCTCATTTGGCATCGTCGTCGGTGAAGTCGGTCGAGGTCGCGACCGTTCGCCAGCCTGCCAGCTCCCTTGCAACGAAGATGTTCTTCGCCTCGATCCGCTCCACGGTGTCGCTGCCGAGCGGCAGCCGCAGCGGCGGGGTCGTGGCGTCGACCAGCTTGAGGAAGGCCTGCGCCAGCTTGCGCGGATCGCCGCGCTGACCGTGGTTGACGTCAGCCGCGTGCGCGCGGGTCTTGCCGACGCTCTCGTGATAATCGTCGATCATCTGCGCGGTGCGCGACAGCGAGCTGTCGTCGAGGAAGTCGGTGCGGAAGAAGCCGGGCTCGACCACGGTGACCTTGATGCCGAGCGGCGCGACTTCGCCGGCCAGCGCTTCGGTGAGGCCTTCGACCGCGAACTTGGTGGCGCCATAGACGCCCCAGCCGGGAAAGCCCGCGTAGCCGCCGACCGACGAGATGTTGATGACGTGGCCTGACCGCTGCCGTCGCATATGCGGCAGCACCGCGCGGGTGACGTTGAGCAGGCCGAACACGTTCGTGCCGAACAGCTTTTGCGTCTCCGCGTCGCTGGCCTCCTCGATCGCGCCGAGCAGGCCATAGCCGGCATTGTTGACGAGGATGTCGATGCGCCCGAATTTCTTCACCGCCTGGCCCGCGGCCTCATGCGCCTCGGTCTCGCTGGTGACGTCGAGCCGGGTCGCGAGCAGGCGCTCGTGATCGCCGAGCCGGGCGGTGACGGCCAAAGGATCGCGCGCGGTCGCGACGACGGCATCGCCGGCTTTCAAGGCGGCTTCGGCGATCAACGCGCCAAACCCGCGGGACGCTCCCGTGATGAACCAGACACGCATGATGTTGCCCTTTCCATGTTGACCCGGCGATGTGCCGAGGCCGATGGGCAAGGTGTAGCGGCTCGCCATAGCTGAGATAATCCGCTATATATTTGGCAAGCTAGTGAGAAAAAATCATCAATGCGGATCGACCCGTCCGACCTTGCAACCTTCCTCGCCATCGCCCGCCACCGCAGTTTTCGGGCGGCCGCGACCGAGCTTGGCGTGACGCCGTCCGCGCTGTCCCACGCCTTGCGCGATGTCGAAGAGCGGCTCGGCCTGCGCCTCGTCAACCGCACCACCCGCAGCGTGGCGCTGACCGAGGCCGGCGAGCGGCTGTTCGCCCGCATCACGCCGGCCTTTCGCGACATCGACGACGCGCTCGAGGACCTCAACAATTTCCGCGGCAAGCCCGCCGGCACGCTGCGTTTCACCGCCGCGCGCCAGTCGGCCCAGCTCGTGCTGCTGCCGATCGTGACGCGGTTCCTGAAATCCTTCCCCGACATCAGCGTCGAGCTCGTCATCAACGACGCCCTGATCGATATGGTCGCCGCCGGATTCGACGCCGGCGTCCGCTTCGGCGAAACCATCGCTGCCGACATGATCGCGGTGCCGATCGGCCCGCGGCATCGCTTTGCCGTGGTCGGTTCGCCTGCTTTCTTCAAGGCGCACAAACAGCCCGCCACGCCACGCGACCTGAAAGGCCTGCCCTGCATCCGCTACCGCTTCACGTCAGGCGCGCTCTATCACTGGGAATTCGAGCGCGGCGGCATTGAGCTTGCCATCGATGTCACCGGGCCGCTGACGATGAACGACCAGGACCTGATGGTCGATGCCGCGCTCGACGGCATTGGCCTTGCCTATGTATTCGAGGCGCAGGTCGAAGCGCTGCTGGCAAAGCGCAAGCTGGTCCGCGTGCTCGCGGACTGGTGCCCGGCCTATCCCGGCTTCTTCCTGTACTACCCCAGCCGACGGCAATTGCCCGCGGCGCTGCGGGCGTTCGTGGATTTTGCGCGGTCGGCTAACGCTCCATCCGGGCTACGGGCACCATCTACTTCCCCGTGAACACCGCCTTGCGCTTCTCGATGAACGCCTGCACCGCCTCCTTATGGTCAGCGGTTGTCGTCAGGCGGATCAGCCGTTCCGCTTCGTGGTCCCGCGCCGTTTCGAAGTCGAACAGCAGGGCCTCGTCGAGATTGTCCTTCATGTAGCGCAACGCGAGGCGCGGGCCTTCGGCGAGCGACTTTGCCAAAGCGAAAGCCTCGGTCTGCAGCTTGTCGTCGGGCACGACGCGGTTGACGAGGCCGATCGCTTCGGCCCGCGCGGCATCGACGCGGTCGCCGGTGAACAGCAGCTCGCGCGCCCGTGCGGTACCGACCAGGCGCGTCAGCAGCCAGGCGATGCCGTAATCGCCTGACAGCGCGACGCGCGCATAGCCGGTGGCAACGAAGGCCGATTGCGCGGCGATGCGGATGTCGCAGGCCATGGCGATGGCGAGCCCCGCGCCGACCGCGGGGCCGGGCAGGGCGGCGAGGGTCGGCTTGCGCACAGACACCAGCGCGCCCGTGAGCAGCCGCTGCCGCTCCTGGAGATCGGCGACCTTGTCGTCAAAGGACATTTCGAGCTTTTTGGGATCGCGATGCGCGCCCATGCCCTTGACGTTGCCGCCGGCGCAAAAGGCTTCGCCCGCACCGGTGAGCAGCAGCGCGCCGACGCCGGGGTTCTCGCCGCAGGCGCGGATCATCGTGCGCAACGCCGGCGTCAGCGTATCAGACAGCGAATTGCGCGCCTCCGGCCGGTTCAGCGTGATGATTGCGACGCGGTCGCGGATGACGCAGAGGAGTTCGTTGGTGCCGGTGTCGATGGTGGTTTCCGTGGTCATGTCGCCTCCCTCTCTTTCGTCATTGCGAGCGAAGCGAAGCAATCCAGACTGTCTCCGCGGATATAGTCCGGATTGCTTCGTCGCTCCGCTCCTCGCAATGACGATTGTTGTGATGTAGTTGCCTCAAAACGTCTCCACCCACGGCCGCAGCTCGAGCTCCCAGCTCCAGGCGCTGCGCGGCTGCTGCAACACGTTCCAATAGCTCTCCGCGATCGCATCGGGATCGAGCATCGAATCCGGCTTGTCCTCCGGCTCGGTGCGCACCGCGCTGCGGATGCCGCCGTCGATGACGAAATGCGCGATGTGGATGCCTTGCGGCGACAATTCGCGCGCCAGGCTCTGCGCGAGGCCGCGCAAAGCGAACTTGCCCATCGCGAACGAGGCGGATTGCGCATAGCCTTTGACGCTGGCGGAGGCGCCGGTGAACAGGATCGCGCCATGCTTGTTCGGCAGCATGCGCTTGGCGGCCTGCTGCGCCACCAGGAAGCCGCCATAGGCGCTGACCGCGATCGCATTCGCCACATCAGCCGGGACGAGATCGACGAACGGTCCGCGGGTGCGGCCGCTGGCATTGTAGACGACGAGGTCGGGTGTGCCGATCTCGCGCTCGACGAGGCCGAACAGCCGCTCGACGTCCTCGGGCTCGGTGGCGTTGCAGGCATAGGCCTTGGCGCCGGTCTCGCTGCAGAGCGCGCCCAGCTTCTCGATTTTTCGCGCGGCCAGCGCAACGCGGATGCCTTGCTTGGACAGCAACCGCGCCAGCGAGGCACTCAGGCCCTCGCCGGCGCCGACGATGAGGGCGATCTTGTATTTCGGATGTTCCATGATGTGATCTCTGGGGTGATCTCTCGGAGGCGGGAAACGGTTGATCTAGGTATCCGCCGCGCGGACAACCAGCCGGGCTGGTCACAATTCCGCAGGGCGAATTGCTCCTTCACGGCGCTCATGCCTCCCTGACAATTTGCGGCTTTATCGACATCCGTGACTGGAGCATGATCGACATCATTCAACGCGGCAAGCGCCAAAACAGCGCAAAATGTTCGCGGGACGGAAACGAAGAGGACGATCATGCACAAGCCGGTCACAGCACAGGCGAAAAATGTCGCGGCCGCGCCATCCGGCCTGCTGGCGCCCGACACCTCTGGCATGAATTTCTACCGCGCCGACCAGGCGCTGACGGATCTGTTGCGCATCCACCTGCCGGAGAAATTGTTCCGTCACATCGAGCCGCATCTCGACCGGCTCGGCGAACTTGCCGGCGGCCGTCTCGACGAATGCGCGCGGCTCGCCGACCGGCACACGCCGGTGCTGCACCAGCGCGACAAGTTCGGCCGCGACATGCAGTGGATCGAATACCACCCGGCCTACCGCGAGCTGGAGAATGCCGCGTTCGGCGAGTTCGGCATCCACGCGCTGTCGATCCGCAAGGGCATCATGGGCTGGCCGGACAAATATCCCGTCGTCGCCAAGCACGCCTTCACCTTCCTGTTCAACCAGACCGAATTCGGCATGGGCTGTCCGATCAACGTCACCGACGGCTGCGCCAAGTTGCTGGCCAATTTCGGTGACGAGGCGCTGAAGGCGAAATATCTGGACGGCTTGACCTCGACCGACATGAGCAAGCTGACGCAAGGCGGCCAGTTCATGACCGAGAAGGAGGGCGGCTCCGACGTCGGCACGCTGACCACGCGCGCGGTGCAGGAGGGCGACCATTGGCGCCTCACTGGCGAGAAATGGTTCTGCTCGAATGCCGATGCGAAGGTGGTGATGCTGCTGGCGCGCCCCGACGGCGCCGGCCCCGGCACGCGCGGCGTCGGCCTGTTCCTGATGCCGCGCTTCCTCGACGACGGCTCCCAGAACCACTACCGGATCGTGCGTCTGAAGGACAAGCTCGGCACGCGCTCGATGGCCTCGGGCGAGATCAAGCTCGAAGGCGCGATCGCCTATGCCGTCGGCAAGCTCGACCGCGGCTTCGTGCAGATGGCCGAGATGGTGAACTCGTCGCGGCTTTCCAACGGCGTCAAGTCCACCGCGCTGATGCGCCGGGCCTATCATGACGCCATGACGGTGGCGAAGAACCGCGTCGTGTTCGACAACCGCATCATCGACCTGCCGCTCGGCAGGCGGCAGATGCTGAAGATCATGCTGCCGGTCGAGCAGGCGCTGTCGATGAGCTTTCTCACCGCCGACGCGCTCGATCGCGCCGAAGCCGGCAGCCAGGATGCGGCGGCGCTGCTGCGCATCCTCACGCCGACCTTGAAGTTCCGCGCCACCCGCGATGCGCGAAAAGTCTGCGGCGATGCGCTCGAGATGCGCGGCGGCATCGGCTATATCGAGGAATTCGCCACCCCGCGCCTGCTGCGCGATGCGCATCTCGGCTCGGTCTGGGAGGGCACCGGCAACATCGTCGCCATCGATGCGCTCCGGCGCGCGGTCGGACGCCATGGCGCGGAAGCGGCGCTATCAGCCGATCTGCATGCCCGGCTCGACGACAGCGCCTCGGTGCCGCAGGCCTGGCGCGACAATTTGCGCGGCCTCGTCGATCGCGCCGTCGGCTTCGCCCGCGAGGTCGCAGGCAAGTCCGAGAACGAGGCCGATGCACGGCGTGCGACCAGCCTGCTCTATCATGTCGCAAGCGCCGTCGCGCTCGCCTGGGAAGCGCATCGCATTCATGAAATGCGCGGTGATGCGCGCCGGCTGCTGCTGTCGCGGCTGGTGATCGACCATCGCGTGGCGCCGAGCGATCCGTTCCGGCTGACGGAAAATGCCGCGCAGGCGAAGATCGCGGAGCTGCTGCTCGGCGATCGGGATGCCGGCATGAGCGAGGTTGGCGAACTGGTTCTGGCAGCGTAGGCTGCACTCCACGATCAAACAAAAAACGCGATAGGGAGTGCTCGATGAAGGCCGCCGTCCTTTATGAAGTCAACAAGCCGCTGGTCATCGAGGATGTCAGCCTGCCGAAGCCCGGCCCGCGCGAGGTGCTGATCCGCACCGCGGTCGCCGGCCTCTGCCATTCCGACCTGCACTTCATGGAAGGCCTTTATCCGCATCCGCTGCCCGCGGTGCTCGGCCATGAGTCCGCCGGCATCGTCGAGCAGGTCGGATCCGACGTCACTTACGTGAAGCCGGGCGATCACGTCGTCACATGCCTGTCAGTGTTCTGCGGCACCTGCGACAATTGCACCACCGGCCGCACCGTGCTCTGCACCGATACCACCGTGAAAATGCTGCCTGGCGCGTCGAACCGGATGCAGTGGAACAGGCCGGAGAAGCTGAACCAGTTCCTCAATCTCTCGTCCTTCGCCGAGCAGATGCTGGTGCACGAGAACGCCATCGTCAAAATCCGCGAGGAAATGCCGCTTGATCTCGCCGCGCTGATCGGCTGCGGCGTGATCACCGGCTACGGCGCGGTGGTGAACACGGCGAAGGTGACGGCCGGCGAGACCGTGGCGGTGATCGGCTGCGGCGGCGTCGGCATGGCCGCGATCAACGGCGCGCAGATCGCCGGCGCCGGCCGCATCATCGCGATCGACACGAATCCGGCAAAGCTCCAGCTTGCGACCAAGCTCGGCGCGACCGACATCATCAACCCCGCCGACGGCGACGTCGTGAAGCAGGTCCGCGACCTCACCAATGGCGGCGTGCATCATTCCTTCGAGGTGCTCGGCCGCAAGGAAACCGCCGAGCAGGCCTTCGGCATGCTCGCCTCCGGCGGCACCGCCACCATCGTCGGCATGATCCCGTTCGGCCAGAAGATCGAGCTGCACGGCTTTGACTTCTTGCGCGAGCGCCGGATCCAGGGCTCCTCGATGGGCTCGAACCACTTTCGCGTCGACATGCCGCGTCTGGTCGATTTCTACCTGCGCGGCCGGCTGCACCTGGAGGACTGGATCTCGGCCAAGCTGAAGCTGAGCGAGATCAATGAAGGCTTTGCCAACATGAAGGCCGGCAAGACGCTGCGGAGCGTGATCGTGTTCGATAGCTGATGCGGGTGCAGTGTTCGTAGCCCGGATGGAGCGAAGCGCAATCCGGGATCTCTGTCGCGGATGGAGCTGTCCCGGATTTCGCTTCGCTCCATCCGGGCTACAGGAAAGCGTTCACCGCGACACGTGCGCCGACACTGCCAGCCACTTGCCGTTCTGCTTCGCCCAGCAATCGGTGTATCGCCCGGTCGCCTGTTGTCCATCCGCCGTGGTGTAGCTCGTCGCGGCGTGGATGATCGCGAAGTCGCCCATGATGCGGATCACGACGTCGTAGGCGTGCAGATTGCGGATCGCGATCGGCCGGGCGGTTTGCTCCAGGAAGGCGGCGCGGTCGACCAGCGTCTTGTCGGGATTGGAGCAGTAGAACTCCGGCGCCAGGATCTCGTCGAAGCGCTTGACGTCGCAGGTCTGCACCGAAGCGACGTAGTCGCGGTTGAGTGAGGTGAGCTGTTCGAGGTCCCGGCTCATCTTACGTGCTCCCTCCTTGTCATTTTACTCCGTCATTGCGAGGAGCGAAGCGACGAAGCAATCCAGACTGCCGCTGCGGAAAGATTCTGGATTGCTTCGCGGAGCCTGTCATCGGGCCGCGCTTCGCGCGGACCCGGTGGCTCGCAATGACGGGGTGGCATCAATCATCAAACATCTTCGGCGGCACGAACCCGCCGAACTCGCGCTCGATCAGCTCGGCCAATTTTAGCGGCGTCCGATCTTCCAGCCAGGGGCCAACGATCTGTACTCCGATCGGAAGACCATCCGGCGCAAAGCCCGTAGGGATCGCGGTGGAGGGCAGGCCGGGCAGCGTCGCGATGCCGGGCCAGGCGAGCTGGTCCGGATAGACGTGCTCCTTGCCGTCGATTTTGATGCGGCGGGTTTCCTGGTCCGGCGTATGGTCGTGCGGATAGGCCGCTATCGGCATCACCGGGCAGATCACCGCGTCGAAGGTCTTGAACAGCTCGCGCCATTGCGCCCGCAGCCGCGTGCGCCCGGCATTTGCTGCCACCCAGTCGCGATGTCTCAGCGCGATGCCGCGCAGCCGCTCGGCGGCAAGGCTGTTGTCTCCTTCGGGGAGCGCCGCCGCGGCCGCCTTGGCGCCGGCATAAACGTCGGGCGCGAAACTTGCGGCGAGGAAGGACATCAACATCCGCATATAGAGCCGCGAGGACGCCGCGAAATCCGGCAACAACGGGCTGCTGCGCGCGATCTTCACGCCCGCCTTGGCGAGGTTGTCGGCGAGCGTGTTGATGCTGCCGCGCACCGCCGTGTCGGTCGGCATCACCGGATCGGTGTCGATCACCAGCACGCGAAAATCCCTGAATGCCGTGTGCCGCGCTTGCGGCAGTTCGAGCCGATAGGCGAGGCCCGCGTCGATCGGATCGGGCCCGGCCATCACGTCGAGCACCAGCGACAGGTCGGCGGCACTACGCGCCATCGGCCCGATCACCGAAAGGTCGCGCTCGAACGGCAGTGGCGGCGCCGGTGGCGCAACATGCCCGCGCATCGCGACGAGGTTGAAGGTCGGCTTGTGCGCGTAGATGCCGCAATGGAATGCCGGCACGCGCAGCGAGCCGCCGATGTCCGAGCCGATCGACAGCGGGCCATAGCCCGCGGCGAGTGCCGCTGAGGAGCCGCCGGAGGAGCCGCCCGGCGTGCGACCGAGATCGTAGGGGTTGTTGGTGGTGCCGTAGATGTCGTTGTAGCTCTGCCAGTCGCCGAGCCCGAGCGGCACGTTGGTCTTGCCGACGACGACGGTGCCGGCATCCTTCACCCGCGTGACCGGCAGCGCGTCTTCCTTCGCGATGAAATCCTTCTGGGCGGGAATGCCCCAGGTCGTCGGCAGGCCGGCGACGTTGTAGGATTCCTTCACCGTCATGGGCAGGCCGAGCAGCGGCTTGCGCTCGCCGCGCGCCAGTGCGGCGTCCGCGTCGCGCGCGGCGCTGAGCGCTCGGTCGAAATCCCGCACGCAGATCGCGTTGACCTTGCCGTCGTGACGCTCGATGCGGTCGATCGCATCCTGCGTGAGCTCGACCGCGGACACCTTCCTTGCGGTCAGTGCGGCCGACAGCTCGACCGCACTCTTGAAACTCCATTCCGATTTCGCCACGACATGCTCCTGCGCTTCACTTTTGCGATGATGCGCAGTTTGGCGGCATGTCGCAACCGCCGTTTGATGGCGATTGATATGTTGCTGGCCGTCATCGCGGGAAGGCCCGGCAACAAAGTCGGTGTCATCGCCCGCCTTGTGCGCAATTGCGCACTGGGGCGGGCGATCCAGTATTCCAGAGGCCGGCATTGGAGAACTCGCTCTCACAACATCTGCCGCGGCGTACTGGATGCCCCGGTCAAGCCGGGGCATGACAGCGAGTGTGACGGCGACCTACGCCGCCCCGATCAATATCCCCACCGCCAGCACGATCGCGCCGCCGAGCACGATCTGGAACACGGCCTGCAGGAACGGCGTGTCCATGTAGCGCGAGCGGATGAAGGCGATCGCCCAGAGCTCGAAGAACACGACGACACCCGCGATTCCCGTTGCGATCCAGAATGCGTTGGCCCAGCTGTCAGGCACGAGATAGGGCGCGGTGTGGCCGAGCCCGCCGAGCGTCGTCATCGCGCCGCAGGTGATGCCGCGCAACCAGGGCGAGCCGCGCCCGGTCAGCGAGCCGTCGTCGGAGAGCGCTTCGGCAAAGCCCATGCTGATGCCGGCGCCGATCGAGGCGGCGAGGCCGACCAGGAAGGTCTGCCAGTTCTGGTGTGTGGCGAACGCCGCCGCGAACAGCGGCGCCAGCGTCGAGACCGATCCGTCCATCAGGCCCGCAAGGCCCGGCTGCACATATTGCAGCACGAACATCCGCCGCCGCGTGCGGTCTTCCTCCGCGCGCACGTCGGGCCTGAGGATCTCGTCGGTCAATCTGGCGGCGGTTTGCTCGTGGTTCTTCTCGGCCTCGGCGAGGTCGCCGAGCAGCCGGCGGACGTTGACGTCTTCGGCTAGCTCGGCAGCCTTCGCGTAGAAGCGCTCGGCCTCGAGCTCCATCGTCTCGACCTCTTTCCGGATCGTGTCGAGCGGCAGGTTCTTGGTCAGCCAGATCGGCCGGCGCCGCAGGAAGCCCTTGACGTTCTCGCGGCGGATCGGGGGCAGATGCTGGCCAAAGCGTTGCTCGTACAATTCCAGCAGCATATGGCGGTGGCCACGCTCTTCCTCGGCCATCTGTTCGAACAGCTTTGCCGAGTCGGGATAACGCTCCTTCAGATCCTCGGCGAAGGTCATGTAGATGCGGCTGTCCTCCTCCTCGGAGGAGATCGCGACCGCCAGCACCTCGCGCTCGGTCAAATCGGCAAAAGTCTTCACGGCGGCCCTGTTTCGCTAGTTTAGAATTATTCTAAACTATATAGGGCGCCCCGGTTCCCGGGTCAAATCAGGTGGTGCGGGCCTTTTCCAGGAAGTCGAGCAGCAGGCGGCTCACCTCGGCCGGCTGCTCCTGCTGCACCCAATGGCCGGCGCCGTCGACGAGATGGCAGCCGAGCATTTTCGTGCAGCCGCGCCCCTGCATCGCCTCGAACACGCCGGGGCGCTGATAGGTGCCCCAATCCTGCCTGCCCGAGATGAAGCAGGAGGGCACGTCGATGCTGCGGCCGGAGAACAGCTGCATCTCGCTGTTGAGAATTCCCGTCGTGCCGTAGCGGTACCATTGCAGCCCGCCCTGAAAACCGGTGCGGCCATATTCGGCGCTGTAATAAGCGAGGTCGCTGTCCGGCAGCCATGTGTTGGCGGCGATCGCGGCGGGCGGGGGCATCTCCTTCGCAACCGTTTCGGCCATGCTCTCGCCGGCGTCCATCACGTAGTAGGTCGGCAGCTTGGCGAGCTCGCCCGCCGACCACGACGTCAGCGGATAGGGCTTGTTGTCGGTCCAGTCCGCGCTCTTGTGATGATAATAGGCGCGCAGGAAATCATGCGCGCCCTGCGGCGCGTGCTGCATGTCAGCGTTGGCCGCGCGTGTCGCATAGTACCATTGATAATGCTTGCGCGGGCGCGGCAGCGCGGCGAGCTCGCGATGCACGGGGTCTTCGATCGCAGGCTTCGCCGGGCCATCGACCGTGTTGAAGGGCAGCGGCGGCGCGCCGCCGAACGGCGCGCTCATCAACGTCACCGAGCGAAACACGTCGGGCCTTATCAGCGCGCACCACGCCGCGACCGGGCTGCCGAAATCATGTCCGGCCAGATCAACCTGCCTGTAGCCGAATGCCGACACCAAAGCGAGCGCGTCGCGCACGAGGTTGAGCAGCGAGAACGGCGTCAGATCGTCGTCGTAATCCGCGGTCCATCCCGTGGTGCGGCCGTAGCCGCGCTGATCCGGCGCGATCACGTGATAGCCCGCGGCCGCCAGCGCCGGCATCACCTTGCGCCAGGAAAAGGCGAGCTCGGGAAAGCCGTGCAGCAGCAGGATGCAGGGCCGCCCCTTGGTCTCGAAGCCGGCTTCCAGCACATGCATGTGCAGGCCGTTGATGCCATCGACATAACCGGAGCGGATGCCGGCGGGGAGGGGGATGTCGGGGAGTGCAGTCATTGCTTTCTCCACACGGGTGGAATTGTAGGGTGGGTTAGCCCTGCGGATTGCGCGAAGCGCAAACCGCTCGGCGTAACCCACCTCTTTAGTCTCCGAGGAGGCAGAAGTGGTGGGTTACGCCTTCGGCTAACCCACCCTTGTAATAGCGCAATCAGATATTGTCGGTGCATTCCGAGAGGAATGGCCTGCCGCAGCTGCGACCGCGGCAGGCCGCTGGCGATCGGATCGCGCCCAC
>JAESFI010000172.1_pt1 | contig 27931 bp, 23 predicted proteins | sample 9269361 | NCBI WGS metagenome assembly JAESFI01 (sample SAMN14504119, study PRJNA617095) | algae metagenome | isolation source: Brasilonema angustatum HA4187-MV1 and co-occurring heterotrophs from moss... | place: USA: Manoa Valley, Honolulu, Hawaii | collected 2009-07-20 | reverse complement strand
ACTCGCTGCCGCCAAACAGATACAAAATGAGTCGAGTCGCGCCCAGGCACTAACCGCCATCGCCTCCAAACTGCCACCAGAATTATTACCCGAAGCACTCGCTGCCGCCAAACAGATACAAAATGAGTCGAGTCGCGCCCAGGCACTAACCGCCATCGCCTCCAAACTGCCACCAGAATTATTACCCGAAGCACTCGCTGCCGCCAAACAGATACAAAATGAGGGATATCGCGCTGAGGTACTAAAAGTTTTAGCTATCCCTTTATCAAAAATACCAACAGATCAGCTTTATTCATACTGGGAAAAAACACTGGATGAGTTATCTCTGCGTGATCGTAGAAATTTACTAACAGACATAGAGAAGCTAGTTCCAGTTATTTTTGCATTAGGTAATAATGCAGCAATAGCATCCATTAGTTGTTCTATTCAGAAAGTAGCACGGTGGTGGCACTAAAAAACACTTTGGTTATGAAATCACGCCTAAGACAGGCAGGGGTGCAGGGGTGCAAGGGTGCGGGGGAGCAGAAGAGAAACAATGTCTAATGCTTCATCAACCAAGGAGATGGATTGTTGATCATGTTGACTAAGCTACCTAGAATTTGGTTATAAATTCCGTAAAGTTCTCGACCTGTATCAACATCCAAATAATTACATTTAACAGCAAATTCTATCCAAGTTTGGGTTTCAGCAGCCTCTGACTCACAATCGCTCAACTTAGCCACAAATGCAGCTTCATATCTTCGTTTGCGCCATGCTTCTGCTAAATTGGCACAAACAGAACGTGATGATCGACGAATTTGGTGAAGCAGCGCGGTCTTGGGGAGGCAGTGCGTTGCGGGGGTTCCCCCCGTTGTAGCACCTGCCGTGGTTTCCCCCATGAGCGACTGCTGAACCCGGAGGGTCAGTTAAAGAATACCGTTCCTCTGTAGGAAACTTTTTAGACACCTCAAATATTTTCATTGCAGCATCAAAAGCCATTTGATAAACTCTTAAATCTTTATGACTTTTAATTGGTTCTCTTTCCATCTCCCCTGCTCCTCTACTCCTCTGCTCCTCTGCTCCTCTGCTCCCCTGCTCCCCTGCTCCCCTGCTCCTCTGCTCCCCCGCTCCCCTTACTGGTTATACCAAGCTTGTCGCCACTTCTTCATTTGTGCAATTTCTTGTTGTTGAGAAGTGATGATATTTTGAGCCAGTTTCTTGATTTCAGGGCGCTTGGACTTATTCAATGCATCTTGCGCCATTGTCACCGCTGCTTCATGATGTGGAATCATTGCATTGATGAAACGCAAATCAAACTCGCTATCAGCAGCTCCCAAGTCCATGTCCATTCGCATAGCTTTAGATTGTTCAGGAGGCATTTCCATCATGTGATTCATCTGAGCATTCCAAGCCATTGGCGTGCTAGCTGCTTTGGGATACCAAGCTGTACGCCACTGTTTCAACTCAGCGATTTCTTTGTTTTGAGCTTTGATGATTTCCTGTGACAGCTTTTTGATTTCAGGACGTTTTGATTTCTGCAGGGCTTCTTTTGCCATCACCACAGCACCTTGATGGTGTGGAGTCATCGCATCAATGAACCGCAAATCGTAGTTCGCATCCGCTGAACCTAAATCCATGCTGTGATTCATGTCACTACTATGATCCATACCACCGTGGTTCATCTGCTGCTTGTCGGTAGCCTCAGTTGCTGTGGTGTTTGGGGCTTGAGTTTGATTTTGAGAAGCAGTTGTAGAACAGGCGGTTAGGGATGCGAGTGCGATAAAGGTAACTGTAAAAAACCCAGTTTTCCAAGAAACACGTTGCATAGAATTTTTATCCATATTATGGTTTGTTCCTCTATTGTGAAATCTCCAGTCAACTAGAGAGTCAACTATAACGTTTTGCTATAGTCGTTAACTGTTGGTGCAAGATCCGATGCGCACCGAACACACCGCGAACAAAGAAAGTCTTTGCTGTTCCACTCACAATTCAGGACTTAGCCAGGACTTTCTAGGTGAGAGATTTGTTTAACTTTGCTTAATACTTAGTATTTCAAACAGAAATGAAATGAGGATGAAATGCCCAGCAATCATCCGAGAAAATCTATTTGAATGCCTGTCATTGCGTTAGCGTAGCGTGCGCGAAGCGCATACGGAGCGATAGCGGAGTGAAGCAATCTCAGACTCTTGCGATTGCTTCGTTTCACTTCGTTCCACTCGCAATGACATATCACAAGTATTTTGCCGGACATGATATTAAGCGTTAAAAGTTCCTTGTTCCCTGTTAAGCGTTAAGCGTTCCCTTCATTCCTTCGCCAATTTCTGAGTAGTGTAAAGACGTTGCACTGCAACGTCTTGACAAATGTTAATCTCCCAAATAAATACCTAAACCACGAGCAGTTTTGACTAAAGTATCCTCTGGGTTGACAGCTCTATACTGAGCGATCGCCTCAGCAATGGGTACAGGAAAAACTCGGCGATTTTGCCATGTTACCATGTAGTCATATTTACCTTCGTCTATGAGGTTTACTGCTGCTACACCAAAGGCAGCTGCCACGAGTCGATCCAGTGGTGAAGCGGTTCCACCCCGTTGGATGTGTCCTAATACTGTGACTCGGGTTTCTGCACCAATGCGATCGCTAATTTGATCAGCTAAGTATTGACCAATACCACCATACCGAGATTGACCCAAGCGATTTGTCATTGTAATACTTTCACCCTCTTGAGTACGAACTGCTTCGGAAACAATAATTAAACAATAGTTTTTGCCTTTTTCTTGGCGTTGTTTAATTTTGTGACAAATGTGGTCAATCGTGTAGAGAATTTCTGGAATTAAAATCACATCTGCGCCCCCAGCAATTCCCGCAGCAATTGCAATGTGTCCTGCATCACGACCCATGACTTCTAAAATCATGACTCGACTGTGAGAAGCAGCTGTAAAATGTAACCTATCGAGTGCTTCTGTGGCAATATTAACTGCAGTATCAAAACCGATCGCATGTTCAGTAATCCCAATATCATTATCAATCGTTTTGGGAATACCTACTAAATTAATACCGCCTTGTTGTGCCAAGCGACGGAGAATAGCCAAGCTACCATCGCCACCAATCCCAATCAAAGCATCTAAACCGAGTTGATGGTAGCCTGCAATGATTTCTTCTGAGCGATCGCATACACTGCCATCAGCCATAGGAAAAGCAAAAGGATCACCTTTGTTGGTGGTTCCTAACATTGTCCCACCAGAAGTTAATAGCGGGTCAACTTGGTCGATTTCCAGTTTTGTGAATTGCGGTGGACGCGCCATTAATCCCACAGTTGCTTGACGAATTCCCAGCACTTCCCAACCTTTTCCACAAGCACAATGGACAACAGCTCTGATCACTGCATTCAAACCAGAGCAATCTCCTCCACTAGTAAGAATGCCAATACGCTTGTATTTTCCCATATGTTATTTAACATTTCAAACGTGAAATATATTTAGTAGTAGATTAAACGATTAGCAGCACTCAATAACCGAAAATTTTTAGGTAATTTTATATTGGGTAATTTTATATATAGTGAATCTGCGCTAGTGTCAAGAACTAGGGGGGTAAGGGGGTAAGGGTGTAAGGGGGTAAGGGATGAGGTAGCACGGCGCAGGAGAGTAGCCAGTACTCGAAAGCGGCTTTCACAGGCTTATACCATAGCCACGCCAAAGGCGTAAGCGCAAAGCGTAGTTATGGTATACAAAGCTGCGCTTACCCTTTGGGACTTACAAAGCAGCTGTGCCATAAGCATAGTCTGATTAACAGTCCGAGGGATCTGTCTTAAACACAGGCTCCTTTTCTTTTTATACTTGTATCAAGATCTTTCTTTTCTCACGCTTGTGCTTTTTTAGTCTAAATTCCAGTACTTTAGGAAAGTTTTTATGAAGATATCAGATGCAGATAAGGCAAAACAAATCGTATCTCCCTGGTGGCGCTGGCCTCTTGAAGCTTTTTTCCCGGATAAAAAATTTGATGGACAATTTCAAAATCCAGGTAACGAAGAAGTTTTTGATTTCGACGCAGTGATGGAATTTTTTGAGCCAATTACCATGATTGCATCTGAGATCGTCTATTATCCAAAAAACGATCAGCGCGAACTTTTTGCAGTATTTGTTTCTGGGCTGGGACAAAATGAGTCAGAATCTTCAAAAAGGAGCCGTAGGTATGCTGATACTCTTTTAACTGGCATCGCCAATATGAACAACTCCACTTTTCTTAAAAAACGTCCAGTTATCGCTTGCATTAACCGAAGCCTTGACTGGGTTAATGCATTTCTTGACTATATTGGTTTATCTGGTAGTCCAGTCATTGAAAATTTAGCAACTTTGATAACTTATGCTGTAAACAATTCAAAACCTCTCAATTTATCAGGCGATAGTCTTGGAACAATTTTTTTGGCTAGAGCTATTAAGCTTGCTAAAACAAATTTTATTTGTGAACACGCTAGGGTGTTTGACTTTAAACAACGACGAATTCAAGAAAAGAAATGGGAACAGCGCACTAGTCAACTCATCAATGTTTTCACCTTTGGAAATGTCTATCGAAAATGGGTAGCAGGTCCAAATTACATTATGGTTTTCATTCAAGGCGATCTATTACCAGAGAAATTTGGAATAACACCCCAAAGAGCTATTAAGCAAAAACGAAAGGATATAAAATTTTTGATATTTCCGCGTTTGTTTCCTCAAGGCAGCTTTGAAGCCCATAACATGATGTTTACAATCGAACTTCTTAGCGAAATCTTTGAAAAAAATCATATTGAAATTGGTGATTTTGTGGGCTTATATAACAAACTTAATTCCGGCACCCTAAAAATTGCCACACCTGATGAAGTAACATGGCCAAGGGACATGAAAGATTACACATGGGATCAAAACAGCCTCAAGTCAATTCCATCTTTATCGGCACACGAATAAAAATTTAAGCGTTGCTGATTTGAAGGATGTCATGCTGTTCGCAGCGTCCCTTGCACGTGTCACGCCACTTGCAAGGGACGCTAACGCTTCATTACAAAAAGACTGGATGGCTGTCAACAACTAAGGGTGTAAGGGGGAATGGGACTAAGTTAAGACACAGCCCTTGCCCTGACTGGTTCCCAGCCTGGAGGCTGGGAACTCATCCTGGGAGGCTCTGCCTCCGGGGGGTTGACCAGAGGCAGAGCCTCTCAAAATACATTCCCAGCTTAGAAGCTGGGAACGAGGCAAACCGTATTGCTGCCGGAACCAAGAGCGTTGCGTTGGCTGCACATTCGTCATAACTCTTAACAAAAATATTGTTGATATCTATTATCAACAGGTGCGTGACGCGCCTGGAGGATACGCAAACCATCGCGGATGACTTCACTTTCCGTAGCCCATAAAGAACTTATCCTGCGGCTTCGAGCGATCGCCCAATGTCCTTGAAAAGTAAAAGCAGGTGCAGGGGATTGGTTGGGGATTCTTCCATACCGAAATTGCGGTAAAAGGCGCGGGCTTCCTCGTCTTTGGCGTGGACAAGAAAAGCGCGACCGCCAATCGTTTCTGCCCCCGCGAGGGAGCGGCGTAGCGCATTGCGGAACAGGGCTTTGCCTAAGCCTTTTCCCTGCTCGCCTTTGTCAATGGCAAACCGCGCCATCAGGATCACCGGCACAGGATAACGCCCTTGCCCTTTGATGACATGAGCGGGGGCCGAGTCCGGTGATATGGATGCAGGGGCAAGGCTGTAATAGCCAATGACGCGATCAGCACGTGTCAGGACGTAGGTTCTGGCACCGCCGCTTGCCTGATTTTGCAAAGCGTATTTGATCAGGAAATCATTAAGTGGTGCCTTCTTGCAATCAAAATCCGCGATCAGGTGATGTTTGGCAAGCAGAACAGGCTCGTTTAAAGGCTCACTGTGCATTAAAACGGTTCCGGTTCGCTAAAGAGTCGCTGCAAGGCGGGAACGACTTTCGGCGGTGCGTCAAGACGTTCGCAGAACGCTTCCCACTGCTCAGGCGGCAAGCGAAACTCTGTTTGATGCATAAGAATCGCATTCGCGGCATCAAGCGATGCTTGCAGCACAAACTGGCTGACATTCGTGTGCCGCACGCGGGCCGCTTCTGCCAGTATCGCCTTTTGCGGCTCCGTCGCGCGAATGGAAAGCCGCGATTCTTTGGGCGTTGCGGCTTCTGCCTCAAACATAGTTTTTCTCCTATGGCGTTTTTTGTATTCCCAATGTACACCCAATTAATTGAAGCTGCAATCTATGTTAAATGCGATCGCCCTTGGCGGCTCCCTGCCGGAGCATCGCACCTGGAAGCCCATTTTTCCTGAACCCAATACGGTTCGGTTAACGTTTTGATATTTTGAAATAGATATCTGCGCAATGACTACGGCTCTATTCCTTCATCAATCCAAACATCAATTGCTGTTTTTACTTCTGATTCAGTCACGCTAGACCATTCTTTTTCATTAATAATTGTTTGAAATACCGCTCTTTTACCGTGACCAACTTTTTCTATTACGTGTCCGCGGTACAAATTTTTAGGCTTAATCATTTTTATATGTGCTCGCTAACGGATCTGGGTTTTGGATTTTCGTGCCGACTTGGGCGGTGTTCGGTGTGCACCAAAGTATTTCTCACTACGATAACGTAGCCACACGCGCAACACTTGCGGAATCTGTTCTTTTTGTTCCTTGCTTAAGGTATTGTAAAGGGCTAAGGCGCGATCGCGTTCCCCCCGACAAGCAGCATTGTTGTGGGCATCCCAATAACTGCGAGCAACCCGAATCCGCCGACAGACTTCTTTAATGAGTTCTTCCCCAGTAAGTGGAACTTCCTGCTTTGCCATACAATTATGCTACAAATTTCTAATACCATTGTAGCGAGTTAGATCTAACTCAAACTCGTCAAATCCTGACATCGATTTCAACATTGTAAATGCGATCGCCCCAAAGCGATATCACTGCTAAACTTCTACATAAATAAAAAACGCGATTGGAATATCTGGATGACCAAGCAGATTGTGATTACAGGCGTGAGTCGCGGTCTAGGTTTAGCCATGACCGAACAGTTTATTGCACGAGGACATACGGTGATTGGGTGTACCCGCTCAACTACAGCTGTGGAACAATTATGCCAGCGCTTTGCTGCTCCTCATGATTTCACTTGTGTCGATGTTGCGGACGAATCAACTGTGCAAGGATGGGTCGAGCGAATTCTCACAACCTATGGCTCGCCCGATTTATTGATCAACAATGCCGCTTTAGTGAATCATCCAGCACCCCTGTGGAAAATACCATCGGATGAATTCTCGCAGTTAATTGACGTTAACATCAAAGGCGTTGCTAATGTGATTCGTCACTTCGTGCCAGCGATGATTCAACGCCAGCAAGGGATTATTGTCAACTTCAGTTCGGGTTGGGGGAGATCGACCTCGCCAGAAGTTGCTCCTTACTGCGCCTCTAAGTGGGCAATCGAAGGACTAACGCGATCGCTTGCGCAAGAACTACCTGCTGGCATGGCAGCAATTCCCCTCAATCCCGGCATCATTCACACCAAGATGCTGGAAATGTGCTACGGCGAGGATGCAGCCCTATTTACACCACTTAAGAATTGGGTGGAAAAAGCGGTGCCATTTTTGCTTTCGTTGAAACCTGAAGATAATGGCAAGCCGTTAACGGTGCCGAATTAGAGGATATCCAGTGGATTGATTGACTGAGAAAATGCGACGGAACCACGGTTCCGGTGCCAATAAAAAAACCGCCACGTGGGCGGGCTGAATAAACTTGAAACGATTAATTAATCGTTCGCGGGAAGTTGTTTTTTAGCTACGTTCAGCCAATTGTGAGCAGTCTTGGTCATCTGCATGAATGGCAAGAGAGAAAGCGTGCTTGCGACGCTCCGCTTGCGTAGCGTGTCCGGAGGACACAGGGAGCGCTAGCATTGCTAATCGCCGTATATACCCCAATTGTTGTTTTGCCCAAAATGTGAGTTTTGGGAATTCCCATGCCGCGATAGCTGGGGGGGATGTCAAATTGAGCAATGTTTCGGAACGGTGCTAATCAGCTACTACCATTCTCTGGTTCCGGTGGTAGCCCAAGCTGATCACGAAATTCCTTGTCGTACTTTGCTCCCTGCCAATTTCTCGCGAGATTGACTTGAACGGATTCCAGGTTTTTGATGTTTCTGAGGTTGGCACCTTCGAGGTTGGCACCTTCGAGGTTGGCACCTTCGAGGTAGGCACCTTCGAGGCTGGCACCTCTGAGGTCGGCACCTGCGAGGTAGGCACCTTCGAGGTTGGCACCTTCGAGGTGGGCAAGTTCGAGGTCGGCAAATTCGAGGTGGGCAAGTTCGAGGTGGGCACGTTCGAGGTGGGCACGTTCGAGGTGGGCATCTTCGAGGTGGGCACCTCTGAGGTGGGCACCTCTGAGGTCGGCACGTTTGAGGTGGGCACCTCTGAGGTCGGCACCTCTGAGGTCGGCACCTTCGAGGTGGGCAAATTCGAGGTGGGCAAATTCGAGGTCGGCACCTTCGAGGTCGGCACCTCTGAGGTCGGCACCTTCGAGGTGGACGAATTTGAGGTCGGCACCTTCGAGGTGGGCGAATTTGAGGTGGGCACCTTCGAGGTGGGCACCATTTAAATCCACATGGCTTATAAGTTCTGCATCAATCAGAAAAAGAATAACGCTTCCCTTGCGTTCTCCATCTTCAGCCAACCTCCGCAGCACCGACAATGTTCTGACACGCACTATGTCAAGCAGTATCTCTTGCTTTTGGTATTCGGGATCTTCTTCTTTTAATTCTTTACTAATTAGTTCTTTTAACTGCTTATCAATCAACAATTCTGACATTCGGTCGATATACGCTTCTACTGCCTGCTCACGTAAATTGTTGTCTGCTATTTCTTTTTCTTCTTTGGTGCGCTCCTCCGATCGCCTCTGCTCCCTCCGCTCAAAATACAATAACGCAAAAGGAATAGCGATCGCACCACCAGGCACCAACCAATCCCACAACGTTTTTGCAGATTGAAAGTTTTCGGTTTCCTTATACGTCAATTTAATGATTTCTTTTGTTTTGGGATTTAATTCTGCTTCTGTGGTTTCTGATTTATTTGAATCCTTCCCAATTCCAGTCCACTCGGGAACCCCCTCGAAGGGATACAATTTTGCAAAAGCGATAATCGCTCCAATTAAGGCAAGCAAGATAACAGTCCACCTCATCAGCTTTCGTCGCTTTCGCTTATCTTTGTCCCAATTGGCAAACCTCTCACGCAAACTATTCATCGACCACCCCAGAAAAAAGTCCTTGTATAATTATTAGCTGCAAGTGCGTTCAACTTATGCACCACTGGCAAGATTGCGTGGTTTTAGCGGAACCGTGGTTCTTTTCCTTGTAAGTTTTATTTCTCTGCCGCTTACAAAGGGGCAACTAACATAATACAATTCTGTTGTTGTACTTCATACCAATATGTCGAGAAAGCTGAACGTAGATTTCCACCAAGTTAAAATCTCTCAACCTTCTACCTTGTCTTTTGAATAAATTTTAAAAAAAGTAGCTAGTACTTCACAAGATCAAAGACCTTAATTTTTTACAGGATCTCGCGGAAAGTTTGACTTTCGCGAGGTTTTGTTATGCAAAGAATTGAGCGATCGCGTTTCTAACTTCTTCGCAGTTTGGATATACCTGTCGGAAAACTTGATATTTCGTATGCTCAACTCGAAGAAACCGGGTTTTTGCTATTAATGTACCGGCGCTCTAGAACAATATCCTCTTGACTCTCCAGTTGACTAGAGAATTTAAGATAGATTCAAGACGAAACACGTTGTTTGTAACTACACACCACTGATAATCAATCATTTACCTTTATGACACTACAACTTCAAGTCCCCAACATGGCTTGTTCTGCTTGTGCAGACACTATCACCAAAGCAGTTCAAGCAATTGATGCTGACGCAACTGTTCAAGCTGATCCCAAAACCAAAATTGTGTCCGTGAAAACTAACGCTTCTCAAACAGCAATTCAGGAAGCGATTACACAAGCTGGATATACAGTTGCCTGATTTTTGATATCTACTACTCTCAAGGGTGCAAAGGAGTTTGTCAAATGGATACCCTCACACTCAAACTACGAGGCATGAGTTGTGCGTCATGCGCCAGAAATGTTGAACAAGCAATTCGTTCTGTTCCTGGAGTGATTGACTCTAATGTCAACTTTGGTGCAGAACAAGCTAGTGTCAAGTATGATCCGAGAAAAACCAGCTTGGAGAAGATTCAACAAGCTGTAGAGGATGCAGGATACTCAGCTTACTCACTCCAAGAACAACAAATGCTGACAGGAGAATCGGATGCTGAAAAAGCTTCTCGGAGTGCTGAAGAACAGGATCTCACCCGTAAAATTTGGGTAGGAGGTGTTGTCAGTATCATACTTGTGTTGGGTTCGCTGTCTATGATGACAGGACTCAAGCTACCCTTGATTCCTGCTTGGCTTTCTCAGGGATGGTTTCAATTGGTGTTGACTGCACCTGTACAGTTTTGGTGTGGATATAGGTTCTATGTAAACGCCTGGAAAGCCTTGAAGCAACACACAGCAACAATGGATACGCTGATTGCATTGGGTACGAGTGCCGCATTTTTCTACTCGTTGTTTGCAACTGTTTTCCCGAACTTCTTGATCAACCAAGGCTTAATGCCAGAGGTGTACTACGAAACAGCAGCGGTTGTGATCACACTCATTCTGCTGGGGCGACTTTTTGAAAATCGCGCAAAGAGTCAGACTGGTGATGCCATTCGCCAACTCATTGGTTTACAAGCTAGAGATGCCCGTGTTATCCGCAATGGCAAGGAAATTGATGTTCCCATTCAAGAAGTTCAGATTGGTGATGTGATTTTGGTGCGTCCAGGTGACAAAATTCCTGTTGATGGAGAAGTGATAGAAGGCGCTTCTACTGTTGATGAATCAATGGTTACCGGCGAAAGTGTCGCAGTGAAAAAGCAGCCACCAGACGAAGTTATAGGAGCGACAATTAATAAAACAGGTAGCTTTCAGTTCCGGGCAACGAGAGTAGGAAAAGATACCGTTTTGGCTCAAATTGTTCAACTCGTGCAACAAGCTCAAGGCTCAAAGGCTCCCATTCAAAGATTAGCAGACTCTGTGACGGGATGGTTTGTACCAGTGGTTATTGGTATTGCGATCGCCACCTTCATCATCTGGTTTAACATCGTCGGCAATTTGACATTTGCCCTGATCACAACAGTCAGTGTGTTGATCATTGCTTGTCCCTGCGCTTTGGGTTTAGCAACCCCCACTTCTGTGATGGTGGGTACAGGTAAAGGTGCAGAAAACGGTATTTTAATCAAAGGAGCAGAAAGCTTAGAACTGGCACACAAAATTCAGACGATTGTGCTGGATAAGACTGGAACTCTGACTCAAGGTAAACCCACTGTCATCGACTATGTTACCGTCAACGGTACTAGGGATAGTAATGAGTTAAAACTTCTGCACCTAGCCGCATCAGTTGAGAGAAATTCTGAGCATCCTTTAGCTGAAGCAGTTGTGAGATATGCTCAATCACAGCAGGTAGATTTAGGTAACGCGCAGAAATTTGAGGCAATTGCAGGAAGTGGCGTCCAAGCTATTGTTTCCAACCAGCTTGTCCAAATTGGGACACAACGCTGGATGGAGGAACTGGAAATTAACACTGATGCCCTTAGTGAACACAAAGCTGCGTTGGAAGCTGCTGGCAAAACTGCGATTTTGATTGCTGTAGATGGCGAAATGCAAGGATTGATGGGTATTGCAGATGCCTTAAAACATAACAGTGAAGCTGCTGTCAGAGCACTACGCAAGCTCGGTTTAGAGGTAGTGATGTTGACGGGAGATAACCGCAAAACTGCTGAGGCGATCGCCCGTGAAGTTGGCATTACCCGCGTCTTTGCCGAAGTTCGACCAGACCAAAAAGCACAAGTGATTCAATCTCTTCAAGCAGAGGAGAGAAGAAGAAGAGGAGCAGAGGAGCAGGGGAGCAGGGGAGCAGAGGAGCAGGGGAGCAGAGGAGCAGGGGAGCAAAGGACTGCGTTAGCGCAGCGTGACCGAAAGTCATATATAAAAGAGGTAAAAAAAGAAACTCAGCACTCTATTGTGGCAATGGTGGGTGATGGTATCAATGATGCACCTGCCTTGGCTCAAGCAGATGTGGGGATAGCGATTGGTACAGGGACAGATGTTGCGATCGCAGCCAGTGATATCACTTTAATTTCTGGAGACTTGCAAGGCATTGTCACCACCATTCAACTCAGCCGCGCCACGATTCGTAATATACGTCAAAATCTCTTCTTTGCCTTTATTTACAACGTTGCTGGAATTCCTATTGCTGCTGGCATTTTGTTTCCCATCTTTGGCTGGTTGCTCAACCCAATTATTGCAGGAGGAGCGATGGCTTTTAGTTCTGTGTCTGTCGTGACTAATGCCTTGCGCTTGCGTAATTTCCGTCCCAAAACTATTTAATCCATAGCAATCCTAAATGATTTGTGAACACTCATCCCTCTAGGGCAAACGCACTTTGTTACGCTCAGAATGACAAACGTGTTTTTGCAAAATTGGGATGCTCCCTCAAAACCCTAGGAAAAGAGCATTCACGCTCATTTGTAATTGTGTAGAGCTTTTTCAACTTTACCAACTTTCGATAGTTGGGGGTCTTCCTTTACGTTGATGGCAGACATACGCAAAGCTCCCGGAATGTATATCATCCCAAAAATAAGTTTATCGCATGTTTCGGTTAAAATACCAACATTCGGTTATTTGTTGGTATTGTAAAGGATCTTTACCACTCTGGGCGTGTGTTCTACCAAAATGCCCTTTGGTGGAACTCACCCTAAAAAGGCTAGTTTTCGTCGGAAACCAAATTTTTGAGATCTAAGTATAATTTGTGTTTATTGTACTTAGTAAGCCTCCTCTCCAAAACTTATCCATTTTCTCTACCCTCTTTCTACCATTTCTCTCCTTTTTGGGAGTGAAATGTATTTACCCATACTGCGACACAAGATTTCGTAGTTTGCTACTTGCTTGAGGTTTAAAAGGTGTTTTTTTCACCCTAAACCAAATAACTTAGTAATCAAGGGTAACAGCTTACTACACGCTTCAACTAAACTGGCTGTAGTGGGTAGGACTGAAATAGTCCCTCTCAACATAGTAATAGCCTTCTTTGCAGTCTTTTGCATTACTCCTTCTTTAGACTCTTGACCCACTTCTGCTAAGACTTTTACCTGCTCCAACGCCTCAGCTTTATCCTCTTGTGTCAAATTTGCTTCAGCCTCAATCGCTGTCTGCAACTCCTTCAACAGTTCTGCCAGTTTCAGTGCTTCTGAGGCATCAGATTCTTGCAGTTGACCAATGGTCTTGGTAACAGTGCCACTAATCATTGCATATCTGCCTACCGCAAGCTGTTCAGCATTAATTGTACCACCATGCTGTATGATTCCTTCATTTTTCGCCGTATTACTCATAATAAGTTCTTTGTTTTGATTAAACTCTGTAAACTTGTTTGTATTTAATGGTAGCTCCGGTTAAGGTGCTGCCTCTACTGAACATTTTTACATGCGCACGATACTACAATGAAATTTATGTATAAAATTTCCGGAAAATCTCAAATCGGTTTTGTATCTATACTATACAACCTCTGACCAAGTTGCTCAAATATTTCTGCCACTTTAGGATAGCTAATTATTAAAAGAGATGAATTTAACTAAGACAGATACTACTCGATATCTTTGTGCTGCTGCCTATCTTAGCCCGACGTTTCGTGATTCAGTAATTCAACTAATTTTTAAGGAAGACTGTAAGGATATTGCGATATGTCATGGAGTTGATTTATCAACAGTACTTAAACACTGCCTCGCAGCACAAAAAAGAGAATTGAATAAACATAAATTTCTCGCATTTATATTCCTACTGGCTTGTGTAAGTGTTTTACTTCCAAATGATGAATGGGTATTCATTTTTATCTTATGTTTTCTACTCGCTTTAATACTTGTTTTTTCAGAAGCATGGAAACTTCGTTATGAAATCATTGCCAAAACCTTAGCTAAAAGTAATTTTGATCCAAATTATATAAACTTAACTTTCACTCAAAATGAAAAAATAAAACTTGAGGAAATAGCCAGAAAACAAAATAGTAATATTATCGTTTATGGAGGATATTCTCCCTTTGTAGGTTGCGGTTTTGAACTAGGTGGATGGTCTTTTGTTCTAAATATTAGTAAGGGAAAAGAAATAATAGAAAAAACTCTAACTCCTATTCCGTTTGCAATAGAAGAATTATACGAATATGTAGTTAATAGAATCAGAGAACTAAAATTATCTGAATTAAGCATTGAAGATAAATTATGTGTAAATGGACAAGAAATTCGAGGAAACAGCGTATTATTACCTGATATATTTAGTCGTCCATCTTCTCAAGTTGATGATAAATACGTTAAAAGTTTTGTCAATGCGACTACGGAGCATATTCGTTACTACAAACATATTAAAGTAATTACTTGGCAGGGAGAGTTAGTACTTTCGGTTTTTTTGAGAATTAGAAAAATTAATCAACAACTATTTATAGAAACAAATTTTTTTGTACTTTGTCCTGTTAAAAATGAATATTACTTATACTTAGTTGATGCTATAGAACCAGAAATTACTATTGACAAGCTAATGTCATTATTAATAAGTTCTGTGCTTGAAACTGTTCTTCTTTGGCCATTATCTATACTTAATATTTGGAATAAAGCCAACAGCAAAAAACAACTTCAGCAACAACGAAAAACAATGAGACGTATAATTAGGGAAACTCCAAATTACAACTATGGAGCAATTAACAGTGTACGTGAATTAGCAAGTCCTTCCATCTACAATCAATATTTTCAACAGCTCGATCAGGAAATGTATTTGAAAATTATCGAACGCCAAATTATAGATAGCATATGTAATTTTTTAGAAAATAAAAATATAGATACTTCTGATTTAAAGAATAGACAAAATGCAATATTTAACCAGGGAGTGATTCTCTCTGGAGGTTCTATTAAAGCTACAAATTTGTCTGTTGGAGAGCAAGCAAAATCTGTATTAATGAGTGGTGATATCGCTCCCTTTATGCCAAAAATGTAAGGATTCAGGTAGGGGTAGTGTTAGCCATTGGATGCCAAAAGTTTCGGTTTCGTGTTCCGCCTAATGCTAGGGAAGCTGTTATTTAGTGCCAACTCTGTCAAAAATATTGATATAATTATCTTTCAGCCCTTTGTCGGCTTTTGGGTTTTGATGAAGTACTGAAAGCTTAGTAGCTTGTATTAGGTAAGCATTTTAGTTCTTGTGCTTTCACTTGACGAAAGAGCCAAAAGTTGGAATGGGGGCGAAAAGTATTAATTTCTCGTGGAAATGGTGAGCGGCATCATCAACCTTGAGCGTTTTGCCAACTTCGGGTCATAAGTTGGTAATTATTTCAAAAAAATTCAGAGATGTGAGTGGCATCGCTGTGGGGGTTGTCTCTTTCATGGGATATTACTTTGATGTGAAAGCTATGCTAGGAAAGTATCATACTCTGTTTTTATTTCTTTTTTTGTTTAAGTCCCGATAAGCACAAAGCTCAAGATTTGGCTTTCAATCATGTTACCTCGATTGAATTCACCCTAAAAAACCAGGGCAATATCAATTTACCTGTGGTATAAACATGTTTCGTGGTGTAGTGGAAGCTCAGTAGTCAGATATTAGACATGGCTCGTGTAACGCTGTCGCATTTGTTTATACTGACAGAATACCGTTACATGGGCTTTTTTTGATCTTCCAAATATCCTCTAAATTCATAACCTAAATGAAAAAATTATACATTTTCTTTTGTATCTGCTCTGTTTTGTTTTCAATTTTGGCTTTTTCAAGTATTTCCTCTGCCCAGATTACAAACCCCATTCCCGTCAAACTTGAAAAATCAAATCTCCGTGTAGGGCTAAAAGAAGTTGTGCAAATTCCCATAAGTGGAACAGGACGCGAGAGAGTGGCGCGATTGAATCTTTTAAGCCATGTAGGTGATGGTAGTGGAAGGTTATTTGTTAATGATATGCGTGGCAAGCTTTATATCATTATGAACGACAAAGCTTCTGTATACATGAATTTAAAAAATTTAGTTTGCCCAGGCTTTAGCGATGAAACTTCACAACAGGGTTTTACCTATTTTGCGTTTCATCCAGAGTTTGCTAAAAATGGAATTTTTTACACTATCCATAGCGAAGAAAAAAATAATCGAATTCCTGATTTTCCAGTCACGAAAACAATTTTTGATAGCAAAGGCAAGGTTATAGAAAGTTCTCATCACGAAGTGATTCGCGAGTGGAAAGCTACCAATCCTACTGCTAATACTTTTTCTGGAACTTTTCGGGAAATCCTTCGTATTGAAAAACCCTACCCAGATCATAATATAGGGCAATTAAGCTTCAATCCTAATGCTAAACCTGGAAATGCAGATTATGGGATGCTGTATATTGCAGTGGCAGATGGTGGGAGCGATGGCTTTCCTGTCAGCCATACAGATCCTTTGAATAATGGACAAGACCTCGGCACTCCCCTTGGTAAGATACTCCGTATTAACCCTTTTGGCAATAATAGTACTAATGGCAAATATGGCATTCCCAAGGACAATCCTTTTGTTAAAGATGGTAGTCCAAATATTAGTCCAAAAAAACTAGGGGAAATTTGGGCTTATGGACTGCGTAATCCCCATCGTTTTAGCTGGGATATGGGTGGCGAAGGCAAAATGTTGATTGTCGATATTGGTCAAGCTTTTATCGAAGAAGTGAATCTTGGCATCAAAGGTGCTAATTACGGATGGGGAAACCGTGAAGGAACTTGGGTTATTGATGAAAAAAATGAGAATGTCCTGTTTCCATTACCTAAAAATGATGCTGATTATGGTTACACATATCCTGTTGCTCAATATGAGCATGACAAACCACCTAATTGGTCAGGCTATTATGCGGTGGCGATCGCCGGGGGTTATGTTTACAGGGGCAAAGCGATTCCAGAATTGGTAGGTCAATATATTTTTGGGGACTTTGGCAATGATGGGCGCTTTTTTCATGTGCCTGTCAATCAACTCGTTAATGGTAAACAGGCAAAGATAAAAGAACTCAGACTTTTTGACGGCAAACGAGAAACTTCTTTTCTCAAAATCGCTGGCAGTGAACGTTCTGATATCCGGTTTGGCATAGACGAAGCAGGAGAAATCTATGTGACGTCTAAGAGTGATGGTAAAGTAAGAAAACTTGTTCGATCACTATAATCACTTAACAGTGAACAGTAAACAGTAAACAGTAAACAAAGGGTGGACGAGTCCGTTTCCTACCTGATAACTGGTAACTGATAACTGATAACTGATAACTGAGTTGGTCATTATCAAAACCGCTATCAAAGAAGCAAATAACAAATTTTTATGCAAAAGAAACGAATCAAATGTTTGTTGGCTCAGATCTTGCACCTCCGGCTGATACGCCTTGAACTGAAGTTCAAGGCTAATAACCCAAGTCCGTTAAAACGGACTGAAAAACTTACCCAGTCCGTTTTAACGGACTTGGACTTTGAGCCAAGAAATTTATTTCTTGGCGGACGAAAAGTATGGTGCAAGATCTGAGTTGGCTTAAGGTAGGTGATTGTGAAAAAATTTTCTTTACGAATAGCTGCCTACAGTTTATTAGTGAGCATTTTGACCGTACAACAGAGTCAGGGAAAAGCGATCGCTAATTTACAAACCATCATGAGCAGCAACACCAAGCTAGAAAAGTTGGCTGATGGTTTAAAGTTTACAGAAGGACCCGTCTGGCATCCGCTTGGCTTTTTACTCTTCAGTGATATTCCCGCTAATACTATCTATAAGTGGACAACTGACAGTAAAATATCCATCTATCGTCGTCCTGCTGGCAATCCCAACGGCAATACGTTCGATAGGGAAGGACGTTTAATTACTGCTGAACATGACCGCCGGCTTGTACGCACAGAAAAAAACGGTCAAATAACCGTTTTGGCTGAACGCTACCAGGGTAAGCGTCTCAATAGCCCCAACGATGTTGTAGTCAAGTCAGATGGTAGCATTTACTTCACTGACCCGCCCTATGGTATTAGTAAGGAGAAGGAAGAACTTGGCTTTTATGGTATCTATCGCTTGAAACCAGATGGAACCTTGACTTTGCTCAACAAAGATATGGTGCGTCCTAATGGACTCGCGTTCTCTCCTGATGAGAAAAAACTCTACGTTAGTGATTCAGAAAAAGGACACATCCGTGTTTTCGAGGTTAATTCAGATGGCACATTAACTAACACCAGGGTTTTTGCAGAGTTAACTGGACCCAAAGACAAAGGTGTACCCGATGGCATGAAGGTAGATGCCCAAGGCAATATCTACTGTAGCGGTTCAGAAGGGGTGTGGGTTTTCTCGCCAACAGGTCAGCTTCTGGGTAAAATTCTCGTGCCAGAGGTGGTAACAAATTTAGCTTGGGGTAACAAAGACTACAAAACACTTTACATCACAGCAGGTCAGAGTGTTTATCGTATTCGTCTCTTAGTGGCGGGAGTGCAACCGCCCAAGGATGAACGATGAAGGCTAAAACGTGGAATCTATTTTGCTTCGCTTTATTACTAACGGTTTTTATTGTGGGTTGGGGACAAGTCACTGCGAAGATCCCGAACCAAAAAGCTCCATCACAGTATGCAAAAATTACGGTAGTAAAGACTAATTACCAAGGCTGGCGAGACTCCTGGGTTTTGAGTAATGGTCAAGTAGAAGCAATTATAGTACCAGCAATCGGGCGGGTCATGCAGTTTCGATTAATAGATGGAGAAGGTACATTCTGGGAAAATCCGAAAATGTTTGGCAAAGCCCCCAATCCCGCATCAGAAAAATGGGTTAATTTTGGGGGTGATAAAACTTGGCCTGCTCCTCAGTCGGACTGGACAAAAATCATGGGGCGAGATTGGCCTCCACCGACAGGTTTTGATTCCATACCAGTTCAGGCAAAGGTTGACGGCAGCGAAGTGACGCTAATTTCTCCCATAGATCCACTTTACGGCATTCGGACTTACCGCAGGATTCGACTCCATCCACAAAAACCTGTGATGACTATTTCGACAAGTTATGAAAAGGTCAAAGGTGAGCCAAAAAAGATTGCGGTATGGGTGATTACACAGTTGCGTCATCCAGTGGGTGTATACGCTGCCCTACCCCAAGCTTCGATTTTTCCTCAAGGATATAACAGACAATCCGAGGAGTTACCAGCCAACTTAAAGGTGGAAAACGGGATGCTGTCATTGACACGTGATCCGAAAAAATCCCACAAGATAGGCTGTGATGCGAGTACGTTGTTATGGATTGGAGAAAAAGTTGTAGTCCGCATTGACTCACCCAGAGAACCTGGGGTTAGTTATCCCGATCAGGAAAGTAGTACTGAAATTTATACCAATTCAGCTCCAGATGCTTTCGTGGAGCTTGAATTTCTTAGTCCACTAAAAACCCTGCAAATTGGGCAAAGAATCAACCTTACCACTACATATACTTTACTTCGGCGCACAACCCCGAATCCTGAAGAAGAAGCTAGGAAAATTATTGGACAATCTGAAGTAACGGTTCCTAACCCAAGAAATATAGCGAAAGCTACTAAATAACTCTTCCCTCCTACCAACGAGTTTTGACTACATCCCGTTCACACAGCGCAAAAGAACTCAAGCTCTTTTTTATTATTTGTGTAAATAATAATATATTGTTCGTCTGTGCGATTACGCTAGACGTTCGCTCACTTTTTGAGTTAAAGTACGGTAAGGACATAGAATTATTGTATTTATCAAGCGAAAGGGGTTTGCATCTACCAAGCTGACTTCCGGTCAGAGATAAAACACCTTTAACCCTTTCTAGAACAGCAATATGCATTACTCATTACTACCCCTATTGAGCTTCTTTATTGGTATTGTCGTCGGCTTAACAGGCATTGGCGGAGCATCTCTGATTACGCCAATGCTCATTTTTTTCTTCCAGGTTCCTCCTTCGATTGCTGTGAGTTCTGATGTTGTGGCTGCCACGCTGATGAAATTTGTCGGCGGCTATCAGCACTGGCAGCAACGAACCGTCGATGTGCAAGTGGTGAAGTGGCTAGCATTTGGCAGCGTTCCCGGATCGCTTTTTGGGGTAGGAATTTTGCATTTGGTCAAACAAACAGGAGAGCAGAACTTAGACGACATTCTGCTGCACTTGGTTGGAATGATGATTTTATTTGTGACCTTGGCAGCACTCGCACAACTGCTGCTATTGTCGTTTTTCCCTGATTTTAAATTACCAGAACTACCAAAGTTTGACTTGAAAACAAAGCTGGGTCGTGTTTCTGCAATGAGCGTAGGAGCAGTTTTAGGCTGTTTGGTTGGTTTAACAAGTGTCTCCTCCGGTTCGATGTTTGCATTGGTGCTGATTGGCTTTTTCCAGCTAGAGACTCGTAAGTTAGTGGGTACAGATATTTCACAAGCCGCAATTTTATTACTGTTCACTTCCTTAGGACACCTCACCCTTGGGACAGTTGACTGGAGTTTGGTCTTACCAATATGGTTAGGCTCTGTACCTGGGGTACTGCTTGGTGCTAAACTTTGCCAACTTGCGCCTCAACGTCCACTGCGGTTTATCATTTACACAATCTTGCTTATGGCGAGTTACAAGTTAGTTGCCCCAGTTTGAGTGTAATATCAAGCTAAATGTTCCTCTTTCGTACATGATAAAAAGACCAAGGCAAATCAACACAAAAGGAACAACGGCTCTACCGTAGCGGCTTAAAATGTTAGCGATCGCTCTTTGACGAGTCAATAGGTAAGCAACAGCACACCAAACGCCTACCAAGACAAAAAATACGCATAAAGTTACTCCCAAACTAGCAAAGCTCTTACCAGCAAATAAGGGTATGTAAATACTGATATTATCACCGCCATTAGCAAGTGTTACCGCTGCGACTTGATAAGTTTGGGCGTGTAAAAAACTCAAGAAAAAAGACAGTATGGGGTTACTATGTGAGGAGGGCTGAAAATCAGTAGTGACTGTTTGAACTTCTGTAGTTTCTTGTTCTTTATTTACCAATAGCTTTAAACCAATTGCTATGGGTAGTAATCCCAGGAATCCTATCCATTCTCGCGGGATGAACAAGCCACCAAAGAATCCTGGTAAGCTAGCAATGATGATAGCTGTAAAACCAAGGTACTGACCAAATACAATATGTCGTCGCCGAAAATTGGCATTTACTTGTGAGAAAAATAGCAGCAGGATCAGGATATCATCAATATTGGTAGCAACGAAGGCAATGACAGCTTCCGTGAAAGCCGTCCAAAGTTGAGTTATGGTCATTGAGAAGAAAATATGATGTTATCAAGCCTATAAATTATATATAAAAAATAAAATCATATATATGAGTGGGTTAATCTCTGGAATTAGCACGGGAATAGTTGCCTTCACCGCCACGAATATTGATGATATTATTATCCTTTTGCTCTTTTTTTCTCAGGTTAATTCTACCTTCACTCGTAGGCATATTATTGTTGGTCAGTACCTTGGTTTTACAGCACTTGTCATTGCCAGTCTCCCCGGTTTCTTTGGTGGATTCATCTTATCGCCAAACTGGATTGGATTATTAGGTTTAATACCTCTTGCTATAGGCATTAGTAGTTTGGTGAACCCAGAAGAAGATTCAGAAGAAGAAGCAACCGCAAACGAACAATCAGAAGATTCGACTTTTGCTAGTTTTCTTTCCCCTCAGACTTACAGTGTTGCTGCTGTCACCATTGCTAATGGTAGCGATAACATTAGTGTCTACATACCATTATTTGCTAGTAGTGATTTCGGAAGTTTTTTGGTAATTCTAGTCGTATTCTTTATGTTAATAGGAGTTTGGTGCTATTCCGCATACAAATTAACAAATCAACAAGGAATAGCTGAAACTGTCACTCAATACGGTAATTATCTTGTGCCTTTTGTTTTGATGGGATTGGGTGGTTTTATTGTTTTAAAAAGTGGCGCTTTGAATCCAGTAAAACTCTTATTTAGCTGTTTATGTCTGATAGTTCTTGTAAAAGACGACCAGAAAATAAGCTAATGCGCGTCTGGCGTTGCATATTTATTTGTTAAGACCGTCAGCGCCTCCTCATATCTTGCACCTATCCGTATAAAACCGTACAAGCTAAAAAAAATTGCGATAAAGCTACATGATTTTTATTGGCTTTTCTCGCTCAAGAAAGGATTGTTGGTTTAATACTGAGTGACTAATAAAAATCAACTTTTCTTGGTGCAAGATGTGAGCGCTCCACGGGTGGCGCGCCACTCGTTATGAATGAAAGAAACAGCATCCTCCTTCTTCAGTGTTAAGAGTTCCCTGTTCCCTGTTCCCTGTTCCCTGTGTTTCTTGAAAGCTACCACTAAATAATTTAAAGGAACCCCTAGTTTCCTCTAGAGAAGTCAAGTAGGGAGCCATATGTTTTTTCACAAAATGAACCATCGGGGTATAAACCAGAGGAACAGTCCAAATCCCCTTGATAATCTTTTCTTTGGATTGAATTTGAATAGCGTTAGCTATTAGAGAAATATACACGCCCCTTTTTTGCAAATCTGGGTTAACGAAACCGCAGCTATAGCGGATGGTGTCGGTTGCAAGGCGATGAGTGATAATCCAGCCAACAACCTGTCCTTGGTAACGCAAACCCAAACTATTTAAAGGCTCAAAGTTCTCTTCGTATTTAAAAGGATTCAAATCTTTTGGTATCCAGGGAGATACTTCCTGCTGTTGCTGAATGGCAATGCGTTCATCCTGAGTTATTTCTGCCCAAGGAAAGATTGTGTAAGAACTTGGAAGTGTTACTTTTCGCAGCCAGGGAGCCTTCATGAACGGAAAGCTAGCTTTGCACACTAGCATCCGGGCCTGGGGTGATGCCCAATTACACTTTTGCAGCAGACGTTCCAAGGCTGGCGTGGTTGGTTGACCAGTAGTGTAAACCAACTCGGCACTTATGCAACCTCGCGAAAATAACTCTTGTTCCAAACGGGTTAAAAGAGCTAGGCCAATTCCCTGACGACGATGATCTGGTTCCACAAAAATAGAAAGCACCTCTGCCGATTTACCATCGGGTTCAATCTCAGCTAGTGCTAAACCAATCGGCTGATTCGAGTCAGAAGCTGCGATCGCTATTGTCAAGCCTTCTGGTTTCAAGGCTTGTAACCGAGGACGAAATCGCGGAAAGGTAAATGCTTGATAAATCAGCCCTGTAAAAGGACTATCGATGCAAGTCAACGTATACATATACAAAGTGCTAATTGTCCTAGAATACTTCCACACTAAAATTAGTTAAATCGCGAATAAATCTAGCTAGCTCAACCGAAAAACTCTGTTGAAATTGACGATTCAACATCGCCTTTGGCTTTTTTACATCAATGAGTAAAATAGTTCTAATTTTCTCGCTACAATTCCAAGCTTCATGTTCTATCGTATCGTCAAAAATTAAACACTTGCCCTCTTGCCAGTTCCTAGTTTGATTTCCTACGCGGAGCATACACTTGTCTGGGACAATTAAACCCAGATGACAACGCAGCACACTCTTCGAGTAACCAACATGAGGTTTGATATGAGTTCCTGGTGCTAGGGAAGAAAACCCTGCTGTAGTTAATCCTGGTATCATTTCGACTAACCTTGTTGTATTTGGACATAATCGACAGTTATCCTTGAGTTTTGTGCCAAAATGATACAGACCAAAAACTTCCCAGGTGTTTTCGTAAAGAAATTTTTCAGGCCAGGGAACAAAATGACATTGTTGAAGCTGCTCTAATTCCTGGCGGATTAGTAACCAATTCGCTTCTAAAGTTGCTGTAAATTCAAACTCACTTGTATCAAAAAACATTTGCATAACTGTAATAAAGGAATTATTCCCATAACAGTACCGAAGGCAGTACTTCTGGGTACGCTAATCGCAGCAGCCCATAACCAATCCCAGCAGTTCCAGTGAAGAAACTTGGGCTAAAAATATGACTGGGCAAGTTAGGAAATAGTTGATACCCGCCTCTGTGTTCTGCTCTGGCTACTACCCAAGCCGCTCTTTGTAGAGCCATTTCTTGTAACTCTGGACGGGATAGTTTTTGGGCTGCTAGTAGGAGTACCTCAATGCGACCAAAATTGCCGCAGCAGAGATGATCTATCCCTTGTAAACTATACTTTTGAGTAGTCTGTAGCGCCACTTCCACATCTTGATAAATTTCATCCATCTCTAAAATCGACAAACTACCCAACCGTCCCAAGCCAATTCCAGCAGCGCCATGACACCAACTGACGTTAAACGTAGGTAGACCGTTTTGGTTTTGGTTAGCAAAGGAACGGAAGTCGGGCCAGTTACCGGCTGAGGTCGAGAATACGCTGCGTTCGTAGCTGATGCCCTCAAGGGCTGCCTCTTTATAGGCAGGCTCGCGTGTCACTGAATAAAGCCGCAATAGAGCATAGGCAATGCCAGCAGCTCCGTGGGAGAAACCTGTTAATGGTATATGTTCAAAATTTTTCCAAGCTCTAGGGGAACCATCAATGCTAATACGATGTGCTAGCAAATGTTGGCCGCAGGCGATCGCTTTATCTAAAACTGCCTGCTGGGCTGTCTGGTGATAAAGTGATAGAAGCCCTAAAATTGCACCCGCAGATCCGCTAAGCGCGTCCAACTCTTGGTCAATGGCAATGAGTTCGGGCGTAATTAAATCAGCAACTCGCAGAGCATCTTCTTTGAGCGCTGGTTCTTGAAGAAAGTGGCTGATTGTAACTAAAGAATAAATGATCGAACCAAGGCCTGTAGCGCCACCAATACCAATTTTTTTAGCCAGTCTTTGAGTTAACTGGGCGTCGGCTGTCTGCAAAACTTTTCGTATGGATTGTAGAGCGCCTAAAGCAAGCTCGCGAAACTGGCAACTGTCGTTGAGATGATCCAAAGTCGCCAAAAACAGGGCGATACCGCAGTTGCCATCATAGAGATTTTCTTCCAGAGTTTGAAGTTGCAATCGCTCGGCTTTGGGAATATAGCCTAAACCAATCCAGTAGACACTGCCATCTGCTTCCCGGATGGCTTGGGAGCTAATTTTTTCTGCAAGAGCACTTGCAGACGCGAACAACTTTTCACGGGTTAAAGAAGTTTTTGTTGAATAATCGGCAGCTTTTGAAGCTGAGAGTGCACCAACCTGCTCAGTTTCATGCGTTCGCGCCACTCTGGCGTAAAAACTTGCCTGGATAATAGCCACTTGCCGAGCTAAGTCAGTTTCATCAAGTTTTTTTAGCCTGGAGATGACTTGGCAGTAGCTGGGTGCTGTAAAATACCCCTCAATCGGTTGCTCTAGTCCAACGGTGAGGGCATCACTATCGGAGGAAGCCCCAAAATAGGGAACATCTAACTGCTCCATCGCCCTCAGTTCTGAGTGTAAAATCGGCCAAGCTTGTGGCTTATTTACAGTTATGAGAAAAGCACGAGCTAAGATATCCAGTTGAATACTCCGCTCAACCCCATTCTGGAGAAATTCAGGAGCCAGGGTTTTTTGTAAAATGACGCTATAAACTTTGGTATCACGGAAAACAAACCGCACTTGCTGAGCTTGCAGCGCTGCCAAGGGATTTGACTGATTTCGGGTTTTGCCAACCTCTTCAAGATCGGGGAGGTTAAGGGAGGGTGCGTCTACTAATAGTGCCTGCCGATATCCGAGCAGAAAGCGATACATCTGCTCAAAACCGTCAACCAACTCCTCAAGATAATCATTCGGCGACAGGGGAAGCCCATTCAAAATCGGCGAATTTTTGTCTGGCTGCATAGCAACAGTTTCATGAACCCATTGCATATAATCTGTATTGACATACTTGCATTGCCGTACAGTCCAAGGGGATATTGAATCTGCGCCAGCACTACCCAAACCGCTGATATCGTAGGCGATGCGGTTATCCTTGTTAAAATCCCAGCGAGGTAAGAGTCCAGTCCTAAGGACTGAATCCCAAAAAGCTCGCTTGACGACCACCTCTTGCTGTTGTTCGAGGGCGTCTTCCATCTCTGTTGATTCATGATGCATCAGTGTTTCCATATCAACTAGCACTGGGTGTTCGCCGTTGGCGATTAAATTCTCGGAGTGACAGTCAGTCCCGCCTAGAACATACAGCAGGCACAATAGCATCCCGGAGCGCTGATAGAAGCGCTGCGCCGCTGCTATATCCTCACAAGGCAACTGCTCTACGTATTCTGAAAAGCCATAGGTTTGGCGGTTGAGTACCTTGAAGGTTTTGAAAAGTGGATGGGAATTTTGAATGAGGTTTTGGCAAGACTCTTGAGAAAAAGCAAAGTGCTGATTGCACCAGTCTAAAAACTGATTGTAGGCAACTTCTAAGCCTAAGTCCTTGGGTTTGTAGACGAGCTTCAGTCCCGACTCAAAGGTAAGAGCAATTACACAACGTCCTCGCTTATGAGGATCGGATAGATTCGGCGTAATTGCAATAACTTTTCCTAAAACCGAACTTCCTCCCTCTGGTTGAAATATTTGCTGAATTTCAGCTAAATCCGCTTTTAAGTATTGCAAAAACTCTATTGTCGCTTCTACCCAGAAATCAATTTGAGTTGCTATCAATTTTGCCAGCACTGGATATTTCTGGAAAAAAGTCAACAGTCCATCCTGCAAAAGTTTCTGCACGAAAGTCTCGTAATGAGTTTTGTGGAGTGTAAGTTTTATATCTGTTACTAGAAGATTGAGAAAACTGTACTGAGAGGGACGAAAACGAGAAAATTCCAATTCCAGTGTTTTCTTGCACAGATTCACTAGTTCAGATAGTAAGCTGTGTTCCAGTTTTAGGTAAGCTTTTGCTTCAAGTATTTCTAAGGGTAAATAGCTAACAGATAACGATCCAGAACTTAGACAAGTTAGTAATTTTTTCCGTGCTACATATATTGCAGGTAGTAGCAGGTCTTCAAACGGTAGTGGCTTTTCAGAGTCAATGGGAATGAGGGATTGAAATTTTTCAGTTTTGAATTTCCATTCCGAAGCCGTTTGGATAATTTCCTGTAAGGTTACTGCCCAATTGGATAAGATTTGATTCTCAGCAGAAGGCGGCAAGCTCATAGCTAAACGTACTGTATCCAGATCCAACCCATCCCAGTACAATCGCTTCTGAAATTTTTCCCAGTTTCCTTGTGCCACCACCTGACACCAGTGGTCTAGGCGCTCCGAGCTTTCCTTTTGTTCATTGACTTGAGTAGTGTCAACATTAAGTAAACTCTTGCTAAGGCGTTCTGAAAGAGAACTGGCACAAGCGACAATATTTGCTAGATCAAATTCCGTTACCATCATTTTTGTTTTCCTGTTTGTTTCTTTCTTCCGCTTAAAGAAAATGTGTGACTTTGACGATAAAATGACTAAAAAAGCCAAGATATGCCACAATGTATGTGATCATTTTCTGATTCACAATTGTGGCCATTTTTTCGTAAAAGTCACAACATGCTTGACAATTGAAAGTAAGTAAGTCCACGAAGAAGTTCGGGTTGCTTAAGCAACATCAAACAGTCATGAACTAAAACCTCCTCCAACTTAATTAAGCGTCTCAAAATTGTGGTTGGCTACTGATATTGAACGTTTTCTACGACGATGAAACGATACCTCAATGGTTGCGGCAAATACCAGTTGTGGATATTCTGCGCCAAACATTGATATATCAATATTATGTAGAAAACAATCGGGTATGTTGGCGTACTGCTGCGCCTATGGACAGATCAACAGACCATACGACTTGCCGTACGACAGGCGAGGGGCCGCGTTACACCACACCCTTGTGTCTTGCTCGCACCTGCAACGGCCTCCAATTGTTCGTCGGACAACTCGCTTTCCCCGGTGCTTTCGAGACGACTGAGCCACCACTGTTGAACTTCATTTGTGGTGA
>JAESFI010000171.1_pt1 | contig 28153 bp, 21 predicted proteins | sample 9269361 | NCBI WGS metagenome assembly JAESFI01 (sample SAMN14504119, study PRJNA617095) | algae metagenome | isolation source: Brasilonema angustatum HA4187-MV1 and co-occurring heterotrophs from moss... | place: USA: Manoa Valley, Honolulu, Hawaii | collected 2009-07-20 | reverse complement strand
CAGGTCTTTCTAAGTATATAAATGACGATTAATGTTCACATTGTGGCGAACGGATGAGTTTAAAGTCTTACACGGTAAGCTTTATAAGAATTTACGTACAGTTTTGATTAATCTACTGATATTGTGTAAGCAGTCTAGCTGACTACACAAATAATACATACTAATACATAGACTTCAAATGAACTTTTTGGTCTAAAAATTACGAGATAATACTTAAAAAAAACAAGTCATTTATGTGTTTAGAATAACACAATTTAAGTGTAGAAAAACGCTGTAAAAATTCTTGTCACTAAGTACACTATTTTGAACACGTACAAAGACTAAAAACATTGTTTAGCAAGGGTTTGAACCCTACTCTACGTATGTGAGAATCATTCTCGGTGTTACAGAAAAATTCTACTAGAAAAATAAGGGTTTCGGCGATTAAGTCCATTTTTCGACGGCTCTTTTTGTAAGTTTCCGAAAAAAAACCTTACGTACTGGGTGAACGTGAAACTAAAACACACACCTCTTAAAATTTTGAGACGGAAGACGCCCGAGCGAAGCAAGGGCGTGATGGCGCTGCAAGCGCCTGTGTGCTCAAGCCGTAGGCGTAGGGGTTTGGGCTGGGGAATATACGTTTTTTTTTTTGGACAGAAGCGTCTTGCTGGCGATTTTAGAAGGGATAGCGTGGCAGCTTGCTTCAAAGCAGGTTTGCGAGAGGGGCAGGTCGGGCGAGATGGGCAGGTCGGGTATATCTTACATAATCTCTACCGACTTAGTGTAGATTGGACGACCGCCCAGTTTGGTGGTGACACCCCTCCGGGCTTCGCCTTGCGGCGCACCTCGGATAGCAAGTCCTGTTCTTGGGTAGCAGTGCCAGAAGCCCGACCGGAGGGAGGGCGTCTTATGTCGCCTTGCTTAGCGGTGACGGTCATAGGGGCTAACCTGGATGAAGAAACGTACCGCCCAAAAATTTCAAGTGGCTTCCTGGCGATTCTGAGAGGGGTTTTTTCCAGTAGTTTGGTGGTAGACCTGGTAGACCGGGTAAACCACTGGGCAGCAAGTTTTGGCTTCAAGAATGAGGGGTCATCAGCGCGAGGCGTTTATGTGGAGCAACGTCAAAAATTTATGTACAGAACTTTAGTGACATGGGGTGCTTTTAGTAGTAGTGGTGATATGGGGTGTATGCAGAGATGTGGTCAGTCGTGAAAACAATGTTTATTGCAGATATATGATTTTCATGGTATCACGTAAAAATTTATGAAAATGTTTTACAAAATCTATAAACCTTACCCAGAGAGTGTTTTAGCCAAAAATTTATGAAAACAAGCCGTTACGATAAATTGTAATAATTCTTAACATTGTATAATCCTGCAAAGTCATCGACAAGTTACGATAAGTTATCAAATTAACATAACGAGTTAATTACCATCAATCTTGAAAGTCAAAACCCTTGCGTTTTAGCTTTTAATATCTACGTAACTAGTGATGATATTTACATAACTCGTGACGATGTTTGCATAACTCGTGACGATGTTTGCATAACTCGTGACGATGTTTGCATAACTCGTGACGATATTTGCATAATTTTATAACTAGTTACGTTAAATAACATCACAAGATTGTCCGGTAATCTAGATTACCGGACAATCTTGTGATGTTATTTAACGTAACTAGTTATAAAATTATGCAAATATCGTCACGAGTTATGCAAACATCGTCACGAGTTATGCAAACATCGTCACGAGTTATGCAAACATCGTCACGAGTTATGTAAATATCATCACTAGTTACGTAGATATTAAAAGCTAAAACGCAAGGGTTTTGACTTTCAAGATTGATGGTAATTAACTCGTTATGTTAATTTGATAACTTATCGTAACTTGTCGATGACTTTGCAGGATTATACAATGTTAAGAATTATTACAATTTATCGTAACGGCTTGTTTTCATAAATTTTTGGCTAAAACACTCTCTGGGTAAGGTTTATAGATTTTGTAAAACATTTTCATAAATTTTTACGTGATACCATGAAAATCATATATCTGCAATAAACATTGTTTTCACGACTGACCACATCTCTGCATACACCCCATATCACCACTACTACTAAAAGCACCCCATGTCACTAAAGTTCTGTACATAAATTTTTGACGTTGCTCCACATAAACGCCTCGCGCTGATGACCCCTCATTCTTGAAGCCAAAACTTGCTGCCCAGTGGTTTACCCGGTCTACCAGGTCTACCACCAAACTACTGGAAAAAACCCCTCTCAGAATCGCCAGGAAGCCACTTGAAATTTTTGGGCGGTACGTTTCTTCATCCAGGTTAGCCCCTATGACCGTCACCGCTAAGCAAGGCGACATAAGACGCCCTCCCTCCGGTCGGGCTTCTGGCACTGCTACCCAAGAACAGGACTTGCTATCCGAGGTGCGCCGCAAGGCGAAGCCCGGAGGGGTGTCACCACCAAACTGGGCGGTCGTCCAATCTACACTAAGTCGGTAGAGATTATGTAAGATATACCCGACCTGCCCATCTCGCCCGACCTGCCCCTCTCGCAAACCTGCTTTGAAGCAAGCTGCCACGCTATCCCTTCTAAAATCGCCAGCAAGACGCTTCTGTCCAAAAAAAAAAACGTATATTCCCCAGCCCAAACCCCTACGCCTACGGCTTGAGCACACAGGCGCTTGCAGCGCCATCACGCCCTTGCTTCGCTCGGGCGTCTTCCGTCTCAAAATTTTAAGAGGTGTGTGTTTTAGTTTCACGTTCACCCAGTACGTAAGGTTTTTTTTCGGAAACTTACAAAAAGAGCCGTCGAAAAATGGACTTAATCGCCGAAACCCTTATTTTTCTAGTAGAATTTTTCTGTAACACCGAGAATGATTCTCACATACGTAGAGTAGGGTTCAAACCCTTGCTAAACAATGTTTTTAGTCTTTGTACGTGTTCAAAATAGTGTACTTAGTGACAAGAATTTTTACAGCGTTTTTCTACACTTAAATTGTGTTATTCTAAACACATAAATGACTTGTTTTTTTTAAGTATTATCTCGTAATTTTTAGACCAAAAAGTTCATTTGAAGTCTATGTATTAGTATGTATTATTTGTGTAGTCAGCTAGACTGCTTACACAATATCAGTAGATTAATCAAAACTGTACGTAAATTCTTATAAAGCTTACCGTGTAAGACTTTAAACTCATCCGTTCGCCACAATGTGAACATTAATCGTCATTTATATACTTAGAAAGACCTGTCTTTGTCTAACTCCAAGCGCCCAAATTGTACTTTCAGCCATAAAAGTATAATTTCCTCCTCGCCCCTGACCTGCGAACGCCAAAATATCGCCATATCAGGAGACATCCGAGCGGGGGTTGGTTTGGCTGGTCGGGCTGGTTTGGCTGGTCGGGCTGGTCGGGCTGAGGTGTGACAGATGATCCACATAAAAAATTCCCCACAACCGGAGTGAGGTCATGGGGCACAAAGAACGCGTGATGAAATTTTGAAGAATGCCTAGTAGGTCTAGTGCTGGCTAGTCAGTCTAGTGCTGATTCACTACAACAGATGGTATTTCTACCCATTTACGCATAGAACGATTTTTCCCATAGGCTACTCTTCTTAAGTGACCAGCGCGGACATGTTCACGAACTTCTTTTCTAGCTTTTGGTTCAGTTGCAGTTTCAGTTACCAAAGGTTTTTCTAAGTTTAGAACATCCTGAATAACATCAATGGGAAAAGCTGTTGAACACCAAAATCGTTTTTTATCTGGGTCGTAGTTTGATGTATCTTCACAAGTCCTGAGAGTTACGATTTGCTTTGATTTGGATTCTGTGAAATCCAATAGAGCAAGAAAATTATTTGATTTTATCGGTATTTCTTTTATCAATACATCTAATAACTGGCAAAAGAATACCTTGATAAAATTTCGTTCATCTACCGTTAATTTAGGTGGTGTTAATAACCCAAATTTATCTCCTTTCTGAGTTAAAATTATCGCAGGGAGTCCAGTAGGACGAATACTATGAGTTTTACAATTTATTATCATTAAAACGTTTTTCTCGTTCCCAAATTCGGGGTCTAGTTCCCTCCGTCGCTTAGCTTCACCCATTATTAAATACCCTCTGGAAATCTCATATTATTGTGAAATTCTTTGAAAGTTTCGTTAGACGCTCTCCGTCGTAATTCAAAATCTAATTTTTCTTTTTCTTTTTCTTTTCTTGTCTCAACTTCTCGCAAATATTTATCCTCACTCCATTCGTTCAAATGTAAATCGGCAGTCTGTAACAGTAACCGGATAGCTGCTAGTTGTGTTTTCTCAGACTCTGAATGACGTATGATATGCCGTAGAATTTCAACAGCTTCTTTGGTTCCAATAGCAGTAGTTATCAAAGCACTTACATAAATTTTATGGGCTTGTTGTTTTGCTAAAGTATTGAATTCTGGTGAGGCTTCCCACTGTTCAAAAGTCTTCTGAGTCAAGTTAAGTGTTTCGCAAATTTCTTCTTTGGTCTTTCCTTGTATGTGTAACTTTAGAGCTTGCGTTTGCTTCGGAGTTAAACTTTCAAGTGTGATTATATCCTGTTCAATTTCGTTGTTGTCCATATTTTTTCCAATGTGTTTAAGTACATTTTAACAATGGGATTTAACTATTAGAATCAGAACTTTCGTCTTTATCTTTAACAGTAATCTTGTCTGTGATGTTAATTTTTTTATGACGTTTGTTGTGGTATTTTTCAAGTCCGTACTTATTGTTGTGGTCGTCTACCGTTAGTTGGTGTTCTTTAACCCACAGTTTGATGTTTAATCGATTGCAGCCCGAAACCTGGCTAAGCGTAGTAGAGCCAATGTACCATCGGTCAGCATTGCTTGGGGCGTTGTCGTTGTATTCTGCAATTGCCAAGAAGGCACGGTTGATTTTTTCTTCAAGAGCACCGGGACTCCGCATCATTTTAAGTTCTTTGTTAGTCAGTGTTTCCCAATCTGGTTCATCTTCGACTTTGACTTTAGACGCAGCTTCAGATTCTGCTGTGGCTTTGGGTTCGGTTTTAGCGGTAACTAGATTTTGCACCATATTTGTCAATTGATTAATTTGGGCTTGCATGTCTGCAAGAGGGTCTTTCGTTTCAGCTACTGTCTCAGCTAGTGTCTCAACTAGTGGTTCATCTAGTGTCTCAGCTACTGGCTCAGCTACTGGCTCAGCTACTGGCTCAGTTACGGGGTCTGATTGTAGGATCAACAGGTCATACTTAGTTTTTAATTCTTTATTCATGTGCTGTAAGTGTTTGACTTGATTTTCGTAGCTGGTGATTGTTTGTTCTAGTTGGGTAATTTTGCTTTGTGCGTCTAGCAGTTGTTGCTTGCTGGTTTCTTCAGTTTCTGCAATTTCTAGAATGCGTCTTATGGTTTCGCGCTGGCTGGGAAGCTCCCATTTTTCTTGCAATGTATTAATCCTTGGTACATCTGATGCATTCGCTTTTACGGGACGAGTATTTTCTTTCACTAGCTTTTTCACCTTTTCTTTTGGCGGCTCGTGCACTAGTTCTTTTAACAGTTCTTTCGCGGGTTCTTTCACTTGCTCTTTTACCAGTTCTTGTGTTGCTACTGGTTCTAGTTCTAGTTCTTGTTTTTGCTCTTGAGTTTCTACCACTGCAAACCTCACTGATTTTTTAACGTAGTAATCGCTATAACCTGCGCTGACGCCTAATTTCGCTAGTGCTCTATCATCAGCTTTTTCTGGGGTGTAATGACCTAATATTCGGGCTGCGTGGAACATCTTTGCACCGTAACTGCCCTTACAATCACGCTCTGTAGCCAACACCGCATAGGCGGCTCTTAGTGCTTTGTTGTTATCCTGGTTTTCACCATGTCGGAAAGCTAGAACAGGAGTGCTATCGCCTTTATCACCAAAGTACGAGCGCACCACACGTCTTAAGGACTGTCCACGACGGTTATCTATTTCAACGTTTTGTCTGGTTTCACTTTTTGGGAATTGTACTGAGACTTCTTTGAGTAATGCAACTGTGCCATTTTCCTTACGCAGTCGGGCAAGGGCTTGGATTACATAATCTGCTGGGTAGAGAGTAGCAATCTCAAACTCTGGCATTTCACCGCGTTTCTTCCCTTGTCCGGCGAACATAACGCGGTAAGGTTTATCTGCGATTGCTGTGAACGTGGCGCGAGCAATGATTTCATGTGGACGGCGACCAGTGGCAGCAATCAGTCCAACAGCTAACTCATGTGGGTCTTCACTTGCTAGGAGTTTGCCCGTCACATCCAAATAAGTGTCAGGGTCAATTTCAGTGTTGTTTTCGAGTCGGTCAATAACCCGTGTTGTTTGGTTGCGCTCGTTCCACTGCTCTTGATCCAATCCACAAAGCACAGCAACAAGGTGCTTTAATTCCTGGCTTTTGATTGTCCCATCAGGATTGTGTTTTGGTGTTAGTACAGCGTTCTTGTCTTGTTCTAAAGGGATACTTTTGAACTTACTGTAGAACCCATAGGCGCTCAACTTAGTACCTAATGTACTTGGTTTGTAGGTAGTGCTTGTCTTTACCCATTCGTTGAATGTCTCGCACAGGGTCTTGATTTCTTCTAGATTGCGTAAATCTTTGGTTGCCTCAAATAATTCGTCTATCTTTTGCTGAAGTGCTTTGCTCATCGGTTTTCTTTTTTAGCGTAACTAGTTACATTATATCTAGCACGTTTTTCTCTGTCAATAACTAGTTACGTTATTCTTGTGTATTACGTCTGTAGTGTTTAAAACCAAAATTGAAGGAATAAGTTCCCGAGAATAAGTATTCTGTTGAGTTATGTTCAGGTAAGTTTGTAATACAAAATAGTAAAACCTTTATACTGTAAGGTTTTTGACGTAGTAGTGTGTTTTTCTACACCAGACACCCAATTAAGTTTCTATACCAAATGTGGACAATCTCAGATACTGCTCTTATGGTTTATGGAGTGTGTGACGTTCATCGACACCACTCGCCCGAACCTTGAAAACCGCATTATTCCGTTGACTGGTGTCGATTGCTTACAGGGTAAGCTTTTCAGACTTCAAAAATAATTTATTTCTGATAAATTTTAATCGCTTCCTTGAGTGGTGTCGATTTAGGGGTCTAGAACACGCTCCCTGTAAGGTTTCCAAAAGTGAACTCTTTCCAATCACACTTCCCTGCAAAGGGATGGAAACGAAAACGTGGTGGCGAACAGTGCGCCGGAAGATTGACTTTCCAATCACACTTCCCTGCAAAGGGATGGAAACTAACAGTCTCCGCAACCAAAACACCCATAATCCGTCTTTCCAATCACACTTCCCTGCAAAGGGATGGAAACTCTCATCATCATATGCAGCACGACCCGTAGGACTCAACTTTCCAATCACACTTCCCTGCAAAGGGATGGAAACTGTCAGATGTTTTAGCGACAGTATAGTCCATAAGGTTTCCTTTCCAATCACACTTCCCTGCAAAGGGATGGAAACCATAGCATTCTGTAACGATTGTTGCAAACATGACCACTTTCCAATCACACTTCCCTGCAAAGGGATGGAAACTTTATTTCGAGTTGGTCTGTGACGATGTGCAACCCTCTTTCCAATCACACTTCCCTGCAAAGGGATGGAAACTTAACTCTTAACTGCAATCCAAGGTAGAATTGTTATCCTTTCCAATCACACTTCCCTGCAAAGGGATGGAAACTAAAACCTTCTCATTCATCTCCTCCAATGTCTGCTCTTTCCAATCACACTTCCCTGCAAAGGGATGGAAACTCTTTGTCGGTTTTGTACTATATTTTCCTTCAAAACATCTTTCCAATCACACTTCCCTGCAAAGGGATGAAAGCGCGGATGGGTAGGTGTTTGAAAAATCAGGAGTAATTTAGCGGCTCAAAGCCCTATCAGTTCTGAGTTTGAGAGATTCATCACCTTTCTGACATCCGCGCAATCGCTGAAATACTTGTATAGAGTGGGTTTTAGGCGAATCTTTCAATTGAAAGTCTTGACAAAGAATGGCTGAAATGATAGTTTTGTTATACATCCGCGCAACAGTACCAGGAAAACTAAATAGGTCATGGGTTTCATGTGACCGCAGTTGAAATCATCCACTACCCCGTAAGGGGATTGAAACTTCATATTCAGCAATCAGTTCTTCTACTGATACCGTTGAAATCATCCACTACCCCGTAAGGGGATTGAAACCTAATTTTTGAATGCGATCGCTCATCTCCAGCAAATCATCAGGTTGAAATCATCCACTACCCCGTAAGGGGATTGAAACACCTTCGATAGTCCTGAAAAACTCCTTGATGGATTGTTGAAATCATCCACTACCCCGTAAGGGGATTGAAACATGTTAGGATTCCCTTAATTACTATGCTTTGCATAGTTGAAATCATCCACTACCCCGTAAGGGGATTGAAACATGTGTGCCTGATAAGAACCGTTATCAAGCTTAGTTGAAATCATCCACTACCCCGTAAGGGGATTGAAACAATTTCTTGTATCTCGGACGAGATGGGGTAGAACAGTTGAAATCATCCACTTCCCCTAACGGGGATTGAAACGTTTTTCATTATCAACAGCTAACCTCATATGTTTGTGTTGAAATCATCCACTTCCCCTAACGGGGATTGAAACAATACGTTGATAGGGCATTAGATAAGCTCCGAGTGTTGAAATCATCCACTTCCCCTAACGGGGATTGAAACGCTGCATCCCAATAATTTGAAACCAGTTAATTGAAGTTGAAATCATCCACTTCCCCTAACGGGGATTGAAACATTTTACCAGACTCTACCGCTTGAGTTATCTCACTAAAGTTGAAATCATCCACTTCCCCTAACGGGGATTGAAACGCTATCAATCATATTTCTTACAAATCATCAAAAAAATTGAAATCATCCATTACCCCGTAAGGGGATTGAAACGTACTCATCGTTGTCAATAGTATGAACAAAGGCGACACGCAGGTTGAAATCATCCACTTCCCCTAACGGGGATTGAAACCAGAGTGAGAATGTTATCCCCAATATTTACCTGATTGTTGAAATCATCCACTTCCCCTAACGGGGATTAAAACAAAAACACTGGGCGATTATCAGCAACCATCCAGTGTTTTTGTACAAATTGTGATTTTCTTATGTCATAATCGGATTTCATTTATGGGATTTGTGACAACACTGGCTGATTATACCCGCCAGTGCTTTTCGTGACTACTTTAACTTAGTTTTTACCCTACTGCATCACATATTTTTAGGGTGAAGACCGGAGTTTTTCACCCGTCTATCCGTAAATTTATGAAGTTTTGTCTTTGAATCCGGAAGTGGTCTACATCCGTTGGTTTTTAACACTTGGAAATTAACTAGGAATATAAAACACTGGATAGACAATTATCTACTCAGTGTCTTTTTTAATTTACTTACGCTCAATCCCTTGTTGCATCTACGGTGTAGCGTTTACCGCAATCCATACCCAATCAACAAGCCAACACCCAACAGCGCCGCTAATCTTCAATCCCTAATTCTAAATAACTGCATTCTACCTGTTGCCAAAGCTCATTAATTTGCTTGTATGCATCTTCTGTTGAAATCTTACCAATGGTTTGTAAATTGCAAATGTAACCCACACGTGTAGCAAATTCTTGTAAGTTGGCATTAAACATTAAATTCTGTGGGGTAAATACACCTCTATAGAAATATTTTTGAGAAATAAAGTTGTGTATGTCCTGTCTTTCTTCCATAATTCACCTATTTGCGAGTAGAAATATTAACGTGTTTTTTTGACAATTCAATTTCCTATAACTATATGTAGTTTGCTTGACTGGTGTATTCTTCTACCCAATGACTTAAGTTAAAATGTGTCGCACTATACGAAGTAGCCAAAGATAGTATTGTTATATTCTGTTACATTGTTGTTACGCTCAATCCATTGTTTTATCATGATAAAGAGAGATTCCTGATAATTTACGGAGAGTTTAAATGCAATGCTGCAAAGGGTTTGATACCCCTCCAGTTTTTTATTACTAAACTAATTCTTACCCCTCATCTTCTAACCACTTCAAGCCAGCTAATGTAACCGCGCATACATTGAAAAATTCACACAATAATTCTCAAGGGTGATTTCGTTGAATTTTGAACCTTATATAACGGTAAATAACTTTTCAAAAATGAACTAATTGCACTAGCTATTAATATCTGCTAGTGCTTTTTAATTATTTTGATTCTTCAATCCCTTGCTGTATCTGTGGCGCGGCACTCTCCCGTACTGAATACCCTATCAACAAGCCAACGCCCAGAAGCGCCGCTAGACCGCCAGCAATGACCCTAGGAGAGATGGAGTGATTACGCTTGGAATCGTAGCGTGAGAACATCCACAAAACCATTGCATACTGGTGGGGGTAGAGGTCGTGCCACTCGCGGGATTTAATAAGTTTGACGTTTCTATGCTTGAACTGCTTGTGGAGCGCGTCTTCTACTGCTGCCATGTCTGGAACGTAGATCGCGCGGACTACTTTGTAATTACAAGGTGGCTGGCTTGAGTGTAAAGTGTCTAGACGATTTTCTACACTGCGAGTAAGACCAATCTTGCAGCGACGTAGATAAACGCCAGGAATGTATCCGTGATAACCTTCTGCTTCCAATAAATACACCCATCCGGATACATGATCATCGCGATATTGAACTGACATAATTCAGAGGCTCCTAGCATTAGCTTATAGAGAAATTTAGATTGCACTGGTAAGGGTTGATAGTCCTCACCAGTGTTTTTTGTGGTTAAGTCAGAAATGTGCGCTCCGCATAAAAAATTTTTAGTCACCCCTATGAAATATTTGTTGCGTTACAAACTTAAATTGTTAAGTCATGAAAAGTACAGTAATGAAGCGGCGTTATGACTAGTATGTTTGTTTTTAATGGAATAGCTGTCGTTAGTATTTTGAAAGGTGAACCTGTCCTAGCTTGTATGAGTGCTACTAGTGGGGTCATGTCAGCAGTAGGAACTAAACTAATTGAACAATGATTTAGTTAGTACTTACACTTAAGATTTTCAAAATACCATCCGTGACATTTTTTCAGTTTTCATTAAATAAACAAATTTAAATACGTGGTCATCGTGATGTAGTTATGCTTTGGGATGCTACATCATTAAAAGAGTCTTGGAGTGTCAGCACTGGTAAGACCAGCATCTATCCAGTGCTTTTTACTTTAGAGTTCAATTCCCCCATCAAATTCGTCAGGGTCATCAGTCTCTATCACCACTGATTTAGCTTCCGTTGGCTGTTGATGACCATTCAAGCTTGCAGTTGTTGGTACTGAAATTGTGGGTACAATTGGGTGCTTTCCTTCTAAAAATCTCACGTAAAACCCAATCGCATCTTCAACAAACCTACTCTCTGAAAGGTTTAGCGCATCACACCACTCTTGTACTTTTGGTTTTTGATACTTCTTGATTCTGATTTTGTCAGCAGCCATCAAACCACCTCCGATATCAGTCCAGTAAGGTTATCAAAAGCGCCATTGTCCGAAATCAAGAATCCTTTCTTCTTTAGTGCTGCATTCAGTAGTGGTAACTTAGAACCACCGCCAATTATTAGAATTTGGTCGCCACTTAGCTTGTACTGCTCTAGCTGTTTGATAACTTCCCTAAGTCTGCAATTGATGAAGTCCTGTAATTCAACCTCATATACCTTGTAGAAATTCATAACTGAGTCGCCATAAGCCAGAAACGGAATTTTATCACCTGTTTCGGACTTCTTGAACTTAACTCCTACTTCAATACTGCGGTTGATAACATCCTTATCAGGTGCTTGCTTGATAAGTGATTTCAGGTCTGAGTTACAAACAATTTTCTCAATCAGGTATTCAGCGCCAAAGTCTTTAACAGCAACTTCCCCGACTGGCTCAGAGTTAAAGAATCGACTAATAGATGTGTTACCACCTCCGATATCACAGATAGTCACCGAACCACCTAATTTTTGACTCTTGAGTGCTGCAAATCCTTCTGGTAGTATCGCTTTAACGGATATGGTTACATTGCATGGGACGCCACATAATTCTACCTTGTGCGTCCCTTCATTTTTTGTGATAATTCCTGAATGGCGCTTGACATCATTACAGGTCACGGTAACATCCAAGTTCATCTCAGAATTTACCTGTGGAAGATGAGCTAAAGTTCCAAGGAAGTACTCAAGCCACAAGGACGATTTACCAGTGTAGTCCTCTACCAGTCTCATCAAATCACTGCTACCACTGCGAACGGCTTGATTACCCACTAGCCAGCATTGACCTACTAAATCTGACCTGACCCCATCGACATAACGAACGTGACCTGGTAGTTTATTGGAAGTGTTTGACAAGCAGCGAGCATACCAGCTAGGTTCTCTCAAAAGTTCATAGCCTTCAATGTAAGCTTTGACCCAATGATTTCCTAGGTCTATCACGCTTTTGAAGTGCTTCTTATTTTTAGCTGGAATTCTAGGCATTTTTACACCCCCATTTTTAAGGGTACTTTTGGGTACATTTGATGTTGTGTTTGTTGTTTCTGAAGTCGTCATAATGCTTGCTCCGTATACGTTTCAAGTGATTTTGATGGCTGAAAATGAAAGGTGATGAGAGAATTGTACCCTAAAGTACCCAAAATAGGTTATTTATTCATTTTGAGTACTTCAGCATAGACAAATCTTTTAACCTATTGAGTTGTTGGCTTTGACTAGTATTAACTCAATAGGTTTTAAGTTAATATCAACTATGTCTTTTGGTTACTATTAGGATAGTGAGAGTTAATTAACTAATAGTAATTAAGAGTTTCGTGTACTCGCTATAAAACCTAGTTTTTCGATTAACTAATAAGAATTAACTGTTATGCGTCCCAAACGTCCCAAATGTCACTGACCCCCCTATAGGGAAATGTCCGGGACGCGTCACTAACGTAAAATCAATACTTTCAGCCATAAAATTGACGCTTTGAGACGTTGATTGGGACGTGTCCGGGACGGTTGTCAGAGTGTAAAAATCATCAGTGACACTCTATTAACAGTTAATTACTATTAGTTTAAATTAAGCTTTGGTTTTCTTCAGCCAGGTTTTACCACACTCTGAATTAAGACATAACCAGCGTTGTCCTTTAGAGCGATATTGCTCAGAGCCACAGTGAGGACATTTAATTTCTGTCTTAACATTCATTGATTCTACCTCTTGCTGCACCTCATCTATAATGTTAGAAATAAGTAAATTTTGAGTATTTGTACTCAGTGACTCTTCACTTTCAGTCATCACCTCATAGTAGTCGTAGCTATCAAAGTCAGGCAGTTGAATAAACTTTGGTAGTCCGGTCAGTGGTACAGCTAAAGCAAAACGGTACGCGCCAGGGTCAGTGAAGATATCAAGCCCTAATTCTTCGTTCTTCTTATCACAGAACTCTTGAATTTTGCGATATTGTTCTAGTAGCTTGGTTTTATCTTCCGGTGTCACTGTTTTAGCCTTATCTAACCAAATACCAGCGTTAGCCCCAATGTGCAGTTGAACCGCGTTATTCCAATCTGACCAACTCATTCCAGGAATTGTGGAAGCATCACAGGCTTGACCAATGTAGATAGCGCCGATGTTCTGATGGCTGGCTTGCTTGAGTGAATAAGTCACTTTGTCCCTAAAGTAGTAGTAACCGTTGTTATCCCGTTCTTGAGCGATGGTCGAATCCACTTCATCAAAGATGAATAGTACAAAGGGATGATTAGCTTTCGACTTGGAACGCTGGTCTAGTAAGTCGCAAAGTTCCTCCATCCCGGTCACATTGTCAGCATGGGTTGTACCCGATTTAGGCATGTCCCAATAGTCCTTCTTACTGCCGTCCTGTGGGTCATACAACCGTATTTCCCCTTGACCCTTGCGAGTTTTCATGATGGCTAAAGCAAGGTTTTTGGCAGTGGGACTTTTACCTCCCGTAGATCCAGCAGTGATTCTGACACGTTCCCAGTTTTTGACGTAAGACTCAAACTTATCAACCGGAACCCAGATTTTATCGATGTCACCCTTAGCTTGTTCTTTCTTGACTGGTTTCCTCATGACTACTGACAAGATAACTGTGCAGTTTCGATAATCATATGAAAACTCTGGAAAAGTACCCTGTAAACATCCTGTCAATTTTGCGAGCTGCTCTTTGGCATTGCCTACCATCAGTTCATCATTGGTTAGCGCGTTATTTTGGCGCGTTGCATAGGTGATGTTGTACCCTACCTCAGTTTCATCCCAGTTGATAAAGTCAAGTCTGTAACCTAATTGTTCGTAGTAGAAGCCAGAAACACGATTAGCCACTAAAGCATATTGGCTAGTCCCCATTGCTTGTAAGGGTTTTGATAACTCCTCAACTTGCTTGGTTAGGTCATCAATCACCAAGTTCCGTTGTTCAAGCAGGTCTAGTAATTGGCTGTGGATATTATTGTTGTTCAACAAAAGGGCTTCATACTTTTCAGTTATCTTTTCATCCACTTCATCCATACCCGCCCGGAATCGTTCAAGGGCAACAACTTTAGGCATGGATTCAGCCAAGGATTTAGATAAGGATTTATTTTCTGTTTCTACCTTGGAAAACCTTAAATCCTTCCAATGCATTTTGGCATTAAAGAATTTATTATCAAACTTGAAGATGTAAGCTAGGACATCATTGAAACAGGTGATTTCCATGTCCTTTATCTCTTCCAGTGCGTCGGTCAACTCTGATTTAAGTTTGCGAATATCTTCAATCCGACCAACTAGAAGTTCTTTATTATTGAGCGTAACCTTATCATCTTCCAGAGCATTCTTTAACCGTTTGTGCAAGTCGTCTAACTGCTCATAGCGCTTAGAGAAAAACGTCATGGTGCGAGTGCGAGACTCGTTAATAAAATCCTCAACACGTGTATCCCGTTCGCTTACAACGCCTTCAAGTGTTTTGATTTTCAAGTCTTTCTCAGAAACAATTTTGAGGTATTGTTCAGCCTTGGCGTTCACTCGCTCTTGTAGTTCAGATATCTGCTTAAGATTGGCTTCCTTTTCTGTTTCAAGCACTTTGATACGACTTTTGAGTTCATCAATTTGTAACTTAAGTCCTGCAAGTTCCCGATCCTTGAGTTGACTGTTCTTTTCCAACTTCCCCTTAAATTCGTTTTCTAGGTCAGTCTCTTTCCCGTTATAAGCTAATCCTAGTCCTAGAGCGGTAAGGGCAGTTGTAGCGCCTCCTATACCGATTGTGCCGGTAATCTTTTGAGTTAAGCCTTGAGTGTGGAACGATTGGACAAGACCGACAGCGCCTAGTAATGTTGAACCGAGTACTAAGCCAAAGTAAACGTGTTTGAACATGATAATATTCCCTAAGTAAAATATGATTTGCAGGGTGCTCTGTCTTGAACACCCTTTTTACATAAAACGCTTTATGCTCAGAAACCTGCTGTAAACTTGGCTTCTGTTTCTTGCTTGATTTTTTCCTTCTCGTACTGAACAGCTTGAATTTCGTAGCCTTGCTTTTCAATGTCCTCACGCATTTTGGCTACTTTCAGTATTTCAGATTCCCTAATAAGTTCAGTTTGGTTTTGGGTTCCCTCTGTCCGAATTTGTTGATGGACCAGTAGCTCACGGTCTTGTTCAAGCTTGGATAGCTCGGTGTCACGTCCAACAACTGCGCGATGATAAGTAACAGCTTTTTTCTCATTGGTGACATCCAGAGTCTTACCATCAATCAACATCCCAATAAGCTTTTTCTGCTCGTTATCAAGAGTGGTTAAATCCTGCTTGAGTCGAGTGTTGTTGATTGCGACGCCTACAAAGTTACGCTGTCTGGCAATAACAATGTTTCGCTGTGTTGCTGTGGCACTATCAAGCTGAGGGATATTTTCATCAATGTCAGCAGAAGCGCGAGCCAAAATCTCTGAGGTGTTTACCTTTCCGTCGGTGAGTGCTGATGGGTTCCGGTCTTGGTCGGTTCCCTGTACTGTTTGGGCAATCTTTGAGGTGTATCGCTGGACTGTGGAAACTACATTTGCACCCTTTTCTATGGCTGAAGTGACTCCGTTGCCAATCTCTTGAAGCTTTTCTACAACACTTTGCGGTGTGGGTTGGGCTGTTGACTCTGTAGGAGTTTCTAGAACTGTCTCGGCTGCTGTTTCTGCTATGGGTGTGGAAGTTTCACCTGTTACGCGCTTTGACCCTGTTAAACCACCCTTCTTGCCTCTGTTGGATTTTTCTAGAGAAGCGCCTGTTACGGTTCCTGTTTTTTTCGTAGCCATGAGATAATATCCTTATATATGCTGCATGTGTACTTTTTGCTTAAATGCACCTGGTGAAAAAGAGCAGCGTTTTTGTCAGTGGTCGGAGCGCTGCTTTTTGAATTCATGAAGTTCTCGGATAGCTTCCAACTCTTCAAAATTAATATAGATAGGCTCATAAACCTTACGAGGTGGCTTAATACGGACAGTTGACGTGTTGTCTTGTTCGTTGTTCATGGTTGTTATTTAGAGAGTGTTTGAAGCCTGACTGATGCCATTGTGATAAGATTCACAAGTTCTTTCGTATCTCTAATGTCTACAATGTCATCTCGCATCCAATCGCAATCCTCTTCATCACTATGGAACAAGGCTATATTGATGCCTAAATCCGCGTAGCAACGGGCAAATCCGCAGGAGTGGCGAAGTGCTTCAGTTGCTGTATGGATTACAGATGCTGTGTCAATGAAGTCAAGTTGTGAAAGTAAAGATTGAATTGTTGTCTGAGTAGTCATTTGCCTATTCCTCATCATCTGGTAAAGCTTGCTTTGAGTCGCCGTTATCGGGCAGTTGGTCAAGTCCGTCCGTGATAAAGTCGCACCAAAGATCAAAGTTTGCGATAAGGTCAAGACCTGACCTTCGCTCTATAATTTGCATTAATTTCACTAAAGTATGGTTGTTGCAGCTTTCGCTGTTATCTGAGTATTTGTACTCAGATAGCAATGGAAGCTTTTTAAGTTGTGGCAAGTATGGTAGTCAGGATACTTGCAACCGCTACACCATATGTAGTCCTGTGGGGAGTTCATTCGCACTCTCAAGTTTTAATTTTGTTTGCTTTCCCTGTGGGCGTAACCTCCGAGGAGTCGATTCCACAGTTAGGTTTGGTGTAAGGCGTGGGAGTTGCTCTAGCGTTACGTGACCTGCTGTGCAGTCGTGGCGGCTTTGGCTTCTCTTGTCTCTCACTTCTTAAATATAATTTCACTTGCAAACAAAAGCAAGTGTTTTGAAATCAAGATAATTGATCGTTTAATTGACTATTAATCAGGAAAACTCATAACAAACCGTTTGCATTTGAAAATCGAAGCGTGTACATTAGATAGATATAGATGTAAATTAATGAGGAGATGTACATGGAATTACTGTTAATGGTACGAAAGCGTAAAACGATTACTCTGAGAGTAGATTCTTTAGTATGGGACGCTATCGAATCAGCAGCCGAATTACAAGGTATTAGCGCTAGCCGATGGTTAGAAAGGTTTGCGTTTGATAATTTAAAACATGTTGGTTTGATACCTCCAAATGAAAAATATTTAGGGGAAACAAGAGGCGGCGACCGTCGTTCAGAAAATTTTAAGGATGGGGAAGAGTCATGATTTACTGATACAGATGACTCATTCAACATCAAACTTACACAACTATTAGAATCGTATGAAAGGTTACGGCTATAAAATGACTCTGATAATCCCCCAAATATTAATAAAACCAGGAGATGGTATTTACGACCCTAAAGTTTGTCGTGACATTACTATTAACCAAACAAACACAACTATCGCGTTAAGACCCCGTACAGTAAGTGACTTTATCAGATGGTTTCATAAATTGCCTGATGCGGTTTTACACGAATGCATGGAACAATTTCACATTTCTGAAATTGAAACAGATAAATTAATGTTAGAGATGATGGCAGAATATCGATATAGTTTTGAAGGTATTGAATATTGGCTAATTAGAAAACATGAAGCACTAACAAATATTGAAATTTATCAAGAGTATAAACATCTAGAATGTGTGGCGGATGGTATTTTAGATAGTTTACAACTAATACTAAAAATATTTGATATTAAGTATTCAAAATACTTTGATGAAATAAAATCAAAAATTATCTTTCCTGAAAAAATAGAATTTTTAGGTGTGGAACCAATGCTATGGTATACTTGTGAATTTTTTGCTTTGAAACAAACATTTTTAAATAATGGAATGTTTGGTAAAGCTATACGTCAAGGAAATTTTTTGATTGATGAACAAATAAAACAATGTAGTGAACAGATTAAAAATTATCAAGAAACCCCAAAAATATTACCTCTAAACGTTTCACATATTCACAAGTGTAATTTCAATCCTAGTGGATATGATTTAGTTCATCATATGGCGAGTGAATTAGCCCGGTTTGATATTGATTTTTACAACGATGTCTACAAACCGTACTTCCGTCATCGCGCACAGTTACTCAGAAAGATTAAAAGAAATCCAAATTTACATCTGTTCTACCTAGGTGAAACAACCAGAAACAAAGGTAAGAAAACAAATGTAACGAAAAAATAAGATTATGAGAAAATAATCAGTACTGAGAAGAGCTAATATCTCTAAAAACAGTTTAGACAAACGTTTTAAAAATTGGTGTTTATAAGTTAATGTTGTGAAATATTACTTTATTAAGTTCAAAAAATCCTTGAAATAGGCTATACATATACGTTTCAAAGATTATCCCTTGCATCTAGTAAACGTGCAAAAATTTTTTGATCGATTTTGAAAATGTTTGAATAGTTTCAGGTGAAAACACCGCCAATCAAAAACCCCACGGGCATTACTGCACACATGGGGCTTGAATTGCGATTTTCCTTTATCACCAAAATTTAAAAACGCACACACGCCTCTTTAGGCGCAACTTTTCATGGAAATTTCTCCTTATAGTTTCTCAAATGCTGTCAATTTACGCAAGGTGCAAGGCTTAAGCCAAAAGCTGAATGATGGGGTTACTCCTGACGAATTCCAACAAATCGATAAAGAAATTAATGAGGTGCAATTATATGTCACCGAGGAGGAAAAACAAAAGATAGAGATGATGTGCAACATGATGGGCATTCCAGCCCCTGTGATGAAAATCAAGCCTGGTGAGGACGAATCGACTGGAGGGAAAGGATTTGCGCCCACCCCCAACCCAAAAAAGAAACCCCGATAATCGTCGGGGTCTAAGGAGGTAATGGAGATGCTAAGCGTTTTAGGCTGCTTGTGTCTCTTCTCTAGATACTTTGAGCCTTCGCTGTCCAATCATTTCTATAAGTTCTGAACGACTCAGCATAAATTCATCAGCTATTTTGTCTAGAACTTCCCATGAATCGTCCGTAACATAAACTGTCTTCTTTGCTTTTTTCTCGCCGTGTTTTATAGGTCTAGCCATGTACACATACTCCTATCACAATAACCATTTTTCAATGATTATAACAGGAAAAAAACTTTATTAAAACAGTTGTCAAACTAGATTAACACCTGCTATAACTAAAAAAGAAAGAGGTGAGCGTCGGGAGACAGCCCACCAACCAAAAAACAAAACAAATCGGGCGATAAAGCCCAAGGTAATTTCATCATGCCACTAGGTTCTAATTCTTCCAATCCGTCAAACTACCAAGAATTTCGTCGTAAATATGTTCCAGCTTTCGATACCAAAAAGCCTGTGGAACGCGAAGAAGACCGCATCGTTGCAGGTACAGCAGCATTAATCATCCAAGGATTCGCAGTCCGTAACATCGTTAATGGTGACACAGGAGAGTCAGTTAGTCGTAAATCATTAGTCTTAGCTTGCCTAGGCTCAGACGGAAAATTCAAAAACATCCCTATCATTCTCAATGAAAATCTTCTAACTCTAGCATTTAAAAAATTAAATCTTGAGTTACCCATCATAAAGAAAGCAAACCCTTTTTCAGATATTCCTGGGATGGAAGGATTTGCAGAAACATACGATATTGATGTGGATAAACTTTATGATGTCATCTACCCAGTACGCGGCAAACTGTACACTGGTTATATGAAGCAACAAAAGTCTAAGCGAGGTGTTTATTACTTTGCTTTAGATTTAGAAACTCTTACACCTGTGATGGTTAACGGAGTGCATAAAGCAGTCCAAAAACCCGAAGAAACTAAGCCTGAAGTCACTGATTTTGATTGGGATGAATAATACCTAAAAATTAAAAATCCCGCTACCTTGGCGGGATTGGTATTTAGACAATTATTCACTTAATTAAAAAATTATGGACGACATATCAGACATTTTATCAGGTTTTGGGGTTGATTTCAACAATCCCGAAACCTTATTTGATAATTATAGCTCTTCCACTACGACCATTGAAAAACCAAATGAAACAACGGATTTATCCGGATTTGGTTTTAATTTAGAAAATCCTGTTTTTGAAGAGTCTGAACCAACGACAAGTGAAACAGTTTCACGAGAACCCGAACCAGAACCTGTTAAAAGTGATGGGCTTAAATCTAATCAATTGAGATGTTCAGATGGTAGTATCATCACCTATAACGAATGTCCAGACCCTAAAACCATCAAGTGTTTCTCTCCAATTGAAATAGAAGCGGGATGGTGTGTAGACCGAAGTAAACTTCAAACTTTTGATGAATTGGTAGAGGACTACACTCAAAAAATGGATTGTTATAATGCCAAACTTAAGGAAACGAAGGAAAAGAAAGGTAAAAAACCCTTTAAGCCAAATTTAGATATTCACGTCTATCAACAAATTGACACTGAATTTAAGTTTATTCAAATTATCTTTGGGGAACAAACAATAGAGGAATTATTCACCCAAGAATCACGGCTACACGTCACAACTCAGATTAATCTATTACCTGGTGAGGATGGTATTACTCATACCTTTATCTTCGTACATCCTCAGTTTGAAGCACAGATAAATGGTAAATTGCGGAGCATGGGGAAAGACCCTCTACCCGTCCTAAGCTGCCAGGATTGCGACGGATTTGATTATCTCAGGTTGGTACTAGGTTGGGATGTGAAGTGCAAACAGGCAACTCAAAAACGGCTTGGATTTATACCTAAGTTTTACCTCACCTTAGCTGCCCATAACGCGGAAGCAGAGCTAAATCTAATATTCCACGGGGAAATGCTAAAACGAGTCGTAGCGCTTCAAAAATCAGTAGGATATGAACGAATTGAGAAGGTCAACAAAGTTGTTAAGTGCATCTGGGAAAAACGAGATAAGTACAAGGGCGATTACACCGTTGATTACGTTTCTCTAGCTCAAGAGGTTCAAATCAATGGCGACACAGAGGGATACGAGAGCAACTTACGAATAGTAGACACTATCAAATCACACAGTGTGGTCAGTCTTGGAAATTTCGCCAGTGCGTCAGGGTACAAGTTAGATGCTAAGGATTTGCTCAGTAAAAAAGATAAAGAAGATATAGTCCTAAGCTTCATGCAACGACCGGGTGATTTTCTAGCGTATTCACTCGGTGATCCACACAACGCAGAAATTCAGTACGCGTTTAAAAACCAAATCAGCGAGATGTCTAAGGACTTGGGTTTTGCGGATAAAACAATCGTCCCATCTCTCACGGTTGGTGGTACGGTCGATTTAATGGATAAGGCAGCTTTAGCAACTTATCTCAAGCTAGGAGATGAGAAAACATCTTGGCGCAAAGCGATCAATGAATATGTTACCAAAGAGTGTCAGCCTTACAGCCCTAAACAATTGGTGGGAAATTCAGCCCATACCCGAGCGTTACTTGCTAAAGGATTCGGAGGACGCATTGGACAAAACCAACCTACTGTAGCTCAAATCCCTCGGGTATTTAAACAAAGAAAATACAAAGGGATGGTAGAAGGGATAGAGCTAAAAGGAATTTTCAAACTCCGAAAAATCAACGGTCGATACGATTGTCAAATCATTGTAGACATTGACATATCTGGTTGTTACGCAGAATCTCAAAGAATGCAATTGTTCTTCTTTGGACGTCCCATTATTGGAGGATTACGAACTGATACTATCAGTAAAAACAAGTACCAAAATCTTCACGATTTACTGGTTGATTTCAATGTTGATGTTGATAGTCTAATCAAATTACGTAACCATCCTATCACTAAGAATACTATCGTCCCGAGAAATATTTGGGGAGAACTACTACCCGGAAATCATTCAATATATATGAATTGTGAAAATTTATCTTGCCCACAGGACATGATAAATTCTTACATTCATCCCACGGTAGAAAATCATGAAATTCTCGCCAAACTCTTAACCGATTCAATGGCAGGGGATAAAGACGCCATTAAAAAAATCAAGCAAGGATACACCAAAATAAATACCCGTGAAATAAAATGTGGATTCGTTGGATATGAGATTCTTCAATGGATATTTTTCATCGCTAGTCCAAAACTAAGAGATGAAATCCTTTACAAATCACAAGTTGTCGCTTTTGCTATTTACCCTAAAAGTGCTCGGATTACCTCAGCGAAAGAAACTCTTCAAGAACAATTTGATGACTGCAAAGAACAATTAGAAACCACTAGAAACAACTGGGAACTTACTAACGAAATAAAAGTCCGAGGTGGTAAAGGATATTTCTACTATGGTGAAATGTACGCTGATTGTCATGCATGGTTCGGGTTTACAATTGGAGATTTGATTCTAAACAAATACCTCAGTAAGCGTAAAGTAGCACAGTGGGTTAAGAAAAAATGTCCACATGACTTACTGTACAAACTCTTCTGCAATACCAAATTTGGAGTCTCCATATCTCCATTATTCAACACCAGTAACATCGTCATAGGTAATAACATTACTGCAAGAGCACGAGTATTAGCTTGGCTGATGGAGAAAGCATTAAACGGATTTCCGACTATAACAGACGGGTGTTTCTTTCTAATCAATCAAATACTATATAGTGGACATGAAAAAATTGATAGTCGCTGTATTAATCCAGATAGTCCAAACTCCCAACTAGCCCAATTTAATCTTAGTTCTAGACCTCTTGAATTCGAGTTTACTGGAGAGGACAGAAACTTTACATACAAATATACCACTAAAGAATGGCTAACTAAAAATGAACGGATATTGTTGTTATGTGATGTACAACAAGTTAACAAATCTACTAAAGTAGTTCAAACTTTTGAAAGTCTACAACCGTTATTTAGTGGCTATTTCAACCCCAACGATGGAAAACTAGACGGAAATAAAACTAATGTCAAACCTTGGGATTATAACAAAGAGGGAAAAGATTTTATTTGTACCCTAGCCAAAAATCATTTAACTAAAACCTTTCCTTTAATGGAAGTACTCACCGTCCCTACTACTAAAATTAAAGTTGTAGCCAAAGACAAAAAATACGATACGTTACCCTCTAGTGAAAAAACTAGTGACATGGTAGATGTTCTAGAAAAACCTAGAAGTGGAATGGCTGATTTTGAAATCAAAAACATCTACCACAGTGGCAGTAATCAGGGTATGGCTAATTACCAACTGAGAAACACTCTGTACACAGTGTCAGTCCCTCCCAATGCTAAATCAGATGATATTAACAGTTACTGTGGTAAAAACGGAATAATACTCTTTAACAGAGTAGTCGAAGAAACTTCGGAAGAATCAAAACAATGGACACACGAATTTAACGAATACAAAAAAACCAATGCCTTTAGAGGATACGAATCCGAAAAACTTCATAGAGGGATTGCAGTTATCGATGACAAGGTAGTCGCAATAGAACGATATAACAAAGAAAATCCGGCTATAGATATGATTAGTCAAATAGCCGATGATCCACATAAAGTAAAACGTCAAAACGTAGCTATCAAGCTAGTATCCTTGTCAATCAACGAGTACAAGAAAAATCATCGTAAATATGATGCTCTTGGTTTAAAACCAGGAGACCAAATGAAACGACCGATTCTCCCGGTTGAATTTTCACCCTCGACCTATAAGTACCAAAATGCCGAACAACTCTTTGGATGGTTAGAAGCCACAACCAAATCAAAAGCACAGTATGGTCAATCGATAGAAGCATTTTTTATTGAATCAGATGGTAGTTTAAACCATCAAAAAATGATTGAATGGGGACTTCAAGCCATTGAAGCAGGTTGTATCGATCCTATTGAAGCATTAATAGGGGTTTTCAAAAAACTTAGAAAATATTCTAAACTCGAAAGAAAACACCCTGAGTACGACCTGTTACTACATTGTAAAGCAGCCTTAATAGGTGAAAAAAATGTACAGGATGAAATTCTCACCTCTATTCAAGAAGAATTAGATAACGATGAAAACATGTCGGACGAAATACTAAATACGGAGGATGAATAAAATGGGAGAAGCTAAACGTAGAAGAACACTAGGATGTAGCATGCCACAACATCAACAACCAAACAACTTTCTAGTGACGAGTCATGGTGTTCTAGGAATTTATAGAGACACAAGAACGCACTTAGATTTTATCGACCCTTTATTTAAAGTAGAGGGATTTGACCTCTCAAAACCTCATACTTTCTTAGAATGGCAAAACTATTTCTTTTCTACAAATCCAGAATCATTTGTTGCTGATAATTTGAAATTTAGTGATGATGTTATCACTAATTCAATTAAAGTAAATAATCTCCACTGTGGTGCATTTTATATCTACCTCAATAAAAAAGAGGCTAAAGGACTAGTACTAGATATGGAAAATACTAAAATTGAAAAATATCTAAATTATCAAGTCACACAAGCTGAATACCTTAAACCAATTAAGCATCTCTAGACCTCCTAACCAGTACTAGACATTCTTCAAAATTCCATGACGCGTTCTACTCCCCCATGCCTGTCCAGCCAGGTGTGGGGTTTTTCTTTTGTGGATCATACGTTGCCCAGTCCACCTCAACCACCCGACCAGCCCGCCCAGCCCATCCAGCCCGACCAGCCAAACAAACCGCCGCTTGGAGTTCGCAGGTCTTTCTAAGTATATAAATGACGATTAATGTTCACATTGTGGCGAACGGATGAGTTTAAAGTCTTACACGGTAAGCTTTATAAGAATTTACGTACAGTTTTGATTAATCTACTGATATTGTGTAAGCAGTCTAGCTGACTACACAAATAATACATACTAATACATAGACTTCAAATGAACTTTTTGGTCTAAAAATTACGAGATAATACTTAAAAAAAACAAGTCATTTATGTGTTTAGAATAACACAATTTAAGTGTAGAAAAACGCTGTAAAAATTCTTGTCACTAAGTACACTATTTTGAACACGTACAAAGACTAAAAACATTGTTTAGCAAGGGTTTGAACCCTACTCTACGTATGTGAGAATCATTCTCGGTGTTACAGAAAAATTCTACTAGAAAAATAAGGGTTTCGGCGATTAAGTCCATTTTTCGACGGCTCTTTTTGTAAGTTTCCGAAAAAAAACCTTACGTACTGGGTGAACGTGAAACTAAAACACACACCTCTTAAAATTTTGAGACGGAAGACGCCCGAGCGAAGCAAGGGCGTGATGGCGCTGCAAGCGCCTGTGTGCTCAAGCCGTAGGCGTAGGGGTTTGGGCTGGGGAATATACGTTTTTTTTTTTGGACAGAAGCGTCTTGCTGGCGATTTTAGAAGGGATAGCGTGGCAGCTTGCTTCAAAGCAGGTTTGCGAGAGGGGCAGGTCGGGCGAGATGGGCAGGTCGGGTATATCTTACATAATCTCTACCGACTTAGTGTAGATTGGACGACCGCCCAGTTTGGTGGTGACACCCCTCCGGGCTTCGCCTTGCGGCGCACCTCGGATAGCAAGTCCTGTTCTTGGGTAGCAGTGCCAGAAGCCCGACCGGAGGGAGGGCGTCTTATGTCGCCTTGCTTAGCGGTGACGGTCATAGGGGCTAACCTGGATGAAGAAACGTACCGCCCAAAAATTTCAAGTGGCTTCCTGGCGATTCTGAGAGGGGTTTTTTCCAGTAGTTTGGTGGTAGACCTGGTAGACCGGGTAAACCACTGGGCAGCAAGTTTTGGCTTCAAGAATGAGGGGTCATCAGCGCGAGGCGTTTATGTGGAGCAACGTCAAAAATTTATGTACAGAACTTTAGTGACATGGGGTGCTTTTAGTAGTAGTGGTGATATGGGGTGTATGCAGAGATGTGGTCAGTCGTGAAAACAATGTTTATTGCAGATATATGATTTTCATGGTATCACGTAAAAATTTATGAAAATGTTTTACAAAATCTATAAACCTTACCCAGAGAGTGTTTTAGCCAAAAATTTATGAAAACAAGCCGTTACGATAAATTGTAATAATTCTTAACATTGTATAATCCTGCAAAGTCATCGACAAGTTACGATAAGTTATCAAATTAACATAACGAGTTAATTACCATCAATCTTGAAAGTCAAAACCCTTGCGTTTTAGCTTTTAATATCTACGTAACTAGTGATGATATTTACATAACTCGTGACGATGTTTGCATAACTCGTGACGATGTTTGCATAACTCGTGACGATGTTTGCATAACTCGTGACGATATTTGCATAATTTTATAACTAGTTACGTTAAATAACATCACAAGATTGTCCGGTAATCTAGATTACCGGACAATCTTGTGATGTTATTTAACGTAACTAGTTATAAAATTATGCAAATATCGTCACGAGTTATGCAAACATCGTCACGAGTTATGCAAACATCGTCACGAGTTATGCAAACATCGTCACGAGTTATGTAAATATCATCACTAGTTACGTAGATATTAAAAGCTAAAACGCAAGGGTTTTGACTTTCAAGATTGATGGTAATTAACTCGTTATGTTAATTTGATAACTTATCGTAACTTGTCGATGACTTTGCAGGATTATACAATGTTAAGAATTATTACAATTTATCGTAACGGCTTGTTTTCATAAATTTTTGGCTAAAACACTCTCTGGGTAAGGTTTATAGATTTTGTAAAACATTTTCATAAATTTTTACGTGATACCATGAAAATCATATATCTGCAATAAACATTGTTTTCACGACTGACCACATCTCTGCATACACCCCATATCACCACTACTACTAAAAGCACCCCATGTCACTAAAGTTCTGTACATAAATTTTTGACGTTGCTCCACATAAACGCCTCGCGCTGATGACCCCTCATTCTTGAAGCCAAAACTTGCTGCCCAGTGGTTTACCCGGTCTACCAGGTCTACCACCAAACTACTGGAAAAAACCCCTCTCAGAATCGCCAGGAAGCCACTTGAAATTTTTGGGCGGTACGTTTCTTCATCCAGGTTAGCCCCTATGACCGTCACCGCTAAGCAAGGCGACATAAGACGCCCTCCCTCCGGTCGGGCTTCTGGCACTGCTACCCAAGAACAGGACTTGCTATCCGAGGTGCGCCGCAAGGCGAAGCCCGGAGGGGTGTCACCACCAAACTGGGCGGTCGTCCAATCTACACTAAGTCGGTAGAGATTATGTAAGATATACCCGACCTGCCCATCTCGCCCGACCTGCCCCTCTCGCAAACCTGCTTTGAAGCAAGCTGCCACGCTATCCCTTCTAAAATCGCCAGCAAGACGCTTCTGTCCAAAAAAAAAAACGTATATTCCCCAGCCCAAACCCCTACGCCTACGGCTTGAGCACACAGGCGCTTGCAGCGCCATCACGCCCTTGCTTCGCTCGGGCGTCTTCCGTCTCAAAATTTTAAGAGGTGTGTGTTTTAGTTTCACGTTCACCCAGTACGTAAGGTTTTTTTTCGGAAACTTACAAAAAGAGCCGTCGAAAAATGGACTTAATCGCCGAAACCCTTATTTTTCTAGTAGAATTTTTCTGTAACACCGAGAATGATTCTCACATACGTAGAGTAGGGTTCAAACCCTTGCTAAACAATGTTTTTAGTCTTTGTACGTGTTCAAAATAGTGTACTTAGTGACAAGAATTTTTACAGCGTTTTTCTACACTTAAATTGTGTTATTCTAAACACATAAATGACTTGTTTTTTTTAAGTATTATCTCGTAATTTTTAGACCAAAAAGTTCATTTGAAGTCTATGTATTAGTATGTATTATTTGTGTAGTCAGCTAGACTGCTTACACAATATCAGTAGATTAATCAAAACTGTACGTAAATTCTTATAAAGCTTACCGTGTAAGACTTTAAACTCATCCGTTCGCCACAATGTGAACATTAATCGTCATTTATATACTTAGAAAGACCTG
>JAESFI010000170.1_pt1 | contig 29708 bp, 40 predicted proteins | sample 9269361 | NCBI WGS metagenome assembly JAESFI01 (sample SAMN14504119, study PRJNA617095) | algae metagenome | isolation source: Brasilonema angustatum HA4187-MV1 and co-occurring heterotrophs from moss... | place: USA: Manoa Valley, Honolulu, Hawaii | collected 2009-07-20 | reverse complement strand
TTCAAAAACTTTTGGTTGTAAATTATTAGCTTTTTGAACGATTTCATTGCGTTTTGAAACGAGTGCATTATGTTTTTGAACAATTTCATTACGCTGTGGAGTTGTTGGCAAAGAATCAGCTTGTTTTCTATACTCTGCTAACTGTCTTTCATATTCAGCCACCTGTTTTTCATATTCAGCCCGCTGTCTTTTATACTCAGTAAAGTCAGATCTCCAGAAGTAATAATAAGGTGAACCACTTAGGTTTAGATTATTACCTTGTGTATTAAATGCAACATTTACACCAACATCAGTAAATAACCAAGACTGAAAAGTTTTATTTTCACCTTTAAAAACTTCGTCAATTTCTTGGGCTGCCTGCTGCCAATCTTGTCTTGAAACTGAATTTTGATTTTCCCCATATCCTAAGATAGTTTTGTTTTTTAACTGGGGAAGTTGCCAGAACTCATTTAAATTCATAAAGATTGTATCAGCCTGAAGTAAACGGACTCCAAGAAGAGTATTATTAAAAGCTCGGTGATAGGTAATGTTATAAAAATTTTTACCAGGATCACGTCCAAATGAGTATAGGGAAAAATTGTCATCGGAATTATGTCCGAACAAAGAAACAATAGCGTTATACTCACTATTTGCGTAGTTAGCTATAGGAACTAATTCCCAATCTGGTAAAACTGGATGATAAATTTGTCCCTTAATAGAAACGGCAAGCCGCTTTCCATCAGGTTGTGAACTATCGTAGGATAACTCTATCTTCTGATTTACTAAGCTTTTTTCAGGAATAGCAACTGCTTCAAAAGCAATTCCTCCTACTTTACCAACAAGGACATAGGAATGTAGTCCCTCACTACCAATCATTTTTACCTGCAATTCTGGTTGAGGAGTGCCAATTATCCAAGGGGAGATATTTGGGAAATCCCAAGAATCGTTTTCAGCAAGAACATGAAACGTTGTACTCAATATAAAGACAACAGTGGTTAAAAAGAAAGAGAGAAATCTTTTCATGGTTTGTGGTCATGTTGACTCAAAAGTTTCTACATAATCTTACAAAGAGCAAGCAACCTATTCCTGCAAAAAGTATCTAATGTTGAAAACTCTATCTTTTGATAGAGGTAATATCAGAAATTATATAGGTAAGTGCAAAAGGCGGCTTAAAAGCTACATCTTTAGGATCAGTACAACGCAATAAGAGGTTAAAGATTCGCGGACGGGGCTTAGTACCCCGCCCTTGCGATTAAAAGGTTTATTTTTGCCTAATCCCCTGAAACCCTTTCTCTATCCGGCACAGGGTCTACGTTAGTAAACATCGATTTCCTGACGTAACCCTCCCGCCCATGCCCTAGCATGGATAGCGAGGATACCGCGCCCAAGACCTGTTCAGGTCTTACCTCTAGGTATTTCTGCAATTCCTCTAAATTTCTATGCCCTGAAACTTCCTGTATAATCCTAAGCGGAATACCTGCGTTACTCATTTGAGTTAAAGCGGTTCTTCTGAAACTATGGGTGCTCACACCCTCAAACCCCATCCTCTCGCACGTTTCGCGCAGTATCCTGGAGGCGGACTCAGAATTAATATGTCCCCTCCCGTGCCGTCCTGGAAATAAAAAACCATCACGGCTTAATGGCTGGTACTTCGCCAGTAGTCCCCTTAGTTCCTCAATCACCGGCACCGCCCTGGCTGCTAACTTTCCCTTGGTGTTGTGCCTGCGGAAGATGATTTCACCCCGTACACGCATCCTTTTATCATAGACATCCAGAGTGTTTAAGGTACATGCTTCATTGATGCGACATGCTGTATACAAACACACCCCGAACAAGGCGCGGTCACGGTCAGACTGAAACCCTTCGTTGAAAAGTAATTGTATCTCATCTTGTGTAAGGATTTTTGCTTTCCCGTGCCTGTTGATTTTCATAGCCTGTGTGAATGTCCCGTGATTCACAGACTACCGCTAATTGACAGCTTACATTACTAGAATGAATCTACCCTAGTCCCTATACCACTCTTTGATTTTATATAACAAAATCATAATCAAGTAAAAAAAGCTTTTATATGTTATTATTGAATTTATTAAACGAATTCTAAAAAGGCGATGTAGCGATGCCAAGAGGAGGCGCGAGAGCGGGAGCAGGCAGGAAGCCCAAATACGGAGAAGCTACCAAGTTACGGCGTGTACCCGTAAGTTTCACTGCAAGCGATGTAACCAATGCTATCAAAGGGAAGAAGATTATAGAGCAGCTTAAAACACTGGTGGAACAGTGGCAGAAAGAAGCGGAAGAAGCTGCCAAAGAAAGCAAGACGCAAAAACCACCCCGCACCTATGACAAAGCCCTGAAGCTACTAGAAGAACTTACAGGACTATTACCGGAAGAAGAATAAATCCAATTTTGATAACTCACCTTTTACAAATATCCTATAGGGTCAAGTTATTAATCCTTACCCGCTTGACTATCGGCTCTAGCTTTAATTTCAGCTTCAGGGTCAAGGGATACACTTTCAATGATGATTTCATCAATACAAGGCTCCATATCTACATTGTCACCTGGAGCAAATTTCCAAAAATTCGGGTCATACTCACGTACCCATTCCACACTATGAGTAAACAGCCCTTTTACAAGTAATCTTAAATTGCGCCCAAACATCTTCACGCGCATATGCGGAAAAATTAACCCTACAAAATCACCTATTCCTGAATAAGCGACATCGTAGAGCAAATCATAGCGCGGCATCAGATGAATTTTATCAGTGTGTATATTAAGCCGTAGCAGCGGGTCAGGAGTAGGCGCAGAAAATGCACGATAATAAAGCTCGTCCTGCGGTGAAAAATCTAAAATCTTCTCATTAGCGGTATCCGTAGCAGTTTGGGCTTTTTTAGCGTTCGCTATCAACTGTTCAGTTAATTTCATGATTACCGCTCCCATCCTGTAGCGTGTGATTGCGATTTAGTATTCTGATTGTTCTGCGCCGTTTCTTTTGCTTCCATCTTTGCCCGTTCGGTGGCTTTCATAGTAGAGCTATTTTGGGCGGAGTTGTCAAAGGAATTCTCTATTTTGGCTTTAGACTCTGGCGATAAAACCTCATTAGTGGTCACGCCCTGATTTTTAAGCGACTGCCCTATATCTTTAACATCCTGCAAAGTAGCTTTTGATGTTGTGGGTCTTTCCTCTTGCGGTGCTTTCAATTGATCACCGACTTGCTCGCTAAGTTTCCCGCTACCGGAAGGAGTCACGTTTTTAGAAGGCGTAGCTTCTGGGCTAACTTGCGGTGATTGCGATTGAGAAGCACGAAAAGCCATGTTTTGCATAGTTTCTTTTCTTTGCGCCTGTAGCTCTGCTGCGTCTTTTGCAACACTATATTTCTCTTGAAGCTGGTCTTGTAATTTCGCCATAAATAGCATCAGGTGTAACTAGATTTTTTCTAGCACACAGGCTCCAAAACCACCAGGTGAAAGGGGAGTGCAACTACGTGCAGCCTCATTCTCAACACTCAACTCACCTTTACTAAATATCCTAGCTAGGGGGTTACGGGGGAACGGCAATGAGTTCCCCCGCTAATACATAAGGCTAGGTTCGCATAGCGAACACCGTTTTAAACAGGGGGTGACAGGGGGAGACTTCCCCCTAGGGACGTAGCGACGCTGACCCGTCAGGGGCAGGGGCGCGAAGCTCCCCTCTTAGGCTCGAAGAGACTAAGAGCGCAATAAGGCATTGGCTGCGCCAATGCACGCAGGTTTCACCTGCTTTATTGCTCGGATGGGTGCAACCATCCCAAACCAGCCCCCAAACCAGCCCATGAACCAGACGACACCTTACACCTCCCAACCCCCCATTTTTAACCTGTTGCAGCGGAGCGGTGACTGCGCACCTCGGAGCATTAAGGACAGGAAGAGACAATGTGAACGGTGCGCGGTCAGCAATAGGTATTATCGGCAGACGTAAAGTTTGACAGCTATCACTCTCTTTGCTATATCCCTTGAATATTACACCAAGGTAATATAAGATAGCATGACGTGGAATGTAGAATATACCAATGAATTCGGGGAGTGGTGGGAACCGCTTGAAGAAGACATGCAAGATAGCATCACCGCCGTTGTCAACCTTCTGGCAGAGAAAGGAACCGCCCTTGGGTTTCCCTACTCGTCCGGTATATCAAACTCACGCCATTCCCACATGCGGGAGTTGCGTATTCAGCACAAAGGCAAGCCTGTAAGGGTATTTTATGCGTTTGATCCAAGACGCAGCGCTATTCTCTTGATAGGAGGGGATAAAACGGGCAATGACCGTTTTTACGAGGAATATATACCCATAGCGGACAGGCTTTACGACGAGTATATAGAAGAATTGAAGAAAGAGGGCTTGTTATGACAGGGCATAAACCATTTTCAGAACTTACCAAAGATTTTTCGCCGGAACGAAAAGCAAGGATTGCTTCTTTAACCAGCAGCTTGCGGGAAGAAATGACGCTTCAGGAACTGCGCGAAGCCCTTAACCTGCATCAGACGGATTTAAGCGAACGGCTTGGAGTGAAGCAGGCGGCAGTATCACGTATGGAAAATAGAAAGGATATCCACGTTAGTCACCTCAAGAAAGTGATAGAGGCTATGGGCGGGGAATTGGTAATTACTGCCCGTTTTCCAAATGCGGAAGTACGCATCAATCATGTAGTATTACAGAGCGATACTCAGAAGTTAAACGGGTAACTGTGAACGCCGAAACTTAACGGCTTCTATCCCAGTCCTCTTTATGCCGCACCCTCTCTTGGTAGGAGTGACTTTGACGCGCTCCCAGCTTCGCTTGCTCCCTTGCGCGTTCCGTAGCTTTTTCAGATCGATTGACGGGAGGGGTAGCAACATTGCTTTGTGTTTTCTGGCTAGCGTCCCGCGTCGCCATTGCAGAGCCACGGTTTAACTGATACTGCAGGCGGTATTTTTCATAATTTTTCCATTCGCCGGACTTGCTCCAATATCCCGCCTCTTCCCAGTCCTGTTTTACCCTCCCGTAGCGTTCTTCCAGCGTGTTGTCTATATCCACCCGCTCATTATGTTTAATCACGCGGGTCTTAACGCCCTGTTTTTCTAGCGCTGCCTGGTTTTTACCTTTATGCCAGTGTGGCTTTTTCCCTTCCTGCTTTTCAGGACTATAGTAAACGTCTTTTATCCCTGCTTCCTTAAGCGCTTTATTGACGCATTGATAATATTCGCGCCTAAGCTTCATCATCTCGCTTTGCTCACCATATCTTGTAGGGTCAGCTTTTTGACCTTTCCTCACCCCGTCTAATTTACGGTAGCGCTTGCCGAAACCATTCTCATCAACTTCGCGCATCGGCACCATGAAGTGAAAGTGTGGATTATCCTTGCCGTCGCTGGCTTTCGTTTCATGGTAAGCCGTCGCCACCGCTAACCCGCGCGAATTGATTTTCTTGGAGAACTCCTGCGCTAGCTGCCAGTTCTGTTCACGCGATAATTCCCGTGGTGCTGCCACCTGAAAGTCTTTAGCCAGCACTGCGCTATTTCTGCGGTTATGTCCATCTTCCGCTTTTTCAATTTCATTGCCAAACCGCGACCAGTTATTTTCATGCATCCAGTCAGGGGCGTTTTCCGGCGCGAAGATTTCCGCTGAAATAATACCTTTTTTATTACTGTAATTATGCGTTTTATCCAATTTCTCATCATGTAAATTCTTGCCAGAACGATACGCGCAGGCAGCTACTGCATTATCTGGTTTAGACTTGCTTCTACTAATAACCGAAGTTCCAAAATGCAGACTTTTGTTAACCATTTTATCAAAAATAATAGCATATACTAACCAACTTTTAATTTAATTATTTTTAATAAAACTATCAAAAGTTTTACCTATTTATTTCCTCATTTTAAGAAAATGTTGGTATAGTAATAAAGTAATTCACTAGTTACGAAAAAAGGCAGTTATGTCTTTTTTTAATAATATCAATATCAAGCGGTTAATTACTTCATCTTCCTCTGTTCCTTTCCCGCGAAAGCAACAGGCGAAAGAAATAGAAGCGCCATTTATCCACAAGTGGGATAGCAGCACACAATTGATGGATTTAACTGGACATGGCGACTGGTTAACGCTAGGCGACTGCTTTACAGGTATTGCAGTATTCGGCGCGGCAGGCAGCGGAAAAACCAGTTCACTTGCCACTGTCGCACAGTGTCTTATGTTGCTGGATTGCGGTTTTGTGTGGCTATGCGCTAAACCGGACGAAGTGCGCCTGGCGCGTAAGATTGCCGCCAGCGCCGGACGGGAGAAAGACGTAATTGTGATCGGGGAAGATGTAAACGGCGTCATCACCCGCCACCGTTTTAACCCCCTGCAGTACGAAGCAAGCCGACCAGGACAGGGTACTACCTCCGTCACGACCTACTTAAGCGATTGCGCCAAAGTGTTATCGCGTAAGGAGGGCGAGCGCAGCGGCGGCGAAGGGGAGCGCTTCTGGAATGACCAGTTTGAAAGATTGCTACGTCACTGCATTGATACTGCCAAATACGCTGGCCGTTCTTTATCGGTTGCCCTGCTACGCGAAATCCAGCTTTCCGCCCCGACCCAGCCAGAGGACATAAGCAGTGAAGCATGGGTAGCTAACAGCACGTGCTGGCAATGTATCTGCGAAGCAGAAGCGCAGATGGAACAAGGCAACCTCCCTAAGGTAGATTTTTCACGCATTCTAAATTTTTGGACAAAGGATTATGCCACGCTAGATGTAAAACCACGTAGTTCCATTGATGTGATGTTTGCCGTGCTGGCGGATGCTTTCACGGCAGAGGAACCTGTGCGCTATATCCTTTCCGGCGAGTCAAGTGTAACGCCGGACGATGTAATAGAACACGGTAAAATCGTTATCCTGTCCTTGCCTACGAACATCTACCATAATGCAGGCAGGATGGCGCAATTCACCTTCAAATTTTCTTACCAGAGAAGAGTTCTGGCAAGAAAATTTTCAGATGCTTCCTCATTGCGCCCGACAGTGCTATGGGTGGACGAAGCACACGCCTTTGCGCACCCCTTTGACAGCCAGTATTTTAGGGAAGTGCGCAGTAACCGAGGCATTAATGTTTACCTGGAGCAGGGCATAGGCGGCTACATGCAGGCGATGAATTTTCACAGTCCCGACCAGGTTGACGACTACTTGCAGAACCTCTCCACTAAGTATTTTTTTTACAATTCCAGCCCGGAAACAAACCTATTCGCCTCTAATGCTATCGGTAAAATGCTGACCGAAAAGGGAACTGATTCCTTTAGCTACAGCAATGCAAATAACGTGAGCACAAGCAACAGCACCACGCAAGAAGAACGCCACCAAATCGTTAGCGGGGAGTTCGGCTTCCTCAAGCGCGGCGGCACTAAAAATAACTGCATAGTAACCGGCTACGTGCTCCGGCCAGAAATTTTCAACTCAACAGGAACCAATGTAAGCTTATGTTCGTTTCGCCAGACAACTTTGACGCATTAGGAGACGATGACGATGGGGAGGAAGATATCAGCAAAGGAAAAAAAATCATCCCCACTAATTCCAGGGGCGAGAGACAACCTAACGCCTATGATGACCCTAGTGATTTCTTTATCACTAGAGAGGTGCGCAGCGTTATTTATTTCGTATGCTGGATACAAAGCAATAGCGTTCTGGTCTTTCTTAGATACCGCATTGGCAAGCGGGTGATGCGCGGCTGGATCTTCCAGTTTCTATTTATAGTTTTAGCGTCGCTATCCGGCTGCTTTAACTTTGTCGCGTGGTTCGGCAACAAGTTTCCTGGCGATAAAATGATGGGACTTTTTGCAGTAGCGATGGGGATATTAGCCATTTATCATTACCACGTCGCAAGGGAGCTAACCGAGCCGGATATCCCCATAGACTTGCAACTCCACACACGTGCGCGCGGCGATAGCCATTTAATGTGGCTGATGCGCTCAAAGCGTCCTCTCAAACTACCGATGCTGCACTTTTACACCAGGCGCATCCGCTCCGTTCAAGTGTACCCATTTGACGAGCTAACCATGCAACGGGTAATAGAACCGCTGCTATTGGTGGTACTAGCAGGGATACTCACTGTCACAGGGCACTGGCAACTAGGGACATGGCTTAGCACATCCGCTCTTTGCCTTACTTTCGTAGAGACGGAATATCAGATCGGCGCAGAAAAAGCGATGGACGATAAATATGATGGCCGTCTGGAGTCCCGCGCGATGCGGATGACCGAGGAGGCGCTTGAGCAAAAAGCAAAGAACTTGCAGCCAAAAATTAACGGTATCCCCACGGCTGGCATGGCGCGGGTATCCCAAGCGCTGATGCAACTTCAAAAGAAACGCATAGAGGGCAGCAAATAAGTACAAATACTATTTGACGGTGCATTTACCACAATCCCGCTCTACCAACACGCTTTTAGACTTCGTTCAAGACCCGTATTTTAAAACTCCGTTTCTGCGTCTTCCAACACGTTGATATAGAAAGAAAGATAATAAAGATAGAGAGAAAAGAGAGAAAGAAAAACGAAATCGCTGAAACCCGTATTATACAAAAGTTTTATTGATTAAGATTTGTTAAGAACGTTTCACCCCATGCAACCTGTATGTTTCATGGGGTGAAACATTTATGTACAAATTTTATAGCTTTTTATACTTAATCAATATTAGTAAACACTGATATATTGCATGGGGTGAAACATCGATGTTTCATTTTCTCAAGAGGAAAATCATTCCAAATGAAACATTTTTTTTATAATAAGAAAACAATGTTTCATCGTAAGATACAAGATGCCCACACGCAAAGATAAGGAAAATGAGGGTGTAGATATGCTAACCCCTGGACAACGTGAGTTATTACGAGACGGTGAAGCAAGAGTAAGAGACTATGCAACCCAAGACAAGCAGCAGGAAAAGGAAGCAGAGGAGCGGAAAAAAAGTCCTTATACCAGAAGCGGATTTACGCAGCTAAGCGACAGGGAAGTTGCTAACTTGAGAAAGCTGACATCTTTAAACCCAGTCGCTACGGAAATTTTTTTGTTTCTATTAGAACATATGAGCAGTTATAACGCGGTTGCTTGCCCGCAATCGCTTTTAATGAAGGTAACGGGAAAAAGCCGTACCACTGTGCACCGTGCGATTGTTCTACTAAAAGAATCCCAATTTATAGGAATTAAAAAAATTGGTGCTACTCAGGTGTTTCACTTAAATGCAAGTATTGTTTGGCGCTCCTATGGAGACAAGATAAAATACGCTGAATTAGTAGCCCCAATTCTACTGGATACAGAAGAAAATCCTGAATTAGAAAATCTAAAAGTTGATATAGATAAGGTAAATGTCCTAAGTGTTGAAGATATAAATATCCAAGAGGAAAACGGGTAATGCCCTGGCACACTGCAAGTAAAAAACGTTTTTCATGCATGGTTGATGTGGAAAGTACCGCGCAAGGAAACCCAACAGGGATAAAGTGATACGTCCCTCGTAGGTTTATAGTATCAGAATAAGACACAGAGATAAAACGAACAGCATATGTGCTCAGAAATATCGTCTGGTAAAAAAATGTACGGTGCTATTGTTAGAAAACAGCGCGATAAAGATAAAAGAGATATAACGCAACAGGAACTGGCTGATCTGGTTGGGGTATCGCGTAAACACCTGCAAAAAATTGAATATGGAATAGCCGCGCTTACCCCTGACACCAGGGAAAAGTTATCTCAAAAGCTTGAGATGCCGATATTAGCGCTATTTCCTCCAGACATTGACAGTTTTCCTAAGCTTTTAGAAGAACGGTTTGAGTTTGAAATCAATTCTGTTGGTTCTTTCATAGAAGGGCATAATAATCAGGAATTAATGGATGAAATAAAGAGTATTCATAAGCTATATAAAAATAGCTTTAAAAATGAGGACTCTAACTCCCGAAGCCTTGCAGATAGAATGCTTCATACCAAAATTACGTTTGGCAGTACTGATATACCCAAAAGAAACGCTGTTTTTTTACAACAGGTGGCATATATAGGTTTTTTTGAGTTGTGGATACCCCATCTTGAAATTGCCTACCTTACAAAGCGTCGGAATATTTCATATTCTTATCACGAAGAATTATTTTCTGCTTGCCTGGAAGGAAGCTTTAGAAAAATAAAAGCTGCTTTAGAAATGCATTTAACTGCTTCTATGGAAGATGTGAAGACTATCAAAAATTCTGCTTTTATAAGTTCTTGACAAAGGTTAAAGATGTAGCAGGAATGCTTCTCTTGGCTTTAGGGTAAGGAGTATTTGAAGCATACCAAATGAATATTTACAGCCTTAATTTTTAGTGACAAGAGAATAATAAAGTACAGTCGTAGCAATTTTTCAATGATTTTGCGTACATTTTGTACGCATTTTTTCGCCTTACCAGGAAGGCTGTTAAATTCTATTAAAGAGCCGTCTGGCTAGATGTTGCTTAAGGAGAACCTATGAAACAACATTGTCCTGTATGCAATCAAGAAAAAGCATTTAACTATGTTGCAAGGAATGGCTTGGAAAATGTCTACGAATGTGACACTTGCGCATTCCAAGACAGGAAGAAAACGGGTAAAGGTTGGGCAGCCACATTTTTACCAGGATTTGCTGGCGGTGGGGTGATAGGGGCAGCATTGGAACTTATGCAATCGCACCACGACGATGGCTAATACGTTTGTAAAAAGTCCTCGTTACGTTTGGACAGTAGAAAGCGTGCATAGACCATACTAGTATTTTTTTTGCCTTCAATCATTCTAGTTTTACCTGGAGAGTAGATATGTCATCTCGGGATATTATTAAGCCTCGTATTTCCTATGACAGAGAACCTTCCCATCAATGGACGGATTACCATGATGCTGTGGTTGATCATCACTTCAAATTAGGTGAAATGCCCCATGTGGAAACCCACACCAAAGCGCAGGCTATGACATGGATGCATAATATCGGAGATTATTTTCAGACACTAAGTAAAGACGCTCTAATAGCTTCCATTGGTTCTTTTCTGATACATCACTATGTAGAGGGAGAAGAGGCAAAGCGGCTTGCTTTAGAATTAAGCCATCACTGCGGCAGTGTTTCAATGTTTGCCAGTTTAATTGGAAGTTTTTGGGATAAGCACATTTCGCACACACAACGCGAGGGTCAGCCAATCATGAATACTGGTAGACTCGCTACAGCACACTTCCGTTCACAAGCCCAAGCCCGTATGAAATAAAAAGACTACAAAAATTTCATGTAGTATTTTTATGTCAACATTGATAGACTGGTGCATCTACTACTCGAAGGAATAGTATGCAATCCAAAGAAGAGAAAGAGTTTGCACGGATGAAGCCAGAGGCTTTGGCAGAAGCCCCTAAGAAGCAATTCACCTTTGAAAATTATAAATATATAATGGCAGGCTCCTTCTGGGGATTGATGACCGGAATAGTGATGGGGCATACGTTGCCTCAAGAAAAGATTGCTAATAATAAATGGATAAACAAGTATTTTAAGACAGCAGCAGAGTATCCGCCAAGCATATTCCAACAATCAATCTATAGCATGTTCACTATGCTTGGAACACTTGTCGGAGGAATTACCCAGCTTGTGAAAGACAAAGACAAAACCGCAGAACCCCATGCTGCTGAAGCGCGAACACAGGCTGCACTATTATCAGAGCCAGAGTTTGTTGATAATAGTAATAACATAACTCCCAATACCAAGATGCAGGATGGAGTTATGAGCAGAAGACAAGAAGCTACTAATAAAAATAAAGAGCGGTAAGTTGCTTCTTACTTAGTGCTCAAAAAATTTGGTATCTGCATTAAATACACCAAATATTTTGCAGCTAATTTCTTTTACTAAGGGCGCTGCCCTCGCGCCGTGCAAGGGCGCACCCTGACGGGTTTTGGCTCCCCCACCGCGCCCTGCGCGGCGGTACCCCCAAAATTCCTGCAAGCAGGAATGCTAACCCTTGCACTCTGCTACCCCGCGTTCGCCACGTGGCAAGGGTTGATGTTGAAGACATCAACCCTAAACCCACTAAGGAGTAGCAAGCATGAATACCACCCTTACCACCCCAGCCACAAGCAACGTATCTATCACTATCCGCCGCAATACCCTAATTCATGGCGATTGCGTTCAGATTATGGCGCATGTCCCTAGCCGCAGCGTGGACTTTATCCTCACCGATCCGCCCTACCTTATCAACTACACATCACGGGACGGGCGCAAAGTTCCTAATGATAACAATGCCGCATGGCTCAAGCCTGCCTTTTGCGGTATGTACCGGATTTTACGGGATAACAGCTTTTGCGTCTCTTTCTACGGTTATAAACACGCGGATAAATTCATAGAAGCTTACCGCAGCGCGGGCTTTCGCATCGCAGGGCATTTCACGTTTCCTAAGCGCTATACCTCTTCTAAAAACTTTGTGCGTAACCAGCATGAATGCGCCCATTTGCTGGTGAAGGGCAAGCCTGCCCTGCCGCATCATACCATTGGAGACGTGATTGAGTGGACGTACAGCGGCAATAAACTGCACCCGACCCAAAAACCCGTTCCTATCCTCCTGCCGCTGATTGAGACGTTTTGCCCCCCGAAAGGACTGGTATTAGACCCTTTCGCAGGTTCCGGCACTACCTTACTTGCGGCGCGTATGATAGGGCGCAGCTACTTAGGCATGGAACTGGACAGCAACTATCATGCTATTGCTACCAAACGGCTGGAAGCGTTTATATAAACCAACTAGTAAAAGAAAGTAACTTTGGTTCAGCGTCTTTGTTCTTCTTCTATAAAAGAGAACAAAGACGCTGAACCAGTAACTACTAAAGCATAAAGTTACTTCACCTTACCAAACCACCGCTTAAAGAAAGGTGTATTAGGCTCAACAAGTGCAGCAGGGGCAGGCAGTAGAGCGGTGAGCCGCATGTTCTGATTATTCAATCTGTCAATTTCCGCGTTCTTATCCTCAATCCGCGCTTCAAGCTGTTTTCTCATATCACTGGCAGCGTCAAGCTGTAGCTCAAGTTCCTTAATTTTTCCTGTCTGGTCTTGGGGCTGGTGGTGTAAGGCGTTGTCAGGTTCAGGGGCTGGCGCAGGGGCAGGAGGATAAACACGAAATAATTCTGCTGGCTCAATCTCATACTGTCCGTGCTCATTTTTCTTGGCAGAAATCTTACCTTTTTTAATCGCTTCTTGCAAAGTAGCTTTGGTGCGTCCTACTTCTTTTGCAGCTTGGTAGAGTGTAAGGCTCATGGGCTGGCTCATGGGGCTGGTTTAAATAAATAAGGAGAAGCAACTATTTATAAAAACATCCCCTATGTCAAGTTTTATAGTATTTGGGCTGGCAGGTGTAAGGCGTTGTCAGGTTTGGGGGCTGGTTTAAGGGGCTGGCTGGGCTGGCGGTTCAAAGCTAGTTACTTTACTCAAACCCTGGCAGTTGCGGCTGATTTTGATTATTTGCAGTGCTACTTTTAAGTTTATACCCCTTGACAAAAGCCAGCCTATCCCCATTGAACATAAACCGGATGTTCACAAAGAACAGCCCAGGGTTTGGACTTCTAAAGAGAAACTGCTTCTCTAAGAGTTCGCGTAAGCCTGAGTAATAGGTAGTCTTTGCAAGCCCTGAAGTTTTGACATCAAGCGGCACAGTATCTTGCTCTTTTCTGTTTCTTAAGTGGTTATAAACCAGTTCAAAGACCGATAAACCCGCTTTCTTAAGCCCTGCCGCCTGCTTCAATCCTGAAAGGTAAAGTTTGACAAATCGTTCTTTATCTACTTCCTCCCATTCATAAGCGATTGCGCCGCCATGACCTAAAATTTCACCTGAACTTGTATCAACTACTAACCCTTTGGTTTCTGTCCCGATTTGAGCGCGTTTCCCCTTCTTTATTTCTGCAACATCAGGAATACTAGGGTTAGAAAGATAAATGGGTATTCCGTGTTTTTCATCTAAAGGCTCTAAAAAGTTCCGCATTTCTACCCCCCATTTCTGGAATTTATTTCCAAATCAATAAAACTTTTTTCCAAATTATTCAAGCTAAAAATGGGAATTTATTTTGCAAATCGCGGAATTTTTTCCGCAAATCGCGGAATTTTTAGAAAAAATAATTGTTATAAAACAATAAGTTAATAATTTTCTCTTCTTATAAATATAAAAAAGGAGAGTTATCCATGCCTGCCAAAGCGCGAACCCGTTAACGCTGGCGGAGGCAGGGGTGGGTAACTCTACACGCTATCAAGAAGCAGCAGCTTGTGAATAATTTACCGCTAACCTGTGGATAAATCGCAATAAAAAAGTGTTCGCTTCGCTCACATAGCATTTTTTATTAAACCGGAGTGCCGCTACTGCGTCACATAGTGTTTTTGATATCAGGTAGGGGGGTTTCATTGCCAACCCCCCTACAACCCCCCGCTAGGATATTTAAAAAAGGTGACTTAAAAAGCAGAATTTATGCACTTTTAAAATGCAATTTTCTATTATAATACTGATAGTAAAAAGTGAATATGCGCCCCTAGCCGGATGTTACCAGCACCCGACCAGGCACGTCTAAACCTCACGTAATCACAGTACGAAAGGAGCAAATCAATCATGCCAGAATTCCAAACCACTATCAATAGCATCACTACCCCTGAGTCTTGGGGTAAACCGCGTTTTAGCTTCGGCGACCTAGTGAAATGGGAATGGATGAACCATGAAAGCCACGGCGTTATTCTTGGATTGTATTACTCCCCAGAAAAGCGCAATAACGAGATAAAAGGGTGGCATTACGTTGTAAAAAACATACGTTCAATCAATACAGTGCTAAATAGCGATTGCTTCATGATTGAAAATGAAGAAATCTTCCAAGAGTCCGACCTTATCCCCGTATCTGCACCTAACCCCGTTAGAGGTATTTACAAAAGGTAATTTTTCTGATTTTATTGACCAGCGGTACAGGCTGGGAAGCCGTTGACTGCAAAGGTGAGGGGCAACCTTTTAAACAAAGGTTGCCTCATTATTTATGAGTACCAAAACCAATACCTTCTATTTAGCCATTAAAAGCCCACACAAGCGTCAAAAGTTTTTTCTGACCATGATAGCAGAAATCTATCAACACGCTTGTAAAGCGAAACTTACCACCAAAGCGTTGATGTTTCTAGTGCAATTAGAAATGCCTCCAATATCACCACGTGTCATTCTCATAATGTGCTGTCAGGGTGTAAAGCAGTCAAAGGATAAATCTTTTGATTGGAGGCTTTTTACACGTGCGTTGCCAGCCTAGCATATTTTTCTGTGAAAAGTCAAGCGGTTGCCCGTCAATTTCACCTATCTTGCTCTTGACGTGCAAACAAGAGTGCAACTCACGTAACTTGCAGGCGCAGTTCACGCGCGGTGCATGTTAAACGTGAATGAAACTGCATTCACGTTGCACTTCCTACAGATTACCCTGTAGCATAAGTCTTTATTTCCTCTTTTTGATTGTGTACTACATTATCAAACTATTTTTAAGCTTACCTGGTAGCCGCTTTAGATTTTGTTTATCATATTCAAAAGCTAATTATTTACTTATCTATGATTACGTTAATCAAAATCATAAATGGAAATATAGGAAGGTGTTTAGCTACTATTTCCCCTTTTCTTCGTTCTCCTGTTCTAAAACCCATGCTTCTATAATTTCTGCTACTACGTCGCCCATTGTGCGATTTTTCTTAGCGCACAGTATCTTAAAGCGCATATGCAGCGACTCTGGAAGGTCGCCCTTAATGACTTTGATTTTTTCACCCGTCATAAAAATACATTAAATAACAATGTTTTATTTTACTGAAATTCTTCCTTAAGTACAGAAGACTATGCCTATTTATTTCTTGAATAAAGTAATTAAATAATTAAATAATTAAATAATAAATGATATAGTGAAAGATAGTGAAGCGAGAGTGCAACCTGCAACATGAAACCGCTTAATATTCAATCTTTAGGGGAATTAACGACCAAGCAGGAACTGGCTGTCTTGTATGGCATTTCCCGCCGTTCCATTCTCAATTACGACGAGGTGGCGCTTGACACTTTACCGGAGTATGAGGAGGACTATCCGAAAGCGAATAATAAGTCAATAACTCGCTATCCCTTAACCCGGTTCCAATGCTGGATTTTGGGGAAGATTGGCTGGAATTTACGATTATTTTCCAAGAAGGAACTCACTTACTTTTTGACTCAAGACTACGAATTTTCTTTGAAATTCAGCAAGGAGGAATTTGAAACAATTTTCTACACGCCGCCAGCCCAGCAGCAAATAGCAACGCTTGTAAAAACTAGACAACGTAAGCGATGAACATTAAAACCTTTGCGAAATCCCGAAAACTTACTCTAAAGCAAGTAAACGAACTATGCAACGTGGTGCTGGAAGAAACCCCAGCCGATCTAACCCAAGACCATATCTCAAAGCTGGACGCGGCGCTTGCCGCTGCTGCTGAAAAAGTCGCAGCACTGCCACCAGGCGAGGAGGAGGAATCAGAGAAACCGCCCGAAAATGAAGCAGTATTAACAACAGAGGAGCCGGAAGCAGAGCAAGAACTAACCGCGCCCCAAGGTAACGGTATGGTGGTAGCTGCTGCGGATGAAGAACTGACCGAAACCGCCCAAGTCATAGAAATCTTAGGGGAAGACCTGCTACGGCGTAACGTGGCCATCTTCCTCACGCATCACATCAAAAGCTTGCAGCGCCTCACGCAGACCCATAGCGATATTCTCCACAAGTTTGAACAGGACATTTACGCGCAGACCGGGGAAACATTAGCGCGTATGACCCGCAACACGGAAGAGGCTTTTAATGTCGTCGAGCGTATCGCCAAGCCACAAACCACAGAAGACGAACAGCGTTACCAAGAGTATTTAAGCCTGGTAAGCGATTTCCTCTCCACTCCGGTCACCAATCCTAAGCAGCGCTAACTTTCTATGGCAACCAACAAGAAAGACCTGGCTAGCCGTGTTAATCAAACCCTGACCAACCAAGGGAAAGCGACTTTTGTAAACGCCCCAGCTTTTGACCTGTCCCCCCTCATACGCATGGCAAGCGAGTTAAAAGCCGATTACAGCTATGTCCTACGGGAAGACGGGAAAACGTACCGCATCACTCTAACAAGGGAGTAAGAAACATGGATATTAGAGAGTCAATCGTGCCCTATGCGGCAAAAACAAACATCGTTCCCAGTAGAGCGAATAACGACAAAAGAAATGCTCAAACCCAAAACGTAGAATTCACTAGAAAATTCAAGGCAGGCACGGCGATACAGGCAAGCGCCAGGGCGATGATACCTGCAGGTGTAGCCGCGAAACTTACTCATATTTCAAATATGTATGCCTTTCCTATAGATGTAGGAAATATGAGTTTGGAAGAAGCCACGCCGGAAAATCTAAAAGCGCTGCGTAAAGTAGCGGACATGGTGAGCAACAACAGCAAGCTCTTGCCGGAGTTCATGAAGCTGGTAAGTCAAGTTTTAAACGCCGACCTTAAGCTGGCAGACTTCCATAAAAATGTAACCAAAGCGGCGCTGAAACATCAGGAAAAGCTAGACCAGGAAACCGCCGAAATCTTTCTTGCAATGGCGCGGTACGGCGCGAAAGCAACCAAGCTGGAGCACCGCACCAACGTTAGAAACGAGTTAGTAGAACGCCGCACCGCCGCCTATGAGGAGCACTACGAAACTTCCGTTTACGGCAATGAAGCGCGGATTATTGACGTGGAATATCAGGTCGCGGCGTCCAATAATAAACTGATGGCCGAGTCCAAAACTAAGCGGATTAATTACAAAAAAGACCGTAAAGAAAAACTGCAGGCGTTCATTGACTCCGCCTACAGTGTCTAATCCTTATCTGGCATTGATATAGCATCAATGCCACACCATTCATGCTAAGACACCTGAAGAATATTAATGAACTATGCCTTTACGCGGGGCTTTCCTGCCTGGTAGCTTTTATCACCCGCTTAAATCCCGTGTTCTTTTTCCCCATCCTCATGCTGCGGCTATCCATTGTTGGCTACTGCCTGTACATCATCTCTTACGCAGAGGGCAACAGAACAACCGCGCGTATCATTAGCGCTGCCGTGCTCATAGGGTGGATAGGCGGATACTGGGATCTCATAGAGGTTTATTGGCGCTGGAACAGCGAAGAGATTATCAAAAGCATCATGCTGATACTGGCAATCCCCATTATCCTGTTTGCTCTTTACCTGCAATGGACACATGGAAAAAACGCAACCCGTCGCTAAGCAGAAAGGATTATTTATTGGCTTAAGCTTCTTGTCTATAGGTTGCCTGTTCGCTTCGTTCAGCTATCCCTTGCAGAATGTGGAAGTGTGGAAGCAACGCGAGCTAAACCAGTTCCAGCAGCCCTATGACAAAGTGTTTATCTTAACGGACTCCGACCTGCAAGCCCCTTACGGGCTGAATAAGGACAAAGCATTTAAAGTTTCGCAGATTTACCGCGATTATAAATTCCAGAAAATCCTTGTGCTGCTATGTGGCCTGCTTGCTGGTGGTATGGCAATGCTTTTAGGAGAAGATGCAGTCCAGGGCGACGAGATTGACGTAGAAGTTAAGACCATTGACCAGAAAGCAAACAAGGAATTTTTGTTAACGCAAGTCAAGCATAAATGGGCGATGCTTTCGGAAGCGCAGAAGCAGTTATTTAGAGAAGAAATCCGCGCCCTAGCGGAACTGGCCGGAGGGGATGACACCGCCGACATGACGGAAATTAACGTTTCCGATAAGTTTATCCAGGCGAGCTACCTCATGCAGGACGGCGAGCCGATAGACACCGTAGTATCCAAAACCTGGGGAGTGAAGGAAGGAACTAAAGAGCATGACTACATTAAAGCGCAATTTGAAAAATGGCTCAATGAATGAGGAGCCGCAACTATTAAACTACCAGCGACCTTTCCGGCTGTTTGAGCGTGAGGCAAATTTCTTTCGCGAGTGCGCCATCAGGGAATATGACTATTACCGTCAGCATATAGGGTTTAAGGACGGAAAAGAAGCGTTTGACCGCGCCATAAGGTTTGAGGCTGTGGCGAATATTCTTGACCCCATGCCCTACGGTAGAGCGTGGTTAAAGCGGGTTTGGGATTACTGGCAAGAGCGCCAACCCCAACACGCTAAAAAGCAGCGTAAAACAAGGCGCACAGCGAGGAGAACACCATGAAAACATCCCCAGTTTATGATGCGGCCAGACTTTCCAAAACCTTTCTCTATCAAATTGACGGCTGTTTTTACCGCTTTAAAGGCATCAATACCAACGCGAAAGCACCGCGCTATGAATTTGAGCCTTTAAATGGACAGCGCAGACATACGGGTTTAATCCTCAATTCAAGCAAGCTAGCCAGCGTCTATGTCATAGAAGACATGATCGTAAGCGGACACGACACCGTGACGGAAAACCACACACAATTATCGCTGTTTTAACCATGATACGCTGTTTACTTTTTTACCTTTCTATTGCTATTGGCTACCGAACCGAGCGAGTTGTGAACATCGTTTGGAGATTGGAACCAGGCGAGAAAGAAGGATACGCAACTAACACGGTTATACGGGTTTTTGACTACTGGCATGAATGCCTATTGATGGAGAAATCCTGCGCCATCCAGACAGTAGCAGTAATCGCCTCCCCTCTAACCTGCCCCTTAGACAGATTGAGCCATGAGCACGGTTGCTACAGTGCGCAATAGTAAAAACCTTTGACCCGCCTGGAAAAAACCTGTACCTTTCTTGGGTTTTTTCACAAGCGTAAAATGCTACAAACGTCCCTTGTGTATGACAGCACCGCGCTTTCGCGCCGCGCTGTCTATGAAATTTACGGGTTTTTCTACCGCTATAAAGGCAGCGACCCTTTCGCCTCAATCAGAGCACCGCGCTATAGTTTTGAGCCTTTAGCAGGACAAAGAAGACACGCCGAACTAGTGTTAAATCACAGAAAATTAACGAGCTGCGTTTATCAAGTGCAAGGGCTGAATATCAAGCCTAGCGACATGATTACGGGTGATTATATACAGTTATCCCTTTTTTAAAACCATGACAGAACCTATCAACTACGACAAGGTGGAAAATCTCCACATAGGCGATAATTACACCATTAAGGAAAGTTCTAAAGAGGGTGAACCCGCCAAGTATGCAGTGAAATACATCATTAACATACAAGCGCCCTCTGAAACTAAAACACCATCTGCAAGCGAGACATACAGCCCCGAAGAAAAAGCCGAGTATGACAATTACATGGCGAGATTAAGGGCGAATGAGCCTAAATCGCACAAAGCGAAATGGTGGTAATTGGCAATTAAAAGCAATGGCAGATGCTCTTTTTAAAAAGAGCATCTGCCTTACCACCGGAGTCTTAGATGACTTATTTTGTCTTTATCATTATAGCTTAAAAAATGGAATATTAAGCACCATTTAAAGCATTATATAGCATCTAAAAAGTAAATAAATATTTACAAGCTTTTATCTTTAGTATAGGTTTCTTCACGTTTTGTGCGGGTTTACTCACGCTTTTTTCAATCAGCGAACCTCCCGCTTTACGAGAAAAATCTCTAAAGGTTATATGTCTAATACATTCAGCTTGTCCAATTTCAAGAAAACCGTCATAGAGCACAAATTACCACGCTTTCAGCAACCCGTTGAATGTCCGGTATGTAAAAAGATAATGGTGGTTTTTTCATTGATAAAACTGAAAAACGGAAGCTTTGACATTATAAAGGGATATAGCCCTGAAAGCATGTACACTAGAGCATCCTATCAAGAATGCTACTATCAAATGCAGGCAATGACTTTAATATCCCTCTTAGATTAATTAAAGGGGAGTATTAACCAACCGCGAGGGGCTTTCCTGCCCCTCCGAACTCCCCTTTACCAAGTGAGGGAGCGCGCGCGCCACGTCTATTCTAAATAGCACGTTGACCCGTGCCCTCACTCCCTCACTTGTACATTTATCTATTAAAAAAATCCTCAAAAAAATTGGAGTTTTTTGTTTAAAAAGCTACTTATATTTTATTCAATATGTTATTGTAAGTTAAGTAAAAATTCAGTGCATTCTACCCATGTTTTAAAGTTCATCATTCTTGTTTTCAAGAGGACAGAAAAATGGGTTATTTTCAATTAACAGCGGTAGATAACAAGCTTCGTGACATAGATAATTCTTCAAATTCACTGGGTATATGGGGAAAATATATAAAGCATCATTATTTGGTAGATATTACCGCCCATGAACTTCGCCAGATGCTAGATTTGGATGAGGATTATTCCTTTGAAGATTGTAAAGATGTTGAGGTGGAAGAAGTTCCCTATCACGTAGTAGCAGCGCTAGCAGAACGTTTTGGTTTTGAGGATGAGTCACGCTTATATGACTATCAATTGTGTCATTGTGATAAGGGTGAACCAAAAGGTATAAACCAGCAATCGCGGGACGAAAAAATTAATGAGTATTTATCTAAAGCAAACCGATTATTAAGGCAAGGACATAAGACGGATTGCTTCGCCCTTTATGAAAAGTTGCTAGTGAAGTATCCCAAAAACTTTGAAATTCCTTACAGATATGGCGATCTTTACGAATATTGTGCCTTAGGTGATCGATCAGGTTTTAACGAGAATAAAGCATTCGCCCTGTTTGAACGCGCCTTATCTGTGGCTAAAAAGGATGATAAGAAAAAAGTTGAACAACGATTAAATCATTACTACATTATGAACAACATAGCTCTCTAACCCTAGCCCATCACTATAACCGTCGCTTTTATCAGGGGCAGCAAAGCCCCTTAATTTTTACTTGTGAGAGCCTTTATTCGGCATACAAGATATCTCGCAAGTGTTTAACAACTGGCGGGATAGTGATTTACACGGATTGCTTATTATTTAATCACTGTTCGTAAATTAGCTTGCTTTTCTCCACGTTCAACACAGTTAAGTCACTGAAATAGTAATACAGATCACTCGGAATAAGCTGCCGTAGAGGTGCGCCGTGCGCTTGCTACGCTTCCGGTAAATAACGTAGCTACCTTGTCATTGCAAGCGAAACGAAGTGGACTGAAGCAATCTCCCCTAACCACAAATTATTACAACAGAACGCAACTTGGTATGAGTATAAAAATTGCGTAAAACTATAAACCCGTTTACATCCATCCAAATCACCCCACAGCACCCCAATCCAGTCCTAGCCAAAATAATTACCAGCAAGTCTTCCGGAAACACACCCATACTGAATGAATACCAAATGTGTAAATAAACAACTTTTTCTGAAAGGAAAAGATACACATGGCTAAAGTTACAATTGCAGACTTAAATGATGAACTTGTTGAACTAACCGATGAAGAAATGCAAGGGGTTAATGGTGGAAATCTATCATACTTGGTTACTGCATTTAAAGTTGGGTATGCAATCGGTACTGCTTTAAATAACGAATTCCATTTAAGCGACAAAATTGTAGACGCTATATCATAGACATTTCAGTACTGGTTTCTAATCTGCCGTAGAGGGACTTTATGAATCTGGGAATCTGGTTTTTGGGATAAAGGCATACGGCACGCCTCCCATCCGCCCAGCTTAAGTCCCTCACCTGCTCCCCATCCTATAAAACAATATTTATAGAATTCGTATTACGAAATCAGAAGCGACTGTATAGCCAGAGAATAACCTTGCTTATCCTTTCAAAATACGTTAGCATCAGATTTGCATCAAATTTAGTGCAGGGCGTGTTATGGATATTAGCCGTGATATTGATTCTCTCTCTAACTTCAAGCGTAATACGCCGAAGTTCATTGAGCAAATGAAAGAAACAAAGGAACCTGTAATCTTAACCATTAATGGAAAGGCAGAGGTGGTGATACAGGATGCACAAGCTTATCAAACCCTTCTTGATCGGCTTGATTATCTTGAGACGGTTCAGACGATAGAGCGAGGTTTACAGGACGTAAAAGACGGTAAAACCATCTCTTTAGGAGATTTTGAAACCATGATGCGGAACAAACATGGCATTTCAGGTTGAACTCTCCGCACAAGCCACCCAGGATATTGAAGAACACTATGTATGGATACAGGAACGCAGCCCTGCCGCCGCTGAAAAATGGTTTAACGGCATTATGATTGCAATTGATACCCTCAAGGATTTCCCAGAGCGTTGTTCAAAAATACCGGAACAGGACAGCTTTACCCAAGAAGTGCGGCATTTTATCTATCAGAAACACCGTATTATCTTCACAGTCCAAAATAGCATAGTGTATATCCTGGCAGTGCGTCATACTGCTAGAAAGCCTTTGGAAAATGAGGACTTGGAAGAGGTTTTAGAAAATTAAGTAAACCTAAGTGCTAAAAATAACAATGAGCGACTAAGATAGCCAGCTTGTATTAATGGGTAGACACGTCCTCAAACACCCCCTATAACGTAACGCCCTGTGTTACGTTTCAGAAACCTCCTAATGCCCCGTTCCAAAATATACCGCAGCAATGCTGAAAAGCAACGGGCTTACCGCCGGAGGAAGAAAGGCGTAGCGGTTATCCTGCGCAGCACGAAAGAGGAATGGGAAACCCCACAAGAGATATTTGACCCGCTCAATGAGGAATTTAACTTTGAATTAGATCTGGCCGCGCTACCTCACAATGCTAAATGCAGCGCGTTCTATACTCCGGTGATAGATGCTCTAAAGCAGGAATGGCAAGGCGTGTGCTGGCTTAACCCGCCTTACGGCTCGCAACTGCGCCATTGGATAAAGAAAGCTTATGAGAGCGCAAACAAGGGCGCAACGATTGTGTGTTTGTTGCCAGCGCGTAGTTGCACAACCTGGTGGCATGACTATGTTTTACCGTATGCTGAAATCCGCTACCTGCGTGGACGTCTAAAATTTAGCGGCGCGACCAACAGCGCTACTTTCCCCTCCGCTATTGTCATTTTCCGGCCTGCATCGACGGTTTAACGTGCTTACATGTTTTAGTTTCATTTTTTGCTTATTCTGCATAGCTTAGAGATTTGGCTAGTACAATTGTCTTATATATCTATCTACCTTTAGAGAGATTTTACAAATAAAACAGTAAAAATACTGATTTTTGCATTCTTATGATTGACAATGCAACGCTCTTTAGTGGGAGAATACCGGAATAGATAACGATACCAATTCTTTGCATCTATCTGGAGAGCAGCATGTCTAAAAATTTTTTATTACGGCAGTTTCTAAAAGTTGGTGGTAGTTTTCTTGCAAGTGCATCCATAGCAATAGGAGCTTTGTGTCCTATTGTCCTAAATTCTTCAAAGGCTTTGGCTGATTCGTTTCAATTAGGGATTCCTACCGAAGCAGTTAATGCGCTTCAAAGCTTAGATAGTCAAAAGATAAATCCTAAGGCTATTGCATTCGCTCCTAATGGAGGGTGGGTAATCCTCTATGGCAATAATAATTATAATGCGAAAAATATTCCACAAAAAGCCGTTGATACACTTAAGATGTTACATGACCAAGACTCAAGAAATGTTATTAACAGTATTACGTTCACACCGGCTGGAGAATGGGTAATTGTTTATAACAATAACGGTTTATATCCCAGTGACAATTTTCCACAAGTGATTTACGATCAACTTCTGACTTTACATAATAAAAAATCAACTATCCAAACTATTGCGTTTGCTCCTGATGGAGCGTGGGTAATTGTATACGACAAAAATGGTTTTACTCCCAGTATTAATTTTCCAAAAGAGGCTAATGATAAACTTCTAGCTTTAAATAAACAAGCAGCAACAATTCAAACTGTAATTAATACTGTTGCGTTCAGCCCTAATGGAGGTTTTGCAATTATATATAATACGACTCAATACTATCTAAGTCAGAATAATATTCCACCAAATCTTAGTAATGCAATTGAGCAATACCATAAAACCCCTTATAGCTTAGTAAATATAGCTTTTACCCCTACTAATGGTTGTGCGTTACTTTACCAAAATGTAGGTTTAGGTTTGACCAACCTAAATACTCCAGAGTTATTAGGACCACCAGTCTTTACAGGTATAATAAACAATATACACTTTTAAGCGCAATACGGTTCAGCTAAGGCTTTTTCTCTCTCCCTGTACCCCCTGCATTCTCTGTTGCCGCTGCCTGCCTCAACAAATAAATTCCCTTAACTCAACCGTATGGCCTGATAACGTAACGCCATGTGTTACGATTCAAAATGCCTTCATGTCCCGTTTCAGGATATGCCGCAGCAATGCCTAAAAGTGTTGCCATCATCAAAATAAAACCTCCTTTTTGCTTATTCACACTGTCTCTTAATTTATAAATTAGGAGACATTGAAATTAAAAGCGTATAGACTGTCTCTTAAATCGTAAATCAGTAATTAGGAGACAGTTTTGTCTCCTAATCAACTTAGGAGACAAAATGCGCCTCTTCGGCTATGCCCGTGTTTCAACCAGCCAGCAATCCTTAGAATTGCAGGTAAAGAAATTGCAGGAAGCTAATGTAAATCCGTCACGAATATTTACGGATAAAGCAACTGGAAGCACCACCGACCGGCCAGGGCTGAAGCTACTGCAAATGAAAGTGGAAGAGGGCGATATTATCCTGGTGACCAAGCTGGACAGGTTAGGGCGCGACACCGCAGACATGATCCAGCTTATTAAAGAATTTGACGCAATAGGGGTATATGTAAGGTTTCTGGATGACCATCTTAGTACCGAAGGGGAAATGGGGAAAATGGTGGTTACTATTCTTGCTGCAGTCGCAGACGCAGAACGTAAGCGGATATTAGAGCGCACGAGCGAAGGCAGGATAGAAGCCAAAGCCAAGGGCGTAAAATTCGGTTGTAAGCGCTCCGTTGACCGCAAAAAACTATTGCAGTTAAAAGCTGAAAATTTGGGTGCTAGCGCGATTGCCAAAAAGTTAGGCATTGGCAGGGCAACCGTTTATAAAATCCTGAAAGAAGAGAATAACCATGAGTAGCGTAACCCTTTATCGTATAGACCCAGTAAAGAACATGCAGCGCTATTACCGCCTGGATATCCAGCCCGACCTATTCGGAAATCAATGCTTAACCCGTGAATGGGGAAGGATAGGCCGTGCCGGCCAGATGCGCACGACTTTTTACCAAAGCATGGAAGAAGCAGAGCAAGCTTTTATAAAGCAACGCACGGCTAAGGAGCGCAAGGGATATACGATGAAGACTTTAGAAATTTACAGAACAAGAACCATTTATGAGAATGGCAAACCCCTATAGTTGTGTAAGCCAATGACCTTCATGCGGACATTCTCAAAAACGGTCGTTTGTGAGAATGTTTAAACAGTCACGTACCCCGATTTGAGCTAGCGGATAAAACTAAACGATTACCGGAATCGATTATAGAGTTAAATCCCCGACTAATTCTTGTTTGACTACACTTGTTCATGATCCCTAGTCGAAGTTCATTTAAAAATCCGGAAAATTTAATGTGAGGTTGTATACTATTTCCATAACTACTAAATCTAAATGCAAGCAGATGGTAGAACCTCTGACGTCAGCAGTAATTGTCTCATTATTTTTCTCGGAGGCAATCAAAGAAGGTGGAAAAACTTTAACTAAAGGCGTTACTGATACATTTGCTCAATTAGTAAATACCATTCGTGAAAAGTTTAAGACAGAAGGAATGGAAGGATTGCTGAAACGAGCAGAAAATGAACCTACAGAAAGGAATAAAGAAAAGCTACAAGATGAACTGCAAACCCAGATGGATGCAGATAAAGCATTCACTCAAAAATTGAAGGAATTAGTCCAGCAGTTACAAGCACAAGATGAAAGGATACGTCAAGTAGTTTTGAGCGAGATTGAACTAAGTGGCGATTTAAAAGCCAAAGACATCAGCCAAAAAGCCATGCGCGATGGTTCAGTTGAGCAAGAAATGCTAAAAGGGGTCAAAGCTGCAAATATTGATTTGGGCAATTTAAACCAAGAAGCTTAAAAGCATGACTAACGATCCAAATTTTCAAGTTGGACAAAGAATTTTAGAGAATGTTCGGGCTGGTCGTGACATCATAATAGGAAAAATTATTCAAATTTTTATCCATTGGAATAATACTCCTAAACCAACAGGTTTTCCACAAAATATTCCTACTAGCAGTACAGATGAGTTTGTAGGACGAGATCAGGAATTAGAACGCCTCCACCAACAATTACAACGCAATCATAGTGAAGTTATTGCTGCCGTTGTGGAAGGCATGGGAGGAGTTGGAAAAACTGAATTAGCAATTCAATATTCACTGTTAAATCTGAAGTCAGGTACTTACCCTGGTGGCATCTGCTGGCTACGAGCAAGAAAAGAAGATATGGGTTGGCAAATCGTTCAATTTGCTCAAACAGATTTAGGTTTGCAACCTCCAAATGATTTGGAGTTACCAGAACGGGTACGCTGGTGTTGGCAACATTGGCATAAGGGGAATACCCTTCTGGTTATGGATGATGTGAAGAATTATAGTGATATAGAACCCTACCTACCACCACAATTATCCCAATTTAAAGTACTAATTACAACCAGATTAAAACTTAATTTAGCCAGTTCTTTATTTTTATCAGTTTTACATGAATCAGATGCGCTCAAATTACTAGCTCAGTTGATTGGAAAAGAAAAGAAAAACCAGAAGTCAGCACAAGCCCAAGAACTGTGTCAACGGTTAGGATACTTGCCCCTAGCCTTGCAATTAGTAGGACGACGTGTGAAGAAGGATAGAATATCTTTGACAACAATGCTGCAACTGTTGGAGGAAAAAGGGCTAGGTCATCCTTCTTTAGAAGTGGATGAAAATGACCCCACTTGGACTTTAAATATCAAACAAGGAGTAGCGGCAGCCTTTGAGATGAGTTGGCAAGAACTAAGTGATCAAGCCCAACAGTTAGGTTGTCTGCTAAGCTTATTTGCTTTGGCTCCGATTCCTTGGGATCTGGTAGAAAAGGTTATGAATGAGCAAAGCTCGGAAGCATTAAAAAATGCCAGAGTTAAATTAGAAAATTTGTATTTGTTTGTAGGCGAAGATGATTGTCAGTTACATCAACTAATTCGAGAGTTTCTTAGAAACAAGCAAAATAACTTAGCGTCTGCCCACGTTCAAAAGTCTATTTTCTGTCAAGCAATGGTAGAAATGGCCAAGAAAATACGTGATACATCTACTTTTCAAGAAAACACTGAATTTACTTCTTCCATCCCACACCTTATTGAAGCCGCGACTGTTTACAGAAGGTGGTTGCGTGACGAAGATTTTATTGCTCCTTTTATGGGTTTAGCGTATTTTTACAAAAGTCAAATCGCCTATAATGAGGCAATATCCTGGTGTGAAGAATGTTTAAATGCAACTAGAGAGCGTTTTGGGGAAGATCATCTTAATGTTGCTACTAGTCTTCATAATTTAGCGTATCTCTACGAATCTCAGGGAAGATATGTTGAGGCTGAATCCCACTTATTAGAAGCGCTCGATATAAGAAACTGTCAGTTAGGCGAGAATCATCCCGATGTGGCTCAAAGTCTCAATACTCTGGGTGCTATTCACTATTCTCAGGGAAGATATGTTGAAGCTGAATCCTTTTGGCGGAGATCTCTCTATATAAGAAGGCGCAAGTGGGGCGAGAATCATCCCGATGTAGCTCAAAGTCTCAATAATCTGGCACTTGTTTATATTTCTCTAGGATGGTATGATGAAGCTGAAGATTGCTATCAAAGAGCGCTCAGATTAAGACAGTCGTTGCAAGGTGAGAATCGTCTCTGTGTAGCTGCCAGCCTTAATACCTTAGCACAAGTTTACCATTTTCAAAAACGGTATCCTGAGGCTGAAAATTTTTTTAATCAATCTCTCCAGCTACTTAAAGAAGTTTTAAGTGATAAGCATCCTGAGGTAGCTTTGGTACTAAATAACTTAGCACTTTTGTACTGTTCTCAGAAACGCTATAAGAAGGCTGGATTGCTGTACAAACAAGCCATACAAATACAGGAAGATAAGTTGGGCAATGAACATCCTCATCTAGCTATTAGCTTTTATAATCTAGCATCGGTTTACATTGCCCAAAGGCACTATTTTAAGGCTAAATATCTTTTAGAGAAATCCTTAAAGATTAGACAAAACATATTAAGCAATAATCATCCTGATCTTGCTGCTAATCGAAAAGAGTTAGCAGAATTGGACTATCTTAAAAACTGTCTCTTTCCATCTTTGTTTTTCGGTCTAAAAACTTCGCTCTTCCATCTTCTTGGTTATCATTATTATTGATTGTTTTAATTAGCTGAGTCTTATCCCGTTCAATTGGCGTTATGTTTTGGAATGAGTTCATTATGCTGTTGAATTGGCAAAGAATCAGCTTGTTTTTTATACTCAATAGAGTCGGAATCCCCAGAAGTTATTTTGCTTTAGTCCTAAAGTCATATTGCTCAATATTAAATTCATGATGTTGCTGAGTCTTATCCCATTCAGTTGGCGTTTTAACATCAGGTTCAACCTTAACAGTTTGTAGTTGTTTCAAAAACTTTTGCCATGAGCTAATGTTGTGAGTTTTAACATATCGGAAAAATGCGGCATAACGCATCGTTCTATTTGCGGCCTCATAAACGGTAGGATTAAATTTATAGAGAGAGTTAAACTTAGCTTTCATATTCTCAGTCAGAGTAGAGACTTCAAAAACTTTTGGTTGTAAATTATTAGCTTTTTGAACGATTTCATTGCGTTTTGAAACGAGTGCATTATGTTTTTGAACAATTTCATTACGCTGTGGAGTTGTTGGCAAAGAATCAGCTTGTTTT
>JAESFI010000169.1_pt1 | contig 29756 bp, 20 predicted proteins | sample 9269361 | NCBI WGS metagenome assembly JAESFI01 (sample SAMN14504119, study PRJNA617095) | algae metagenome | isolation source: Brasilonema angustatum HA4187-MV1 and co-occurring heterotrophs from moss... | place: USA: Manoa Valley, Honolulu, Hawaii | collected 2009-07-20 | reverse complement strand
AATTAAAGTGCCAATTAAATTTACTACAAAAAGGGGAAGGAGAAGCAGCCATCGGCTGCTTCTCCTTCCTGACTCCAAATGATTATCATTCTTGCTTTGGGTGATTTTATTGCTTGGAAGTCCCTAATTGCTCAAGAGCAAATCTATATTGATTTAAATACTACATCACTTGCTGAACCAGAAAGATGTCTTATCTTCCGTGACGAACAAACTGCTAGTGCTTACAGATTAATGGTTGAACAACCAAGTGTAAGTCTTGCGGCTATCTCTGCTGTAATCAATGTTGTTACTGGCACGACTGTTAGTTGGGACGGCAAAGGTTTAAATATCATCCATGTTGGCGAAACAGAGGTTACACTTGGCGCAGAAAATAATCAGTTAATTGAACTCAAAAAAGCTATATTTGAGAATCTGGTTCGCCAAGGAAAAATCACTAGTCTCCAAACACCAGAAAAAACAGCTATTAGCACAGAATCTTGGCAGCGATTTTATCAAGCTAGTCCTGAAGACCAAGCAGAAGCTCTTGAACGCTACAAAACTATCGAACCTTACTTAAACGGACATCCCCCAGAAAACGAAACAATACCAGCCCGTACCATTCGTCACTGGAAAGCTAAATATCTAACTGCACTTCAAAAATACGGTTGTGGCTACATTGGGCTTTTGTCTCATCGCAGTGCCAAAGGTAATCGTCAGCGTAAGCTACCCGAAGACACCTTAGCAATTATGGAGAAATTTATTTTAGAAGATTATGAAACTCTTAAACAAAAAAGAATGTGGGAGGTTTACGGGGCTTTAGTTCGAGCTTGCGAACAATCTGGTGTAATTGCTCCGAGTTACAAAGCATTTACTCAAGAAGTAAAACGCCGTGCTGGTTACGAGCAGACTAAAAAACGCCAAGGTCGTCGTGCCGCTTATCAGCATGAATCCTTCTATTGGGAGCTTACTACAACTACCCCAAGACACGGCGATCGCCCCTTTGAAATTGGACATATAGATCATACTCAGTTAGATGTAGAGCTAGTTTGTTCTCGTACAGGTCGCAATCTTGGCAGACCTTGGGCAACATTTCTCGTAGATGCTTATTCACGGCGATTGCTAGCAGTTTACCTAACGTTCGACTCACCCTCATATCGTTCTTGCTTAATGGTGCTAAGAATTTGTGTCAAGGGTCATGGTAGGCTTCCCCAAATCGTAGTCGTAGATAACGGTACAGAGTTTCACAGCGTTTACTTTGAGACACTACTAGCTACTTTTGAATGTACAAAAAAGCAAAGGCCCCCAGCCAAAGCTCGTTTTGGTTCGGTTTGCGAACGCTTATTTGGAACTTCCAATACTCAATTTGTCCATAACTTACTCGGTAATACACAAATAACTCGTAACGTCCGCCAAGTTACCAAGTCAGTTAACCCTAAAAATCAAGCTGTATGGACACTTGGTTTACTTTATGAATATCTTTGTGCTTGGGCTTACGAAGTTTACGATACAGACGAACATCCGGCACTTTTCCAAAGTCCGAGGGATGCGTTTGCTGCGGGTATGGCGATTGGTGGCAGTCGGGTTCACCGCATGATTCCTTACGATGAAAACTTTCAGATTCTTACCCTACCTACAACCTCAGAGGGAAAAGCAAAAGTTCAAGCTGGACGCGGCGTAAAAATTAACTCAATCTACTACTGGTCTAATAGTTTCCGCGACCCCCAAATTGAAAATACCTCTGTTCAAATAAGATATGACCCGTTTAATATTGGTATCGCTTACGCCTTTGTTCGAGGACACTGGGTAGAGTGTATTTCTCAATATTATGCAGAACTTCAAGGTCGCTCAGAAAAAGAATTGAAGTTAGCTAGTGCTGAGTTACGCAAACGCTCCTCAAATCATGCACAACAATCTAAAGTTTCGGCTAAGAATTTAGCAGAATTTTTAGCATCGGTAGAAGCTCAAGAAGCTCTATTAGAACAGCGTTCTTATGATGCAGAAGTTAAGGAAGTCTTTAGGGTAATCGAGGGCGGAAAAGCTACAACAAGCCGCGACGAACAACCAAAGGTTATTCAAGTTCCTTTTGGCAATACCGATTCTCAAGCGGATGAAGATGAAGCAATTGTCTTAGAAACACTTGTAGTTTATGAGGAGTTTTAATTATGACAAGACTTAATGGATTTCCTCTTGAACTCCTCAAACTACCTGCTCCAGAAAGGCTTGCCTACTTTGAGAATTACACCGTAGCGCATCCTCGACTTAAAGAAGTCTATGAAATTCTCATGCGAACAATTGCCGAACCCGCAGGGGCATCATTTATCTTTGTTTACGGTGCTAGTGGTGTTGGTAAAACAACTTTGCGACTCCGCGTTGAGCAGAAATTAATAGAACTAGCATTACCTAAACTGGAAAGCGATCGCGGTCGTGTTCCTGTTGTTGGTGTTGAAGCTGTAGCCCCAGAATCAAGAAACTTCAACTGGAAGGATTACTACACACGCGCCTTAATCGCCTTAGAAGAACCCTTAATCGATCACAAGTTTGATTACAGTGTGCGTGGTATCTATCGCGATAATTTCGGAAAAATTAATATTGAGTCGAAAGTAGTTGCACCTGCTCTACGCAGAGCTTTAGAAAATGCTCTCATCCACCGTCATCCAGACGTATTTTTTGTAGATGAAGCACAACATTTTGGCAAGATGGCAAGCGGATACAAGCTACAAGATCAATTAGACTGCCTCAAATCTGTGGCAAATATGACAGGCATTTTGCACTGTCTATTAGGAACATACGAACTACTTACATTCCGTAATTTGAGCGGTCAACTCTCACGTCGTAGTGTCGATATTCATTTTCGCCGTTATTGTGCTGACAATCCAGAGGATGTACAAGCTTTCAAAAGTGTATTATTAACTTTCCAGCAGCAGATGCCACTTGCAGAAACTCCAGATTTAGTTAGTCATTGGGAATATTTTTATGAACGGACTTTAGGATGTGTTGGCATACTAAAAAATTGGTTAACACGCGCTCTTAAAGATGCTCTCGATAGAGAAGCAGCAACCGTTATACTCAAAGACTTACAAAAACGCGCTTGGTCGGTTGCTCAATGCCAGAGGATGTTCAAAGAAATTCAAGAAGGCGAACGACAATTATCTGAAACGGAAACAGACGTACAAAACTTACGCTCTGCTCTAGGACTTGGAGCAAAGACAATTGCACAGCCAGAAGAAACCCCAAAAACTACTCGTCCGCCAGGAAAAGTTGGCAAACGCAACCCCAAAAGAGATCCTATTGGAGTGCAACAAGATGTTAGCTAATGGATTAGTAACATACGAATGTTGGGATTTAAAAAAGCTTTCTATTCCATCTCGCAGTCGGTTGTATCGGTTAGATCCTATTGGTATTGGCACTCCATTAGTGGAAAGCTTAACTGGTTATATATCTCGACTAGCAGAAGCTCATTGTGTTAATCCAGGGGTTTTAATGGAGAAGGAACTCGCAACGCTTGTTAACAAAGAGTATGGAGGTGCCAATTTACACAGAATATATAATTACACTACCGCACTCAACGGTAGCGGTGTCATGGCAATGGACTTAGTTCAAGCTCTACAGAAATTAACACTCCGTGACGATTTATGCTTTCTCACTTTACTAACTTGGTACAAACTATTCCCTTCTAGAAATTTACTGCGCCCTGTTCAGGCTTGGTGTCCGAGTTGTTATCAAGAATGGTACGAGAAAAAACAATTAATTTATGAGCCTTTACTTTGGTTGCTAGATGTAGTAAAAATATGCCCCTATCACCACCATAAATTAATTTTTGAGTGTCCTCATTGTCATCAAAAAAACACTACGCTGGCTTGGCGATCGCGACCAGGATATTGTTCAAAATGTGGAGAGTGGTTAGGACTGATTCTTGGGATAGAATCAGCCAATAGGAACGCTTTAAAAAAAAATGAGCTAGAACAGAGAATATGGGCTGCTAAGACTATTGGAGAATTAATTGCTGCTACTCCATATTTGAATGATGCTCTATCTTCTACTGCAATCGCTCTTACTCTATCTAAGTGGGTTGAGCAAATTGCAAAAGGAAATATAGCTGAATTTGCTCGTCAGATTAATATTCCCAGAAATACAGTTTGGCTCTGGTGTAAAGGTAAAAATTTACCTTCTCTTGAAGCACTGACAAATATTTGTTACTGTTTTGGAGTATCAATTCTAAGCTTTTTGACCGAAGAAACTAATAATTTATCTCTCTCAAGGAAATTGGTAGCAACTGAAGTTAAAACCACATCATTAAGAACAAGGAGTAAGCCATTTAATGCTGAGAGAGTCAAATCCTATCTAGAAGTGCTACTCACAAATGATGAGTCTCCTCCTTTATCTATGGAGGAGGTAGCTAGGCAGTTAGGAGTTGATAGAAGAACGATTTACAAACATTTTCCAGATTTGTGTCGTGCTATTTCTGCGAGGTATGTCAGCTATCAGAAAGATTACCATAAGAAAATAATAGAAGAATGCTGCCAGGAAGTGCGACTAGTTGCTTTTGAGCTACATAATCAGGGTAAATATCCTACTGAGTCTGCTGTTTCAGAGCTAGTTTCCAAACCAGGGTACTTCCGATACAAAAAAGTTAGATTAGCTCTTAAAGAAGCAAATCGTGAACTTGAGTTACGAAGCTTAAAAATTACCCATAAATTGGAACCATAACTTTGCCGCCTTCTATTAGAAGCATAAGCTTGCCATTGCGGCAAAGTTATGGGTAAAGTCACACGTTCCCTGTTCCCTGTTCCCTGCTATATATATGGAGCTAAGCGGATTCGAACCGCTGACCCCCTCAATGCCATTGAGGTGCTCTACCAACTGAGCTATAACCCCGCACAATAACGCATTTGTAATTGTACTTTAACAATCTGCTATTTGTCAATCCCCACTGCTCGTTAATTGTTAATGAGTGCCATAAGCCATTAGCCGATGGCAATGACTAACTTAAGAGACTTGCAGCAAGTAGCTTATACAATGCCCCATCAGGAAGTAAACCACTAACATAGCCGCAGCTGCTATGGCAACGAGTGTACCAGCTAACATTAGAGAAAATTCTTTGCTTTCATATGCTCTTTCCATCAAATGCAGCGACCAAGCTACTAGCGCCACATCAAATACTAAAATTGGTATCAACATATGTCTTAAATTTATTAATTATTGTTAACTTATATTAACACTGTTTCCAAAAATTGTCTTGAACTACTCCTTGGGTTGCTTGACAAAGAGTTGCAACTTGGGGTTACATTCTGACAGGAACATGGCGATCGCGTAGATAAGTCTTGACTTCAGCTACGCTTAACTGTCCGTAATGTAAAAGTGAGGCAAGTAATGCTGCTTCTGCTTGAGCTTCTGTGAGTGCGGTATAGATATGTTCACAATTGCCTGCACCGCCAGATGCAACGACCGGAATTTGTACAGATTGAGCGATCGCCCGAGTTAACTCTATGTCATAACCAGCTTGAGTACCATCAGCATCCATACTTGTTACTAGCAGTTCTCCTGCACCGCGTTTTTCGACTTCTTGCGCCCAAAACAGGGCATCAATGCCAGTATTTTCTCTACCACCTCGCACAAAAACATCCCAACCTGGGTGATTGGGGTCTAGTCGTCGTCTGGCATCAATTGCAACGACTATACATTGGTTTCCAAAACGGTCACTCGCTCGATTAATAAAATCTGGGTCGCGTACCGCCGTAGAATTAATACTAACCTTGTCTGCTCCAGCTCGTAAAAGATTTTTAACATTTTCTAAGGATTGGATCCCACCACCGACAGTGAGGGGAATAAAGACCTGTTCAGCAGTTCGGTACACCACGTCGATAATAGTGTCGCGGTCTTCATGAGTGGCTGTAATATCTAGAAACACTAACTCATCTGCCCCGGCATCGTTGTAAACCTTTGCCAGTTCTACTGGATCGCCTGCATCCCTCAAGTTAACAAAGTTAACTCCTTTAACAACTCGTCCTGCCTTCACATCCAGACACGGTAAGATTCTTTTAGCTAGCATGAGTAGTTTTACACTCCTGTGAAAATTATCTAAAACTGAAATTTTAAATTTGCCAGAGTATTACAGAAACAACATTTTCGCACGTGAACAGGGGTTCAGGGAAATAACAGTATGAGGGAAAATGTAAAGTGTAGGTCGTGAATCTGTGTATTGTGAACTTGGATTGTGAACACTCAATACTTATTCACCCTACACCCTACCGTTTTACGCTCAACACTGCAAAAGTCGTATATCCAAAATCAATAGCAGTCATTATGGCGATTATCTCCTCAAAAAAACAGCCCCAAGAACCCAACAAAGAACCAAAGCAGCGTCGTGAGGTGGCGAAAGCGCCTCCTAAAGAGAATCTTTTGCAACCTGAAGCAGCTATTGATGAAGGTAAGCAAGAAGAAAGTATACGCCCACAACGATTTGCTGACTATATCGGGCAGAAAGATTTAAAGGACGTGCTAGATATTGCGATTAAAGCTGCCAAGTCTCGGGGTGAGGTGCTGGATCATCTACTGTTGTATGGTCCTCCAGGATTGGGGAAAACCACAATGGCTATGATACTGGCGTCTGAGATGGGAGTTAATTGCAAAATTACGAGTGCACCAGCTTTGGAACGTCCCAGAGATATTGTCGGGCTATTGGTGAATCTCAAGCCAGGAGATGTTTTGTTTATTGATGAAATTCATCGTCTGTCGCGGATGAGCGAAGAAATTTTATACCCAGCAATGGAGGATTATCGCTTAGATATTACTATTGGTAAAGGTTCTAGCACCAAAACTCGCAGCTTACCACTATCAAAATTTACCTTGGTTGGGGCAACAACTCGTGCTGGGGCGTTGAGTTCACCGTTGCGCGATCGCTTTGGCTTAATTCAAAAACTCAGATTTTATGAAGTTGATGAACTGAGTAAAATTGTCTTACGCAGCGCTCAATTACTCCAAACGAATATCACTGAAGATGGTGCAGCAGAAGTTGCTCGTCGTTCGCGGGGAACACCACGTATTGCTAATAGATTACTTAAAAGAGTCCGTGATTATGCGCAAGTCAAATCATTCCAGGAGGTGAATGAACAGGTTGCAGCAGAAGCATTGCAACTATTTCAAGTCGATCCTTGCGGTTTAGATTGGACAGACCGTCGGATGTTGAGTGTGATTATTGAACAGTTTAATGGTGGTCCGGTGGGATTGGAAACAATCGCTGCAGCAACGGGTGAAGATACACAAACGATTGAGGAAGTGTATGAACCATATCTGATGCAGATTGGCTATTTAAGCCGGACGACCCGTGGTAGAGTGGCGACACCCACAGCTTACAAGCATTTAGGTTTTAAACCACCAAATGAACAGTTATCGTTGTTACCGTAATTTGATTTTGGGGATTGCAAAATTTATGTTCTTGTTTGCAAGTTCCAGAAAACTTGGATCAAGGCTTGCAGGTTGAGTCAGTTCTCGTCATGATTAATTTTGGATTAGGACTTACGCAAAAATAACGCAATTGTTGTCATTGCGACCAAAAGGAAGCGATCACCCTTTGGGTGGCTCCCCGCTGGAGCATCGCAAAGCCTTATTTTTCACGAGTGCGTAAGTCCTATGAATTTGGAACCGCAGATGGACGCAGAGAAACGCAGATGATGAGACTAATTATTATTTTTCTAAGTCTGTTGCTGGTGTTTGGGTGGGGTGAGGTTGCCATAGCAGAAACGAAATCCCCCAATTTCACTCCAGAACAGTTACAGCAAGGCGATGAGTTAGCGAATAAGGCAATTGCCGCTACTAATAAAGGTGATTTTGGCACGGCGGAACGGTACTGGACGCAAATTCTTGAGCAATTTCCCGATAATGCAGCGGTTTGGAGTAACCGAGGAAATACTAGAGTTAGTCAAAATAAGTTGCAAGAAGCACTCGCAGATTATAATAAGGCGGTAGAATTAGCTCCGAATGTGACTGACCCCTACTTGAATCGTGGTACGGCGTTGGAAGGTCTGGGAAAATGGGATGAGGCGATCGCAGATTATAATCACGTTCTAGAACTTGACCCCAAAGATGCAATGGCATATAACAATCGAGGAAATGCCTATGCTGGTTTGAGGAAGTGGGAAGAGGCGATCGCCGACTACAAAAAATCCAATGAAATTGCCCCGAATTTTGCCTTTGCCCGTGCGAACTATGTCCTTGCCCTTTATGAAACTGGTAAAGTAGACGAAGCAATTCGGGAAATGCGGAACATTCTCCGTAAATATCCTAATTTTGCAGATGTACGTGCTGCTATTACTGCAGCCTACTGGGTAGAAGGAAAACAAGGTGAGGCGGAGAGTAACTGGGTGTCAGCAGTTGGACTCGATGCGCGTTACAAGGATATCGACTGGGTGACGAATATTCGCCGATGGCCCCCTAGTTTAGTAACGGCTTTGGATAAGTTTTTGACACTCAAGTAAAATATGTGTTTGGCAGAAGGTGCCATTACCAAAAGTAGGTTAATTTTGCAAGCCTTCTGTCAAAAAATTGCGATTTCTTTATATTTGTGCTGTATCAAAGCAAGTGCATAAGTTGATTTCATTTGCACCTAGTAAATAGATAAGGGGTTTTGACTTTAACCGTCACAAATAAGCGTGCGTTCATCAAAGATGGCAGGAATTTCAGTACAACGACTATTTCACAGTAGCAATAATTAGGTATTATGAATCGAGTCAAAGATAAAGTTGCAATTATTACAGGTGCAGCACGAGGTATTGGTGGAGCAACAGCTCTACTTTTAGCAAAAGAAGGAGCCAAGGTTGCTGTCACAGATATTCTTGTGGATGAAGGTAAAACATCAGTACAAGAAATTCATAGTCATGGCGGAGAAGCTGATTACTGGCATTTAGACGTTTCCCAAGAAACTCAAGTCAAGCAAGTATTTGCTGAAGTTTACCGCAAGTGGGGAAAAATCGATATTTTAGTCAATAATGCAGGAATCGCTGGTATCAATAAACCCACTCATGAGATTTCTGAAGAAGAATGGAACACAGTGATGGCAGTTAATACAAATGGGGTTTTTCTTTGTACTAAACACGCCATCACTTATATGCTAAACACAGATGGTGGTAGCATTATCAATCTGTCCTCGATTTTCGGGCTGGTTGGTTCGCCTAGTGTACCACCCTACCATGCAGCTAAAGGTGCGGTACGTTTGATGACTAAAGCGAATGCAATACAATATGCGAAAAATAATATTCGCTTTAATTCTATTCATCCCGGCTTAATTTGGACACCGATGGTAGAAGAGGCTTTCAAAAAAACAGAAAACCCCACAGAAGTTTTGAAAGACTACGAAAAGCGAATCCCCGCAGGACGTCTAGGCAAATCAGATGATATTGCTTATGGAATACTTTACCTGGCTTCCGATGAGTCAAAGTATATGACAGGAGCGGAATTAGTCATTGATGGTGGCTATACAGCCCAGTAAGTAGGTCGGCGTAAATAATTATTGTTGGAATAAGGCAGGGAGCAGGGAGCAGGGAGCAGGGAGAGAAAGAGTTTGAGCCTTATTTACTTTTCTTTACACAGTTTGGTTTTATTGCACCGACTTACTTAGTAACAAGTTTGTATGAAAAAGCAGGCGTTGCTGTGCATAATTTAATTTATGAAAGCAATTCCCTACGGCAGAGCTACGCTTAACGCCAGCACAATCCATTGTCAATAAAATTGCCAAGAATATGAAGTCCGGCACAAGTTTCCAGGATAAAGTTCATTCTAAGTATGACTACATTGTTATTGGTGCGGGTTCGGCAGGCTGCGTTGTCGCCAACCGAATGTCACAAAACACCGATACAACCGTGTTACTCCTTGAAGCAGGCAACCCGGATACGAAACCGGAGATTCATATTCCGGCAGAAGTCAACAGTCTACAAGGCTCCGAGGTGGACTGGGGCTATATCTCTGAACCAGAGCCGTACTTGAATCATCGCAAAATGTTTTGTCCCCGTGGCAAAGTTTTGGGCGGCAGCAGTTCAATTAATCTCATGATTTATATCCGGGGCAATCCTCACGATTATGACCAATGGCAGGCATTAGGAAATCCCGGCTGGTCGTACCAGCACGTTTTACCCTATTTTAAGAAATCTGAGAACCAGCAACGCGGTGCCGATGTTTACCACGGGGTTGATGGTGAGTTGAGCGTCACTGATCTGATTTCCCCTGGTGTAGTATCCCAACGCTTTGTCGATGCCTGTGTGGAACTCGGATATAACCGCAATCCTGATTTCAACGGGATGCAGCAGTCAGGAACCGGTCTCTATCAGTCAACAATCAAAGATGGTAAACGGCACAGTACCGCCGCTGCCTTCCTCTTGCCGATTCGCCAGCGTCCTAATTTGACGATAACGACAGGCGCGTTGGTGACTCGCTTGTTGTTTGAGAAAACTCGCGCTGTTGGAGTGGAATATCTGCACGAGGGAATGCTGCATCAGGTCACGGTCAACCAGGAAGTGATTTTAAGTGCGGGCGCGTTCGAGTCACCCCAGCTGCTGCTGCTTTCCGGCATTGGGGATGCAAAATACCTCCAAGGGCTGGGAATTTCTGTCGTGGCTGATTTGCCAGGGGTCGGTCAAAACCTGCAAGACCACCTTATCGTTCCGGTAGCCCAACAGACGACTCAAGAAATACACCCTGCCATCACCAGCAATGTGTCTGAAGCCGGAATGTTCTTCCATAGCGAGGGCAACCTGGAGGCTGCACCCGATGTCCAGTTCTTCTTCGGTCCTGATATATTTGTACCGCCTGGCTATGTCCGCCCTGAGTGGGGATTCACGGGTGTAGTCTCTTTGACTCAGTTCCAAAACATTGGCAGTGTCAGTTTGCGCTCATCTGACCCCAAAGACTCTCCAGTCATACGGATGAACTATCTGCAAAGTGAAGCTGATGTGCAAAAGCTCATTGCTGGGATTCGATTAATGCGGCAATTGTTTGGGTCCGGTGCTTTTGATGAGTTTGGCGGTAAGGAAATTGCTCCAGGTGCTGACGTTCAGAGCGATGCAGCACTGGAAGCCTACATCCGGGAAACTTGCAATACGGGACATCATCAGACTGGCACTTGCAAAATGGGCACTGACCCAATGGCAGTGGTAGACCCCGAACTGCGAGTACATGGGGTTAAGGGATTGCGGGTTGCGGATGCATCGATTATGCCAACTCTGGTCAGGGGCAACACAAACGCGCCCATCATTATGATTGGTGAAAAAGCAGCCGATTTAATTAAAGCCGCAGGTGGCATTTCATAGCAAGCATTTCCTTCGCGGCATAAGATTACCGAAGCGATCGCCAAAGGCGCTTGCACTCCTAAGGCCCACACAATCCATTGCCAATAAAATAAGAAAGAAGTGGGAAGAGGCGATCTGCCGCTATGCTGCTGCGAACCTATCGCCGACTACAAAAAATCCAATGAAATTGCCCAGAATTTTGCTTTTGCTCATGCAAGGGATAATAACCAGAAGCAGATTGGTTTTTAATGCCTTGTGCCAAAAATTTTGTGAGTTATTTACATTTATGGGCTATGGAATAAGTGCATAAGTTGATTTTATTTACATTTAATAATTATAGATAGCGGGTTTTGACTTTTAACCGTTGCATGGTTTTGCCTGCAGTGGCTTTCTCACTCACTTTAAGTAGCAGCATTTACTATGACTCATTTTGGTATTATCAGTCCTGGTGCAGCAACTGGTCCGCTCAACACTATGCTCCCCTTGGGGCAGGAACTTCAACGACGCGGTCACCGCGTCACCGTGTTTGGAACACCCGACACTCAAGCCAAAGTACTGGCAGCTAGAATAGAATTCCAGGCAATTGGTAAGCAAGATTTTCCGGCTGGCTCAACAGCAGAAGTTTTTACCAAGTTAGGGCAACTGCGTGGATTGGCTGCGTTAGCATACACAATTGAGCTACTCAAGCAAATCTCGGCTGTTACGCTCCGGGATGCTCCAGCTTTACTAAAAGCAGCAGGTGTAGAAGCTTTACTAGTAAACCAAAGTTCAGTAGAAGGAGGAACGATCGCTGATTTTCTCGAAATTCCTTTCGTTACTGTGTGCAGTGCTGTGGTGCTTAATCAAGAACCCAGTATTCCTCCTTTTAACACCTCTTGGAAGTATAGCCCAGCTTGGTGGGCACGTTTACGTAACGAAATCGGTTATGCGTTACTTAATCGCGTCGCCAAACCAATTGGAGACGTGATAGGCGAGTATCGCCGAGAGTGGAAGTTACCCCTGCACTCAAAGCCTAATGATGCCTACTCTCAACTGGCTATACTGAGTCAAGCACCTGCAGAGTTTGAATATCCTAGGCAGGAATTGCCTCCTTGGTTTCATTTCACAGGAACCTATCTTACTTCAGCCAGTCGGGCATCTGTTGCTTTCCCCTATGAAAAGTTGACTGAAAAACCCTTGATTTACGCTTCGATGGGAACATTGCAAAATCGTCTGATTTGGGTTTTTCAAACTATTGCCGCAGCTTGTGAAGGATTAGATGCCCAATTAGTAATTTCTCTGGGAGGTTCTGCTAAACCAGAATCACTGCCAAACTTGCCGGGAAATCCTTTAGTCGTTGAGTATGCACCTCAATTAGACGTGTTGGAAAAAGCGACCCTGATGATTACTCATGCAGGTATGAATACGACGATGGAATGTGTCAAGAATGGAGTGCCTATGGTGGCGATTCCAGTTGCCAATGACCAGCCAGGGGTAGCAGCGCGTATAGCTTGGACAGGCGCGGGTGAGTTTGTCCCTCTCAACAAATTGAATGTTCCGAGGTTGCGAGACGCCGTAAAGCGGGTGTTTACAGAAGAATCTTACAAGCAGAATGCGCTCAGATTACAAGCAGCCACTCTCGGTGCTGGTGGAGTCACTCGTGCTGCCGATATTATCGAGCAAGCGGTATCTACGGGTAAGCCAGTCTTGCCTTAAACACAGCAATGAGATTTTCCGTTTACTGAATAGGAATCAAAATATATAGCAGCCCTAAATCATTTGTGAAAAATCTGTTCCCTGTTTCCTGTTCCCTGTTCCCTGTTCCCTCTCTTAACCAATAAGTTTACAACTCCTGCACGGATTGCTATATATTTATGCCAACTTTAATCCCAGAAACTACGCTTCCCAATGGGATGAAAATATTTTGCATTCGGGAAGAGGAAGTGCCGATTATTTATGAACAAATCCAGCAGTATTTCAAGCATGGGGTCAAGTTGCAAGAAGGTGACACCGTGTTTGATGTGGGTGCAAACATTGGTTTATTCACACTATGGCTATATCAGCTGTGTAAGACAAATGTGAATATCTATGCCTTCGAGCCTATCCCAGCCATTTTCGACGTGCTGCATGCTAATGCCCAACGCTTTGGTCCAGAAAAACTCCGAGTATTTCCTTGCGGACTTTCGCGGGAGTCTAAGACCATAATGTTCGCTTACTATCCCAACGCTACACCGTTATCTAGTGCTTACCCGGATGGTTCAAAGCAGCAACGAGACAAATTTAAGAACATTATCCTACGTAATGTCACAGATGCTCCAACCTCCGTCCGTTGGCTTCGTTGGCTTCCACCAGCTCTGCGATCGCTTATTTTAGATCGTATATTAGAAAAAGCTTTTCAAATGGAGCAAGTCGCTTGCCAGTTGAGAACTGTATCGGAGATTATACGTGAGTATGCTGTTGAGCAGATTGACTTGCTGAAAGTGGATGTGGAAAGAAGTGAGCTAGATGTCCTTTTAGGGATCGAAGAGCAAGATTGGCCAAAGATTAAGCAAGTCGTTGTTGAAGTACACGATTTGGATTTTCGAGTTGATAAGATGACAGCTCTACTTAAAGAACAAGGGTTGAGTGAAATTATAGTGGAGCAGGAACCCCTTAGGGAGGGTTCCGACACTTTCAACCTGTATGCCTTGCGGCGGTAGTCTAACGCATTCTGTCACTCTTCAAACTGAATTAGAGCTTGTCTCCAAAACACGTTGATTTTGAGAGCGCCTCCCCGTTACCACCATTCGTACACCCCCTTCTGGTGCTAACAGAAGTACCTTACGTACTGGCTGCACTGGTTTGCTATCAGCCAGTTCCATCTGAACGCGCGACAAAACTGTCGCCAAAACCAGTTTCATCTCAAATAAGGCAAATGCCATACCAATACAGCGACGGTTACCGCCACCGAAAGGTAAATATTCAGAAGGAGCAAATTGACGCTCAAGAAAACGCTCTGGTTTAAACTGCTTTGGATTAGGATATAAATCTTCGCGATGATGAGTTAGATAAATAGAGGGAATCAGCAGAGTACCAGGCTCAAACTGGTAGCCCCCAATTTCTAGCGGTGATTTCACCAATCGATTTAATGCCAACATCGCTACTGGGTAAAGGCGTAGTGTTTCACAACAGACAGCATTTAAATAGGGCAAACGAAAAATAGTGTTCGGATCTGGGTTTTCACCCAAGCTATCGAGTTCTTGCAGTAATTTCTCACGCACCTCTGGCAAATGGTGAATCCAATATAATGCCCAAGATAACGCAGTTGCAGTAGTTTCGTGACCCGCTACCAAGAGCGTCATCAACTCATCGCGTAACTCTACATCCGTCATCGGCTGCCCCTGCTCATCGCGAGCCGATATCATCAAAGAGAGAATATCACTCCGAGATGAATTGTCTGGTTGCTCTTTGCGTTCCCGAATCTCGGCGTAGACCAGTTCGTCTATTTGCTGTCTTTGGCGCATAAACTTTTTCCAAGGACTCCACGGACCTAAAGCTCGTCGGAGTAATGGGAAAACAAGCATGACAAGCCTCAACAAAGGTATTTTTGGATTCAGGATTGCAATCAAATGTTCCTTTAGCTTTTCGTAACGTGCCCCTTCCTCTAGACCAAATACGGCTTTCAAAATGACTTGGAAGGAGATTGCTTGCATAGAAGGTAGAACAGAAAAAGATTCACCGACCTGCCACTGACTCGTCACTTGCTTAGTAATATCGGAGATTAGCTCACCATAAGCTAACATCCTTTCTCCATGAAAGGGCGGTGTCAACAATTTTCGTTGTCGCCGGTGAGGCTTGCCTTCTAGCGCCAACATTGATTGCTGCCCCAACAAAAACGATCTAATACCTGCTGGTTCGCCAGAGTCCAACTGTTTTGGATCAGTGGTAAAAATTTGTTGAATCGCTTGGGGGTTACTTATAAAAACTTGTGGCTTAAAAGCTGAACCGATCCTAAGAGTAAAGATGTCACCATAGCGTTGAGCACAAGCTTCCATGTATTCTAAGGGGTTAGTCAGCCACTGGAGCGTCTGTATCAAAGGGTGAGTTTGAGGACCGTCAGGCAGTTGAAAAGTAGGCATTTTTGGTACTTCCTGATACTAAATAATCATTGAATCCATAAATGGCTTGAAGTTTAACGGATTCCGCGAAATTCCCGCAACCAATGCGGTGGGATACTTCACACTGAACTAGAGCTTGTCTCCAAAACACGTTGATTTTGAGACCCTCTCCCCGTCACCACCATTCGCACACCCCCTTTTGGTCCTAACAGAAATCCCTTACGTTCTGGCTGCACTAGCTTGCTATCAGCCAGTTCCATCTGAACGCGGGACAAAACTGTCGCCAAAACCAGTTTCATCTCAAATAAGGCAAATGCCATACCAATACAGCGACGGTTACCACCACCAAACGGTAAATACTCAGAAGGAGCAAATTGACGTTCCAGAAAACGCTCTGGTTTAAACTGCTTTGGATTGGGATATAAATCTTCGCGATGATGAGTTAGATAAATAGAGGGAATCAGCAGAGTACCAGGCTCAAACTGGTAGCCGCCGATTTCTAGGGGTGATTTCACCAATCGCTTTAATGCCAACATCGCCACTGGGTAAAGGCGCAGTGTTTCACAACAGACAGCATTTAAATAGGGCAAACGAAAAATAGCGTTCGGATCTGGGTTTTCACCCAAGCTATCGAGTTCTTGCAGTAATTTCTCACGCACCTCTGGCAAATGGTGAATCCAATATAATGCCCAAGATAACGCACTTGCAGTCGTTTCATGACCCGCTACCAAGAGCGTCATCAACTCATCGCGTAACTCTACATCCGTCATCGGCTGCCCTTGCTCATCGCGAGCCGATATCATCAAAGAGAGAATATCACTCCGAGATGAATTGTCTGGTTGCTCTTTGCGTTCCCGAATCTCAGCGTAGATGAGTTCATCTATTTGCTGTCTTTGGTGCATAAAGTTTTTCCAAGGACTCCACGGACCTAAAGCCCGTTGGAGTAATGGGAAAAGAAGCATGACAGCTCTCAATAAAGGTCTTTTTGGATTCAGCAGGGCAATCAAAAGTTCTTTGAGCTTTTCGTAACGTGCCCCTTCCTCTAAACCAAAGACAGCTTTCAAAATAACTTGGAAGGAGATTGCTTGCATGGAAGGTAGGACAGAAAAAGATTCACCAACCTGCCACTGACTCGTCACTTGCTCGGTAATATCGGGGATTAGCTCACCATAAGCTAGCATTCTTTCTCCATGAAAGGGCGGTGTCAACAGCTTTCGTTGTCGCTGGTGAGGCTTGCCTTCTAGCGCCAGCATTGATTGTCGCCCCAATAAAGATGATTGAAAACCCGCTGGTTCGCCAGAGTCCAATAGTTTTGGATCAGTTGTAAAAATTTGTTGAATTGCTTTGGGGTTACTTATAAATACTTGTGGCTTAAAAACTGGACCAATCCTGAGAGTGAAGATATCACCATAGCGTTGAGTACAAGCTTCCATGTATTCTAAAGGGCTAGTCACCCATCGAAGCGTCTGTATCAAAGGGTGAGTTTGAGGACCGTCAGGCAGTTGAAAATCAGGCATTTTTGATACTTTCCTGATACTAAAGAATTATTGAACCAAGACCAGGCTAAGCCTGTCATTTATCATTTATCAGTTATCAGTTACCAGTTTTCACTATTCACTGTATGAAGCACAAGCAAATCTATTATCCAAATATAGCAATCCTACTAAATCAATTCATGAACAACAAGATTCCTGACTTCTTTGAAAAGTCGGAAATCTAAAGAAAAACGTCAATTCTGATCAAAATAGAAAAATTTTTTCTATTTTTAATAAAATAAAAAAAAAGGCAGGTTTTAAACCTGCCTACAAGCTGAACCAAGAAACTTAAAATTCCTTACACTAAAACCTTTGCTAAAATCGGTCCAACACGAGTGGCTATTTCTGGGACGTATACCTGTGAAACGTAATCGGCAATCATCCTATCCGTGTTGAACAGTGGTGCATTCGTTTTGATTGATGCCTTCATCATTTGCACCCAGCGGTGAGGAGTACCGTTAGCATCTTGGTCGTAGTACAAGGGGACTATTTGCTCTTCCAAAAGCTTATAAAGGGATTGTGCATCTATGCTATCTTGTAAATCTTGATCACTGGTGTGAGCATCCTCACCAATTGCCCACCCATTTATCCCTTGACCGTTAGCATCTGCTTTGTATCCTTCGCACCACCAACCATCGAGGACGCTGCAATTAATTCCACCATTAAAGCAGACTTTTTGCCCACTGGTACCAGAGGCTTCTAAGGGGCGACGGGGGTTGTTTAACCAAACATCAACACCTTGGACAAGTTTTTGACCAACATAAATATCATAGTCTTCAATAAAGGCAACTCGATGCTGAATTGCCGAATGCTGACACCATTCCATTAAACGTTGAATAATCCGTTTGCCTTCTTCATCAGCTGGGTGAGCTTTACCTGCAAAAATAATTTGTACAGGACGTTGTGCATTGCCAAAAATTCTCATTGCCCGTTCGGCGTCACGCAAAAGCAGATGACCGCGCTTATATGGGCTAAAGCGTCTGGCAAATCCGATAGTCAGCACTTTGGGATCAAGCAGTGTTTCTGCCGCTTGAATTTTTTGGTATTGTTCACCGCGTTGTTCCCGTGCTTTTTTCACTTTATACCGAGTGTAGGCAATCAGTCTTTCTTTTAAGACTAAGTGTCGCCACCAGAGTTCCTCATTTGGAATATTGTCAACTTTCTCCCACGTCTTCGGGTCAATGACACGAGTTTTCCAGTCTTCGCCTAAGTATTGAGCGTACAGCTCTGCCATTAAAGGAGCAGTCCAAGTGGGCGCATGGACGCCATTAGTAATGTAACCGATGGGGACTTTATCTTCAGAACGTTGTGGATACAAAATTGTCCACATTTTACGAGAAACATGACCGTGCAATTCACTGACGCCATTGGCTGCACGACACATCCGTAGTGCTAAAACCGTCATGCCAAAGGGTTCCCAAGGGTCGCCCAGTCGGCGTGCGCCTAATGCCAAGAATTGCTGGCGGGATAGGCGTAGCTGAGTCCAGTAATGGGCAAAGAAGGAGTCTATCAAGTCAGGTGAGAAGACATCATGACCTGCGGGAACGGGTGTGTGGGTGGTGAACACACAACGATTTCGCACATCGGCTTCGATGTCGTAGAAGGATTTGCCAGTGCGCTCAATTTCTTGGCGTGCAACTTCTAAAGTGGAGAATGCAGCATGACCTTCGTTGAGGTGATGGACAGAAGGTTGTATCCCCAAGGCTGTTAAGGCTTTGACACCACCAATTCCCAAGACGACTTCTTGGGCAATGCGAGTTTCCTGGTTACCACCGTACAGGTGTCCAGTTAGCCAGCGGTCTATGGGATCATTATCCTGGCGATCGCTATCCAATAAGTAAAGACTCACTCGCCCCACTTGCACTCGCCAAATTTGCACTCTCACCATTCGTTGGCGAACTTGCAACTGTATCGTGATTGGTTCCCCGTGCCAATTTCTCATTAACTCCAAAGGCATTTGGGAGAAGGGGTTGTCAACGTAGTAATCTTCTTGCCAACCGCCGCGATTGAACCGTTGTCGGAAGTAACCTTGGCGATACAACAAGCCGACACCAACCATTGGGACTCCCAAATCTGATGCTGATTTTAGGTGGTCACCTGCAAGAATGCCTAAACCACCAGAGTAGACAGGCAAAGATTCATGTATGCCAAATTCAGCACAAAAGTAAGCAATGGGATGTTCTTGGGTAATTTGTGGTGCAACCCGACTCACCCAAGTGTCTTTTGTGCTCATGTATTCGTCAAACTCGCGCACGAGTGACCCTATTTGCTTGAGATAATACGGGTCTTCAGCAAGCTGGGTAAGACGTTCGTATGTCGCTGACTGTAACATTTCCACTGGATTGTGCCCGCAGCGTTCCCATGCTTGAGGATCGATGTTTTGGAACAGCGCGACGCGATCGCTCGTCCAACTCCACCAATAGTTATAAGCCAAAGAAGCCAAGCGCTTGAGTGGAAAAGGTAATTTCTCACCCAGTACTTGCACTGCGGTGTTTACGCTGCTGATATTCATAAAACTCTAGGCACTCTCTTAGTTTTTCTGTTTTGCCGTCAAAATTTGCTTCCCAGTGGGGAGACTTGGTCTGGGAATCATCCTTTCAAGTGTGGAGTCGTTTTTTGACGGTTTTTATTTTTCTAGACGTAATCCAAATCATCCTTCTTTTTTGCCAGTTTTGACAACTTTATCTGCATCAAATTAATTGACGTTCTTTTAATTTAGTTTTTGTTATTTTTTCTTAATATATGGCAATCAACAAGATTCCCGACTTCGTGGGAGTTGTCGGGAATCTAAGCACATAGATTTTCACAAATCAAACCCTTAAGCCTGGGGTTTGCTTAAATCATATTTAACGGGTCAACATCAATTGTTAAACTGACAGATCGAGGGCAAAGTTGACGCACTTCCTCCCAATCTGGCAACTGTGGTAAGGCACTGGGGGCAAATTTTAGCAATATCTGCCAGCGGTAACGATTGGCAACCCTTAAAATAGAAGCGGGTGCTGGTCCCAAAATGTCTAAGCCTTCATGAGTCGGCAAAGCTGCTGCGATTATTCCAGCAGTGTTCTCTACTTGAATTGGATCGTCACTACTCAAGCGTAATAAAATCAATCTCCCATAGGGAGGATAATTGAGAGCTTGCCGTTGTTCCAATTCGACATCTATGAAAGATTGATAATCGTGATTTTGCACTGCTTCAATCACAGGATGTTCTGGAGTGTAAGTTTGGACAATCACTCGTCCTGGCTCTTCTCCTCTGCCAGCACGTCCAGCAACCTGTGTCAAGGTTTGCAATGCTCGTTCGCTGGAGCGATAGTCTGATAGATGCAGCAGTCCATCAGCAGCAACAACACCCACGAGTGTGACTTGAGGCAAATCTAATCCTTTGGTGAGCATTTGCGTACCGACTAACAAATCTGCTTCACCATTCACAAACTGTGTTAGGAGAGTACGGTGTGCTCCCTTTGTACGGGTGGTATCGCTATCAAAACGAATGAAGCGCAATTGGGGAAACTGTTTTGCTAACTCCTGGGCGACTCGTTGGGTACCACTGCCGAAAAATTTTAGGTAGGGAGAACCACATTCTGGACAGCTTTTGGGATGCGATCGCGCAAAATTACAGTAATGACACCGCAGTGTTTGCGGCGCGTTCTCTTCTGTATGGTGATACGATAGCGACACATCGCAGTTTGGACATTCCAAAACATATCCACAACTGCGACAAGAAACAAAAGTGCTATGTCCCCGACGATGAATAAATAAAATTCCTTGCTGACGACGTTCTTGCAATTGCTCCAAAGCGGATTGCAAGGAACGACTAAATATAGAACGATTTCCCTGTTGCAATTCTTCGCGCATATCCACAACTTCCACGGGAGGTAGAGGACGGGAGTAGACGCGTTCGGGAAGACAGAGGTAATGAGTCGGGTGAGTCGGAGTTATTTCTCCCCCAACTCCCCCATCTCCCCCATCTCCCCCATTTCCCCCATCTCCCCCATCTCCCCCATCTCCCCCATTTCCCCCAACTCCCACACTCACCCACGTCTCCAGCGAGGGGGTTGCTGAACCCAACACCAGGGGACAGTTTTCTAACTCTGCTCGCCACTGGGCGACGGTGCGGGCGTGGTAGGTGGGGATGGGAGAATCTTGTTTAAAGCTGCTGTCGTGTTCTTCGTCTAATATGATTAAACCCAAGTTTGGTAAAGGAGCAAAAACTGCACTGCGCGTACCGATGACAACTTGGGGTTCTCCGGTTAACATTTGCCTCCAGGTGTCGTAACGTTCACCGTCTGAAAGGGCGCTGTGGTAAACGCTGACTTTGTTACCGAAACGAGCCCGGAAACGATCAGTCAACTGAGGTGTGAGTCCAATTTCTGGCACTAAGACAAGGGCAGACTTGCCTTTTTCTAGTAGAGGGCTTATTGCTTGCAAATACACCTCTGTTTTTCCAGAACCGGTGACACCATGCAACAAGACTATAGCGCATCCTTCTAGATGGGTAATGACCCCTAACGCTTGCGATTGAGCTGATGTTAATATCTTGGTCACATCCATTGCGGGAGTGTCTGCTTGTGTCCCATCTTCAATGGGAGGGAACACAGCAGGAGTTCGCAAGACTTCCCGTTCTTGGATGACGATATATCCCTTTTGTTCTAACGTCTTAAGGATGGAGGTACTTGCACTACAAATTTGTAACAGTTCACTTTGCCACAACTCGCCCCCGCGCCTTCGCAGCACTTCCAAAACTTCTCGCTGGCGAATGGTTAAGTCACGTTCAAATGTAGCACCTATCATTGTGACTGCTTTTTGCTGTTTTGGTCGAGTCAGTTGCGGTGGTTCTAAGTAACTTTCCACCAAACCCCGTCGCTGCAACTCTCGTACTCCTTGGTAAGCAGCTTTGACTTGGCGTTGCAGGTAGGCGAAGCTGTAATCTCCATCTGCTTGTGCTTGTAAAAGTTTGAGAATTTGCTGTGCTGCTGAGGAGAGGAAGGGTAGAGAAGATGAGGGAGTCACAGAGTCTGGGAGTGAGAGATTCTGGGAAAGTTTTCCTTCGCTCCCTCCCTCCTTCGCTCCCTCCCTCCCCTTGTCCTTCTTGGGGAGGCGAATCCGACGCTGCGATCGCCCTAACAAACCAGGTGGTAAGGCGATACGTATGACTTGAATTAGGGGTGTATAATAGTATGATGCAACTCGATTCAAAAGTTCCCAATAATTCGAGGCAAAAAAACCTACACTGGCGATATCTTCTACATTGCGGACTTTTTCTATTGGTAAATCTACTGGGGGTTGTGTGACAAAACGAATGGCGATTCCTCCTAACAGTTGCGTACCAAATGGCACACTTAAAATATCACCTGGTTTTACTTCCAAGTGATTAGGTAGGCGATATGTATAAACTCCTGAACCTCCTGGACAGTCTACCAGTACCTCGATCCAACGATTCACCAGTTTTTCTGGCTGGTACGATTGCCCAGGTTCGGCAACTATCAAAGGAAACAAGTTGACGCCATTCATATACATAGTTTGTGAATCAATAGTACAGACATTTTCCTTACCAAAACAGTTCTAAGTGTTTCGTTCCAAAATAGTCTTTTTTTATTTAAAATCTTCCGGATAACTCAAGCACTTAGAAAAATAGTTAGAAGTCCCCGAATTAGGTCTGGAAAAAAAAATTCCTTGTTCTATCTTTCGGATTCATCCGTAGTCATTCTTTTATAACTCTCGACTTAACAATGAGCAGTCATGAACCAGTTTGTCTATCTTAACCAAGATTCCTCAACTCTAAATATATACATCCTTTGACTGAAAATGTAATTGTCAATACTGCCAACAGACATAATACTTGATAAGTTTCGTCTTATGTAATCTGGTAGAAAAATACTCCTAACTGTAGAAGGCAAGAAAGATTTCAGCAGACTCAAATGAAATTAGACAATCCCAGCTTTTTTCAGTTAATCTTCTATGATTACTAAATGGGGAAGAATGCTTTTCCCCCTATTGATAGATATTTAACCCTAGGTGTATGTGAGATCCTTTATCAGGAGAAGATATTGCTAAAGTTTTTACTTGCCAGACTGCCATTTCGGCGAAAGCTTAAGAGCGATGCATAATCCCACTATCAAAAATCAGATAGTTAATGCCAATTTCAAGACATAAAAAGCCAGAAAACTAAGAAAAGCACAAAATCATTTAAGAATTTGGAGATATGCGTATGAATTTTTATAATTGTTAAATAAGAGAATTTTCATTAAGGAGGGTTGGAAAGATTTTATCATCAAGAAAAAATTAGCAACATATGTGTTAATAGCCTGAAAAATGTTAATGGATGCAACTACCAAAATTAGTTAAGAACTGTATCTATCTGTAACCAACAAATGAAATCAACTGAGGTTTAAGTGTTAAGAATGAAGTATGAACCAACCCCAAAAATAAAAAATTAACGGGTTTGTGTGAGAGTGTTCCCTGTTAGATCGTACTTCTACTTTGATCCCAACTTATGGTAAGTATTGACATTTTTTTAAAAGTCATCCGCTTAATACACTTTTACCAAAGCATGAGCTTCCAGTGATCACAGATAGATACTGTTGTTCAAAATCACACAACTTTTGGGCAAATATTTGTATCTTGTCATGTGGCGGGTGCCTTTATCTTTGAGGAGAATTAACAAGCTTCGCCAGAGTAGCTGTCATTAACTATGTACCAAACAGAGCAATAATCTCTGAGGGAAACTATGAATATAGCTGAATTGGGAACAATGGAGACAATGGGAACTGCTGCCGATAATGAAGAATTGTTTATTACGTTAGATGCAGTGGCAGAAGATGAGTCCCTAATTGTAGTAGAAAATATAGAAGCCGAAGATCGCGATGGAGACCGGATGGCGGCGGCGCGTCCTTCGGGATATAATAAAACCGAGTATGACGATGCTGTTGGCGCATTTTTTAAAGAAATGGCTCGCTATCCCTTGCTAAAGCCAGATGAAGAGGTGGAATTAGCGCGTAGAGTCCGGTTTTTAGAAGAGATTAGGGAATTACAAGCTTCCTTACTTGAAAAGCTAGAAGATCAGCCGAATAAGGAAACTGTTGCTTCTCACATAGGAATGACAGAAAAACAACTGGAACATCGGTTGTATCAAGGGCGGGTTGCAAAACGTAAAATGATCCGCTCAAACCTACGGTTGGTTGTTTCTATTGCTAAGCGATATTTAAATAGGGGAGTTCCTTTTCTAGATTTAATTCAAGAAGGAGCAATGGGGTTAAATCGTGCGACAGAAAAATTTGACCCCGATAAAGGATATAAGTTTTCTACTTATGCCTATTGGTGGATAAGACAAGCAATTACGCGGGCTATAGCTAATGATGCGCGGACAATTCGCTTGCCAATTCATATTGTTGAAAAACTTAACAAACTGAAAAAAGCGCAACGAGAACTAAAACAGAGATTAGGGCGCAACCCATCCGAACAGGAAATGGCAGAAGCTTTGGATGTTCCCGCCCAACAACTACGCCAGCTACAACAACTACGACGACAAGCACTGTCCCTCAATCATCGTGTTGGTAAAGAAGAAGACACAGAATTGATGGATTTGCTAGAAGATGAAGATAACCTCTCTCCAGAGGCGAAAATGAATGAAAGCATGATGCGCCAGGAGATTTGGGAAGTTTTAGGTGACGTACTTACTCCACGAGAAAAAGACGTCATCTCTCTACGGTATGGTTTAATTACTAGTGAACCTTGTACCTTGGAAGAAGTTGGTACTATGTTCAATCTTTCCCGCGAGCGAGTACGACAAATTCAAAGCAAAGCTATGCGAAAGTTACGGCGTCCTCACATAGCCAAACGCTTAAAAGGGTGGCTGGTGTAGTTGAAAGTCAACAGCAGGACACTACTTGTGTAGGCGGGTTCCCCGACTTAAGCAAAGTGTCCTTTGACAACTCAAAAGCCAAAAATCTAGAACGATTGACTATAACTATAAATTATGGGCTAATAACTAACAATTAATAACTAATAACTAATGACCTCGCATAACGATTTAATTTTGCGTTCTCGATTTTTTGTATTGTAAATATTCATATAGCAGTCTTATTTCATTCGTGAAAGTGCCTGCGCTCTGCGCTTAAAAACAAAGTATATTATTTGTACATCCTTCTTTCCTGTTGCCTAGCGAAGTTGAGTATTACTTATCTCCATAAACAAAATATTCTTCATCACTCTTCCCCCATTACCAAACTCTAGGTGATAATTGCGAGCAAAAGTCTTTGAGGATGAATGGAACTGAGATCTTGCACCATTCTCAATAACTCTAAGGTGGGCACTGCCCACAACGTAAAAATAGGAGTTTCAGCGAACGAGAAACAGTGCCCAACGCCAGATGCTCCAAGCCGGGAAACCCGTCCAACGCACTGGCTCCCCTACAAAAATTGCTAGGTGATAATTGCGAGCAAAAGTCTTTGAGGATGAATGGAATAAACATGAGTGATTACTTAGATGACTACGAACTTAATAACCTTGATTTTTATCGAAAAAATCATGGATTACAGCTTTATTACAACTGGTCTGGGGAAATTTGGTGGCAAGAAAAACCAGACTTGCCAAGGGAGAAATTGTTCTCTATTATTGGCATGAATGCGACGAAAGTCTTTATCAAGCCTAGTCCTGAATACGGCGAAGTTGGGTATCGTATCAATAGAGAATTGGGTTTATTTTGTGACCCAGTTACGCAAGAAATTTTGACTTACTGGAAGTCACCAGAAGCAAATCAAGCATTACCAGTTGTACATATTGCTAACCGAATTGTACAAGGCTCTGTCAAACCAAAGAAATTTGTCATACCCAAAGGTAGTGGATATATCACCTCTGTAATGGAAATCCCTTTGGAATATCCGCATCCGTTAGCAGGAGATAGTAAATACTCGGATTATTGCCCTGGGGAAAAGTTTAAGGGAGTTGAATACTTCACATCAAATATTTGCCGACCGGATGCTTCTGATGTCCCTCCTGCCCAGTGGGCGAGGGACTGTCCTTGGATGCCCTGGATGAAGTTAGGATATGGTCATCCAGCTAAATTAAGGTTTGAAACAACAATATCTAGAGTAGATTCTTTTGAGCAACTTAATCCGAAATTGGTCAAGCTGGTGAGGGAAAAAGTACCAATTTATGAATTCACGCCCACCGAAAGTGATGAACCGAATATCACGAGCATTCAGTACTTTAAGAAACACTTTGAATCCTATTTAAGGGGCGATGTTTTCCCAATTGAGGAAACCTCTTGAGAGGGAACGCTTAACAGTGAACAGTTACCAGTGAACAGTGAAAACTGGTAACTGGTAACTGATAACTGATTTAATTCATAAGCTCATTTTATTTACTACCCACAGGTTCAGCTTTCTCAACTGAGTTATTATTTAATCCCAAAGTTAATTGCAAAGAAGTCTGTGAGGGATACGCCTTCACCACCTCTCGATAAACCTGATAGTTCGTGGGTAGTTTTCTTTGGTCCTCTCCCACTTTATACTTGAGTTCGTACTTCACAGATTTTAACAATTCGGGACTAGTTGCCTCTTGGGATTTTTTGCGTTGTTCGATTTCATCTACTGAGGGTCGCGGTGGTAAACTAGACCACCATAAACCCTTATCATCAGGACCAGTCACTGCTCCTTCTGGCTTCAAGCCGTTACGATTAAGTAAGGAAGTGGTGGCAAAAGTTTCAAAGCGTGGTACTTGTTCATTGGCGAGGTCATCGGCATACTTAACTTGCCAGGTATAAGTGGTGAGGGCTGTGGCTTCATACTGGTTAGTGGTTAAGCTGTCGCAACTAGTCAGTGTGAGCGTGGTCAACATAGCTACTGCTGTGATCAAAAAAATTGGCTTTTGCCTTATCTTTAGAAAATGCATAGTCTGCTTGTCGCGCTTGTTCTTCAGAAATTTTAAGCTGACTGGGTGGAAATTAAAGACTTCAAGTTAACCGGGTTTTGCAACGTTGCCAACATTGTTTGTTCTGGAGTGCTAACGTCAAATCAATTCAAGACGCAAAGGAGAAAAAATGGTACAAGTAGCAAAGATAGGTCATGCTGGATTTAAAACGCCAGATGTAGAAGCTATGCTGGCATACTATACAGAAATTCTGGGGTTTACTCTGACCGAACGAGGCTCTGATGGAGCCGTCTATTTAAGCTGTGCAGTAGATCATCATACAATCATTCTCTATCCCTCGACACAGACCGGTCATAATCACTTTGCTTTTCAGATTGATAGCACTCAGACATTGAAAGAGGCAGCCAAACAACTGCGTGACGCAGGCATTCAGGTAGAGCAAAAAACAGATGCCCAACCAGGAATACCGGAACTGCTTGAGTTTTGCGATCCAGAAGGACATACTCTCCAGTTATATTCAACGATTCAACAAGTTAGTCATGGGTTTCGAGAAACAGGCATCGTCCCTGAAAAATTAGGGCACGTCGCCATGTTTGTGCATGATGTCCATAAATGTGTTGATTTTTATCAGAACATGTTAGGCTTCCGCGTGTCTGACTGGCTCGAAGATCACTTTGTCTTCATGCGATGTAATCCGGATCACCATACTATGAATTTTTTGCAGTCTAAACAGCAAAAAATGTTCCACATTGCCTTTCAATTACGAGACTGGGCACATATGCAAACCGCTTGTGATTTTTTGGCAAGGCACAAGATTACCCCTCTTTGGGGACCAGTACGCCACGGGATAGGACATAACATCGCTACGTATCATAAAGACCCCGACAAAAACATAGTCGAAGTATTTACCGAAATAGATGTTATGCTCAACGAAGATCTAGGGTATTTTGAACCCCGGCCCTGGCACGAAGATTTTCCTCAAAGACCGAAAGTATGGAAAGATACTTCGCAAGCCGTGGCTCACTGGGGCGGATTACCACCCAAGGAATTAATGGATTGACCAAGAAAGGGGTGTAGGGGTATGGGGGTGTAGGGGAGCCAGTACTGATAGCGAAGCGTGGCACTTTGTGCCATAGGAGGGTTTCCCTCCGTAGGTATCTGGCGTGTGTAAGGGAAAGAACAAATTTTCTTTGTTGCCACGCCGCCGGAACAAGGACACAAGCTCCTTATTTTAATAATGGAAGGAAAAAGAAAAGAAAGCGGTTTGAGAGGTTCTTCGGGGAGAGTGTCACCCGTAATTTCGTACACACAACTCTTTTGACTGCTTGATCCGGCATTCAGTACCAGTATTTTCATGGTTAGCAGAAACCGATTTTTAAAGTGGTTATGGCACTAACAATTATGAGATGGTTTTAGTTGATAAACATCTGTCTTATGTGCTGTGTCTCGAATATTTTTTTGGCAGTTTGCATCTGACTGCAATACATCTTTGATCCACCTGCGGCGGAAGAAGGGAAAAGTAAAGAAGTGTAAAGAGCAAAAGCGCAAAAGAGCAAAGGGCAAGGAGTCCTCACGCAACCACGCACACCAACCGAAAACCGACATCGGTGAGACGACCATCGGGGAGCTCCCTAACGCGAGACGCCGAGCGGCAATTGCTTGGACCGGCGTACCATGAACCGCCACGAAGCAGCTTTTGAACGTTTGTACTACCTTGCGTTAACCATGCACTACCATCAGTGGGTGCGCCTTGGTAACTATCATGCCACTCATCCTGACACCACTCCCAAACATTACCGTGCATATCATATAAACCAAAGGCATTGGGTGGAAAACTCCCCACATTTGTTGTCTGTTCGCGATATTGACCTTTTGGTCCAGAGGCGTGAGTATAACTTCCGTTGTAATTTGCTAAGTCAGTTGTAATCGTTTCGCCAAAGTAGAAAGGTGTAGTTGTTCCTGCACGAGCTGCATATTCCCATTCTGCCTCGCTCGGTAATCTGTAGGTGCGTCCCGTCTTCTGACTTAAGCGTTTGCAGAATTCCACAGCATCATTCCAACTGACCTGTTCCACTGGACGCTTTTCTCCTTTAGACTTGGAAGGGTTGTTACCCATAATTGCCTGATACTGCGCCTGAGTCACTTTATACTTGCCCATAAAAAACCCAGGAACCGTGACTTGATGTTGTGATCCTTCAGATGAAGATCTTTTTTGTTCTCCTGGTGGTGAACCCATGAGAAATGTACCACCTGGTATCTGTACCATCTCCAAGGTGACACCATTCCCCAAGTCTTGGGCGAAGTATTTCGCCTGAAGGTTACTGCGGTTGTTAATATTTCCCTGTGCATCAACAGTGACAGTTTCAAAATTAAAGGTTTGTAGGGATTGGGCAACATCGGCTTTCCGTCCGAAAACACCTTGCAAAAGCCATTCTCCGACAATAGCCAAACCAACTCCAGTTCCTATGAACCCTAACATTTGAATAACTTGCCGTCGCGGTATTGGCGTTGACTGCGGTGTTGACTGCGATGCTGGTTGTCGTTTTGGTTTTGGCGGTGCTGGAAATGCTTCCAACGCTTCTGCTGCTGATTGATAGCGTTCATTGAAGCGATAGCGCACCATCTTTGTTAAAATATCAGCAAATCTCTCGCTAACATTTGCCCAATTCCGCCAAACGACTTCGCCATTCGTGGGATCTCTTGGCAAGTCGTGAGGCTGTATACCAGTGAGGGCAAAAATAGCCAGCATTCCCACCGCATAGACATCACTCGATAGTTTTGGATATCCGATAGCTTGTTCGTTAGGCATATAACCCGCAGTACCAATGGCAACTGAAGCGCTGGTTTTTCCTTGAATATTGACTAAAGTGGTGATTTCTTTGACCGCACCAAAGTGGTAGAGTCGATGGCGGGTATTATCCCGCGCACCTCTGTGTTAGATCCGAGCGTGCGACTTTCGCCGCACTCGGCTCCCGATGTTCTAGGATTTCTCCTTGCTCATGTGGATATAATCGTGACAG
>JAESFI010000168.1_pt1 | contig 30065 bp, 31 predicted proteins | sample 9269361 | NCBI WGS metagenome assembly JAESFI01 (sample SAMN14504119, study PRJNA617095) | algae metagenome | isolation source: Brasilonema angustatum HA4187-MV1 and co-occurring heterotrophs from moss... | place: USA: Manoa Valley, Honolulu, Hawaii | collected 2009-07-20 | reverse complement strand
AAGTGTGGTGTTCAGCCCGGATGGCAAGACAATAGCCTCTGGTAGTAATGACAACACAGTAATCCTATGGAATCTCAACGGGCAGGAACTGCATACTCTTAAGGGGCATAGCAGTAAAGTCACAAGTGTGGTGTTCAGCCCGGATGGCAAGACTCTTGCCTCTGGTAGTGATGACAACACAGTCAGACTATGGAATCTCAACGGGCAGGAACTGCATACTCTTAAGGGGCATAGCAGTAAAGTCACAAGTGTGGTGTTCAGCCCGGATGGCAAGACAATAGCCTCTGGTAGTAATGACAACACAGTAATCCTATGGAATCTCAACGGGCAGGAACTGCATACTCTTAAGGGGCATAGCAGTAAAGTCACAAGTGTGGTGTTCAGCCCGGATGGCAAGACAGTAGCCTCTGGTAGTAATGACAACACAGTAATCCTATGGAATCTCAACGGGCAGGAACTGCATACTCTTAAGGGGCATAGCAGTTATGTCTATCGTGTGGTGTTCAGCCCGGATGGCAAGACTCTTGCCTCTAGTAGTGATGACACCACAGTAAGACTATGGAATCTCAACGGGCAGGAACTGCATACTCTTAGGGGGCATAGCAGTACAGTCTATAGTGTGGTGTTCAGCCCGGATGGCAAAACGATAGCCAGTACTAGTTGGGACAAGACAGTAAGACTATGGAATCTTAATGGGCAGGAACTGCATACTCTTAAGGGGCATAGTAGTCCAGCCAACAGTGTGGTGTTCAGCCCGGATGGCAAGACAATAGCTTCAGGGAGTTCTGACAACACAGTAAGACTATGGAATCTCAACGGGCAGGAACTGCATACTCTTAAGGGGCATAGCAGTTATGTCTTTAGTGTGGTGTTCAGCCCGGATGGCAAGACGATAGCCAGTGCTAGTGATGACAAGACAGTAAGACTATGGAATCTCAATGGGCAGGAACTGCATACTCTTAAGGGGCATAGCAGTTATGTCACAAGTGTGGTGTTCAGCCCGGATGGCAAGACGATAGCCAGTGCTAGTGATGACAACACAGTAAGACTATGGAATCTCAACGGGCAGGAACTGCATACTCTTAAGGGGCATAGCAGTACAGTCTATAGTGTGGCGTTCAGCCCGGATGGCAAGACTCTTGCCTCTAGTAGTTATGACACCACAGTAATCCTATGGAATCTCAACGGGCAGGAACTGCATACTCTGAAAGGGTATAGCAGTACAGTCTATAGTGTGGTGTTCAGCCCGGATGGCAAGACTCTTGCCTTTGGTAGTTCTGACAACACAGTCAGACTATGGAATCTCAACGGGCAGAAACTGCATACTTTTAAGGGGCATAGCAGTGAAGTCACAAGTATGGTGTTCAGCCCGGATGGCAAGACTCTTGCCTTTGGTAGTTCTGACAACACAGTCAGACTATGGAATCTCAACGGACAGGAACTGCATACTCTTAAGGGGCATAGCAGTAAAGTCACAAGTGTGGTGTTCAGCCCGGATGGCAAGACGATAGCCAGTGCTAGTGATGACAACACAGTAAGACTATGGAATCTCAACGGGCAGGAACTGCATACTCTTAAGGGGCATAGCAGTGAAGTCACAAGTGTGGCGTTCAGCCCGGATGGCAAGACTCTTGCCTCTGGTAGTTCTGACAACACAGTAAGACTATGGAATATGGATTTGGATAACTTATTAATACGTGGTTGTGATTGGGCTTCTGATTATCTGAACAACAACCCCAATGTTAAAGATGACCGTCACCTTTGTGATGGTATTGGCAAAAAAAAGTAATGACCCATTAAAACTATCCAGAACGGTTTTCAGTGGTTTGAAATCGGTGGTAAGATTCGACACTAAAAACTCAGATAATCGCGAAGTGATTGAATCAGCAAGCTGCTGTTGAAGTGAGCGCGTTAAAACAACGGTAAATCAAGGGTTTTGAAAACTTGCTTGACATAACTTTACAAAGTGTCCCATTTGCCATGTATTTCGGCACATCCCCCTTTTGAATAAAGCCGCTTAATGAAAAACTGATAAGTAAAAATACTCGATTCTAGTAAAACTCTTACTGGGTCGGGTTTTTTCTTTAGTCTAGACAATCATCATGATTTTGTCCTATAATCAAATATTCTAATTATGATTTTGTCCTATAATCAAGTAGAGACGATTGTATGGGCGGTTAATATGCATAAATACTTAATTGAAGTCAGCAATATCGAGACAGAAGATACTGCATTGCTACAGATAACTGCTGACACTCCAGAGGAAGCTGTAGCGGATATAGAGAACGGTTGGGAGGTGATACGTGTCCGTAAGCCGTGGGGTGGTAAACGTGAAGGTGCAGGACGTGTTTCTAAGTGGGGTGAGAATGTTGAAACTCACCGCTACAGATTGCCTAAGCCACTGGGTGATAATGCTGAGGAGGTCGTAGAATCGTTGGAATCACTTAAAACGGTGTTAGAAGTTTGGGAAAACAAAGTCACCGATTCTAAAGCTAGAAGTGGGGGTAAGGTTGGTGAGCGGTATAAATACGTTGAACAAATGCTAGAGGAATTAAAGAAGTGTCTTTCGGACTTGCCTGAAAGTTTCATTTGAGTCAAAGTATATTAATCATTCTTGTATACTAAAAAGCTTATTTAATATTTTTTAGCAGAGAATATACAGATTTCGGAGATATGGCACTTACCTTGAAATAAAATACCAGCCGTCAAACCCAGATCCCTCGTTACCAACCCGTCAACCCGAAATACGGCTGGTATTTTATTTTTACGGTCTCCCTTATCTATTCAACAGGTGCTTTTAGCTTGCGCTGTTATGCATCGCGAACCTATATAATCACAATGCCAATCAAGAACAAAATCAAGGAATTCATCACAAGTAAGGAAATCACTCGCTATGAGTTCGCCAAGTTGACGGGAGTTAGCAAAACAACCGTATATTCACTGTACGATTCACCTGATATTCTCCCATTAGCAGCTGTGCTCACAAAAATATGTGATTATTATCAGGTACAGCCTAACGATTTGATGCTGTGGGAGCCAAACACCGACCAAAGTCCGACCGCTCCCCAAAAATAAAAAAGTGGTGACCGCGAATAATCTTTTTCGCCACGGTTACCGGATGCATCTACAAGAAAAGTTTTTTTAAGGGGTTTCGTCAATAATTGGCTAAATCCTTTACCGCTATTTAGCCAAATGGTAATCATAAGGATAAGTGTTTTTTCTACCAAAAAGAAGATAATAGATTTTACCCACTGGGAGCCTTTTTGAGGGTATATTAAAACTCAGATACAGCAATTGTATGCTCAAGTACATACTTATATAGTTTTACTACGTCTTACGATATACCAAAAAAAAACACTAAACTTATATCTTTTTTATACGGATATTTTCTGATATTTCCTTCAGAAATTATACCCATAAAAAAGGGGGTCTTCACTACCCCACTAGCTATTACCAATTGCTGAAAAAATCAGCAATCCCTTGTTAAAAACTTCACTTCGTTCGATAATCTTTAACTTCAAAAAATGCTGATTAAGATTCACTCATTACTACTGAGATCTAATCTAATCAAAAACGCGTACACAGCGCGAGTACATACGTTCCTTGGTCGGTATGACCACTCAAAACTTTGGTATTTACTCCGAAGTTTTGATATCACAGGTAGTGGGGTTTCCGAGTTACCTATGAGCCTTATCTGTTCAGTGTTGTCCATCTCAAACGCTTCAATTTATAGATGGCTAAGAACAGGCAAAAAACTAGATTTTTTCAGAAGCTACAGTGTCAGGAAAGGCATACTGACAACTTATCTCGGAGGACTTAGACCAGTTTGCTGGAAATTAGAACTAGCAACCTGGGGCGCTACAGCTGACGTTCCTCTGTTGAGTGTCGTCAACAACCTAAGAGCCACCGTCACCCAAATTGAGACTCAAGCTTTGCAGCAGTCAAGCCACTACGCCGCTTTAAGAACAATTTCACCAGAAAGCAGAAAACAACTGCATAAAGTTGACCCTAACTTCCTAATAGCTACACCAGTTTTGGAACTACATCGTAAACCAGTTTTGGAACTACATCGTAAAGGAGAACCAACCAATGAACTAACCAAAAAAATCGCTTCGCAAGTACCCGCTTTTGACAGGGTGTCCACAATTTCACACTTTGGCGTTACATCGGAGCCACTAGAAAAGGAGCTACAAGGAGAAACATCTAATAGAGCCATTAACTCAGTTGCTTCGCAAGTACCCGCTTTTGACAGGGTGTCCACAACTTTCAACATCAACAATCAACTAGAGTCACCAAGTATCAACAATCAATTAGAGCCACCAAGTAAGGAGAAGTCACAAGGGGAAACATCCAATGAACCAGCCAAAAAAATCGCTTCGCAAGTACCCGCTTTTGACAGGGTGTCCACAATTTCACACTTCGGCGTTACATCAGAGCCACTACCTTTCGTCCAAGGGGAGACATCCACTAGCTTTATTAACTCAGTCGCTTCGCAAGTACCCGCTTTTGACAGGGTGTCCACAGACTTAAACGTCAACAAACCACTAGATAAGGAGCTACAAGGAGAAACATCTAATAGAGCCATTAACTCAGTCGCTTCGCAAGTACCCGTTTTTGGCAGGGTGTCCACAACTTTCAACATCAACAATCTACTAGAGCCACTAAGCAAGGAGAACCATCAATGTAGTAACACTTCGGTCTCGACACAACCAAAACCTGTCCTGAGACATGAATTGGGAGTGCAATCCTCACCTAACTCGATTGTGGGGCAAGTGCCTTTCGTCCTTCATGTTTCCCGAACACGTTTATTTGTGTCGAGAAACTTTCTGTGTTTTGGGGCTACACAAAATAGTATATCAAGGACTCTTGGTATTAGTGTGAAAACGACCCAAAGACATCAAAAAATCATAGGTTTGTCACACCTGCAGTTGTGCCAGGAGAAAAACGAGTACAAAGATATTCGTCAAACCTTGAGAATGGAGTTCCATTCATATGATGTGTACGACCAAAACAACAGAACGCGCGTAGGGTTTAAAGATTGCGGCGATAGCTACCGATTTGAGGACGGGGTGGTAATTGGTTCAAAAACCAGCGAACCGAACACGTACTCTGTCAAAAAAGACGGTTTCTTGAACCGCTTCTTTAAACTTGGGACGCAGTACTTTTTAGCCAAGTGCAACATCTACCGCGAGGAGTTGCAGCTGACAACGATGAGATTCGCCAAGAAACTCTTTAAGCAGGAGTCCAGAAAACGCCTGCAGAAAGTGTCACTGTGACAGTCGTTTTTTTTCGGTCGCCGGGGGGGGCGTTTGCCGGTTTAAAAACCTTTTTCCCTTGGATCGGAATATGAAAGACATTTTTAAGAAAATAAAAAAATGGTGTTTGTCAAAGTAATCGAGAACTCGACACCAGAGGATATCCCTTTGGGACTTCGCTATATAGTCCTAGAATCTATTGAGTGTTACCCCAAACTCAAACAGATGTACCCTAACGCGCAGTTAACCGTCGTCAGACGTGAGGATTTTAGACGTGAGGCTTGTGACTCCGTTGGACTTGCAGAAGCATTGCTGTTGATGGCTTAATCTTCTTTCTTGTCGCTGGAAGATTCATTTGGACGGTTAGCTAGTCCAACCGCGCCGCTTATGCTCGCGGTAGCAATGGCACTGGCTAGGGTCAATTTTTCCCCACTTGCGCCACTGACTAACGCTGCAATCACAATCAGCGCACCAGAGATAAATCCTATGCATGGCGTTAGGGCGCGAATAAGATCAGGGGTCACGGTAGATACTTATTAATAGGAATTACAATTTTAAAATCGAAAGCAATCTGTATTTAAGATGCCAGAAAGAGCGCGGATGAAAACTTTAATAAAAATCTCTGTTATTGAAGTTTCTGTAGGGGTGCTTCTACTCCTTGGAACTGTAACCGCGAGCGTTATTGGATTACAGCAACTTGAAGATTCATCGTCATGGGTTAGGCACACGTACGAAACCAAGTTAAGAATTGATGAAATTCAAATATTGATTAGAACGGCAGAAAGCGAGCAAAGAGGATACCTGTTAACCAATAAGAGTATCTATCTTAATAGCGATTATAACAAGACGTTACAAAAGTTAGATAAACCGTTTCAAACGCTGCTAGAAGCCGTCAAGGATAACCCGGAACAACATCAACGGGTAGTAGATTGTTACATGAATGTTGAGAAAAGATTAAGAATCCTTTATGACGTGGTAAGCCTTGTCAGACAAGGACGGAACAAAGAAGCTAAGGTGATCATCGATAGCGGTAAGGGGAACCTAACCCAGATACAGATAAACCAATTGCTTAATATTATCAAGGAAAAGGAAGAACAACTACTGACTCTCAGAATTGCCAATCAGCAAAAAGCTTATAGAAGCGTTGTTACATATTTAATCTTTGGAGAGGTTATTAGTTTAGTTGTGGTTACAGGAACAGTCTGGACTTTAATTGTTAGGCTGAGAAAGCAGTTATTAAAAGCTTAATCATTAACTCTTCATAGACTCGTAATTTTACCAGATTGATATTTACAATTCCTTTGTTACAATACAAATACCTATTCAAAGTTGATAGATGTCTTACTATTCCCATACGAAAGTAACAAGGGAATAGTTTTTAAAGCTGAACCAAAAAAACTATATGAAATTAGCTCAAATAATCGAAAAAAACGTTTCTGTTGATATCGCAGAAGCGGATAGCGAATTAGTTAAACAAATTCAAGAAATACTAACTCAACAAAACTATTACAAAGCTGAGTTAGACGGTATTCCAGGGTTATCTACCAAGTTAGGGTTGCAACGGTTCAAGACGGAGCACTGGTTGGAGTTCCCATCGCTGATTGGCAAAGGGACTGCTCTTTGCTTGCTAGAAGGTAAGCACCCCATACCAAAGGACACGCCACAAAGCGATATTGTCTTGTTACCTGCAGGTGATTTTGGTACAAAGACAGGGCGTACCATGACGTTACCCAATGGGGATAAAGTATTTGCTAACCAGCAAGTCATACCACACAGCTATATAACGTGGGGTGAGATGAGTAAGGGATGCACGCGCGTACCCGAAACCAACCAGATAGTAAGAAACATGGTACGCGCTGCCAAAGGTTTTACCTTAATCAGAGAAAAGTTTGGCTCTCCTGTCGGGGTAACGTCAGGGTATCGGACGCCATATGCTAACAAGGAATGTGGAGGGGTGAAAAACTCTCAGCATCTCTATGGAAATGCACTGGACATCTTTCCTATGAATGGAAAGTTTGCTCCATTGCTCGATGTGATAAAAGCCTCCGACGCTGTTGGTGTGGGGATTGCTGGTGCGGTAAGAGGTTTTTACCATGTCGATTGGAGGGCGGGAGAACGTGTTGTCTTCTACTACGGCTAAACGGCATTGAGCCAAGATGTTTGTAAAATCATGAAAGATGGTCTAAAAACCTTTGCTATATCTACCTTTTAGCCATTATTGACAATTTCGTGTCATACCAACTTATGAACCTAGGTTGGCAAAATACCCAAGGCCGCCGCTCTCAATCACGAGCAATGAATACTTTCAGCCACCCATTCTACGAAATAGCTCTTTCTGTTAATTTTTGTTAACTCGCTCGCCAACAATCTCTGCCTATTCCTTCTCTCCTTTGGCTGAAATTTATTCTGCTTCTACCTTCTGGCTCTTTCTTCTTTTGTTACAAAATATGTAACTAATGCATAGCCCTAATCACTATCACCAAAACTGGACAAAAACCCATTTTTCGTGGAACTCGACAATTCTTTTGAACTGCATAAGTTGTTTCGGCTTACATCTATATAGATAATGATTAAACCGGGTGCATGAATCATGAATGATGTCAGTGTTTTGCATGCAGATCGAAAATCATATTCCTGTCTTAGGAGATATAAATTTTAAAAGCCCATTTGCTTACCAAGCAACCTTTGGTGTGGTTAAGACGGTCAATATAGTACAAATGGCAGTAGCAGAATGAAGACAAATAAAGAGCTTAGAGTTCGTAGGTCGATCCAGGAGCTGCAAGACGATTTCGAGAAAGGCAACAAAAAACCTTTAGAAGATCTGATGCGTGCCTGGAAGGGCATCAAGGAGCTTCCCCCCGACAACCCACATTCGTTCTTCATGTTGGGCGGCTATCACGGTGAGCCTTTCAGGGGAGCCGGGTGGGGGAACCCCTCTTATTGGGGAGGCTATTGCAACCACGGCAATATTCTGTTCCCCACCTGGCATCGTGTATATCTCGTGAAGCTGGAAGAGGCTTTGCAGAGTATCCCTGGTTGTGGAGACGTGATGCTGCCCTATTGGGATGAAACCAGCGACGACTCCTTGAAAAACGGGATTCCTTGGGCTCTGACCCAGAAAGACTTTGTGCTTGACGGAGCAACAATCCCCAATCCCCTGCGCTCATTCGTTTTCAACAAGAATATCGTAGACAATCTCAACCCAATACCGGATGCCGACTACAGCAAGCCCAAGGGATATGAAACGGTACGCTACCCTTTGTCGGGACTGGTCGGACAAGCAGATAAGTCCGCCACTGACAAGCATAACGCACAGTACCCCGACTACGACGAGAACGTGAAGCTCCTCAATCAGAACGTGGTGGACTGGCTGACCTCGCAGATCGTCGTGAACGGAAAAGTCATCCCAACCAACGTGAAAAAGAAATACACAGACTGCCTGGATGCTCCTAACTATACAGTCTTTTCTAACACGACTTCCGCCGCACAATGGAATGCGGATCTCGATAGCGGCATCGTGCCGGTCGTACCCCTGGAGTCCCCGCACAACAGTATTCACCTATCCGTGGGAGGCTTTGACTTACCGAGCGGTGACCGCTCCCCGATTGAGGGAGCCAATGGCGACATGGGCGAAAACGACACGGCCGGTCTAGATCCCATCTTTTTCTTCCACCACTGCTTTGTGGATCGAGTGTTCTGGCTGTGGCAGAAAAAGCACGGTTACACCGACCATCTTGAGATCATAGCGGAATATCCCGGAACCAACTCGGTGGACAGTCAGGGACCCACGCCCGGCACAGTGCCCAACTCTTGGTTGACATTGGAGTCGCCGCTCAATCCGTTTAAGATCAAGGAACACGGAAAGGAGAGAGCCTACACATCTGTTGATTGTATTAACATCGAAAAGCAGATGGGCTACACCTATAGCCACGGGTCACTCGAAGAGCAGCCTGAGCGTGTGGCTTTGCAACAGAACCAAAGTACCAAGGTGATTCGCATATCCGGAATTAACCGTGCACCCATAAGGGGTTCCTTCTTGGTTTCAGCCTACGCCAATATTGAAGGGAAGAAATACCATGTGGGAACAGAGGCAGTATTGAGCCGATGGAACGTCCAGTATTGCGCCAATTGCCAGACACACCTGGAAGTAAAAACTTTCATCGGTCTACATGATTTTCAGGAAAAGTCGATTAAGAGTGCAGAATACGAGATAGAGATACGCACCCGCGATGGACTGCTTACGCAGTCACAGTCTCGGGCTCTGACCACTACCGAGAAGAAGCTCTTCCACTTCGAGGTGCGTTGAAGAAAGGCAGAAGGCAGGAGGCAGAAGGAGCACTTCTGTTGGGGCGTTACCTCATGAAGGCAACTAACCCTCTTCTGCCACTCTCCAAAAACATTTGCCATTTCTGAATTCTAGAGCTTTTGTATAACAAGCGATTGCGCCATTTTTTTCTAATAACAAATACAAAACCAATTTTTTTCTAATAGTATAGCTTGTATTGATTGCCTCATGAGGCTTCTAGCAATCGCCCGACCGGAAAATGACAGAAGAGGGGTATGCCGTTGAGTTTCGCCTCCTATCTGCCCCGAATACCGTCTCGGATGCCCAATCATCAAAAATTGGTAAAACGGAAAAAAGTGAACCTGCCATCTCTATTGGTTGTCCACGCTCGCGTTTCAAGCTTGCTTGACAAAAATTCATTTTTTTATTCTTCACATAAGCTGCGTAAATCCTATCTTCTGTCAACTGTATATTCGCAGTTCATTATGTAGCATCAATTTTTAATAATGGCTAAAAGGTAGATATAATATAGCTTTTCAGACCAGATTACATGATTTTACAAACATCTTGGCTCAATGCCTAAACCACATTGCGGAAGTAAACCATGTATTCCACATATGCTGTATCGTTCGGTTCAGCATATGGATTGGTCAAAATAATGTCTGGTTTGTAAGACTGGGTAGAGTTTGCAGCTATTTGGGGTGTAAGGTAAGTACCAACTTTAACTTTGGTCGCTGTACCAGCAGCCTTGCAAACTATCTCATCAATGTAAAGTTCGCCAATCAAGGTTTCGTACAAGTTGTTTGGGTCAATATATTGAGCACCGATACTAACCAAGCGCTCGACTGACAACCAACGCGCCACGCTGGTCTTGTAGAAAAACATGACTTTTTTAGTGGTGTTGAACCACAATTGGTCAGCAACTGGGGAACTAGGGGCAGTTGCACTTACCCAAATTCCCCCTACCACTTGAGACGGGTCAATTAAAGGCATTGTTTATTCTAGACTTCCATAAAAAGCTATCACTTCATGAGAGGTTGTCAACGAGTATTTAGCATTGGTCGCACTCCAAGTGATGTCTTTGTTGTTCATACTGAATGCAGCGCTTGCACCTCCAAAAGCGTTCTCAACTTTGCCATTGACAATCAAAAATACAGTTGTTGCTGATTGTGGCAATTTGGAAAGCGATGAGACAACATTACTTGCGGTGACGTTCAACTTCTCGTTGTACCAGCGGGGAATTGTGCTTCCTGATTGTGCAGCAATATTAATATCACCAACGGGGTAAGCTGTAGCTGCGTCTGATGGGTATCGCCCTAGGTCATACTTGTAGCTAATCAGGTAATCGATTGCTGTTGCTGCGCTGAAGCTGTAAGCTGTTTCTGTACCATTGACGTTTGAATAAAACGTTAGGGTGTACACACCGCTAGCTTCTGTAAGCTTACCGTATACCTCGTTGCCGTTCGCGTCGGTTAAAGGTTTTTTGGTCGAGTTAGCAAACAAGGGAACGACGCCAGGGGCAACCACCCCAATCTGGGTGGCGCTAGCAACTTGGAGGGGAACCGCAACACCTCCCTCACCTGCAGTCGATAAAGCAGTGGTAATTCCTGAAGTTACAGTGATGCTACCGCCCGTCGCGCTCGCGTTATTGACCCGAACAAAAGCGTTTAATAATTTCTCGACTTGATAAGCACTTAATAACATAAATCAGTAGTAAATTTCTAATAGCCAATTAACACGAAAACTTGACCCTAACCAATTCAACACAGAACCGTTTATGTTGTAATCGGTTCCATGTCGTTGTTTTAATCCGTTCAAAAACACTTGAGATGTACCAGGGTCATCAGCAATATCATCAAGTGCAAAACTGCTAGTGCTGTTGCTAGAAATCACAAAAAATTTGTACTTTCCAGCAACGGAGGATTGAACTACAGCAACAGGATTAAAAGCTAAAGGCATTATGTGAACTCTCTTACTAAAGCAGTTCCAGTACCAGCGCTCGACCAAATACCACTAATCATCCCTATGAATTCATAGGGGCATTCATAATAGCTTCCAGGTGTAACCTTTACTGTAAAAGAACTTATTGAAACTGTCGCACCAAGTTCAAGATAAAGTGTTGAGGCTGATTCGTTCCAAATCGTTGCACCAATTCTTAGAGGATTAGCAGCAAGAACTTGTACAGCAGTGGTACTCAAAGGAATTGAAACAGGATTGACTTTATTAGACTTAAGAGCGGCTGAAGATGATGAGGTCAAAGGCATAAAATCACGAGCCTGTAGGGTCTAACAAATTGTCATTAAATGATGTGGGATTAACCGCGACATTGAGAGTTAGTTGATATCTTGGGGCGCTTGGAGTTCCGACTAACTGAGAATCAGCAAAAGTGATTGCGGTTAACGGGGGATTATGTGCAGCACGAGCGGTGTTAATGTCTTGTGTAAGGGAGGTAAGACCTTGTAAAAGTTTCACCATTACTTCCACAATGGAAGAATCCAAAGTAAGCGCTTGTTCTGCAATCACAGAAGCATTGATTTTGACTTGGTTGTTTCCAACGAATTCAACCGCACCTGCTGGAAGCTTAGAAGCTAAATCAGTAAATGTAATCATTTGTGGTCAATCTTGTATTCTATGGTTTCGAGTTTGGCTCTAATTGCTTGAATCAATTCCTCGGTTGTGTCTGTCTCTTGCCCTCTGTACTCCCAAATTCCGAGCGTTAAATCTTTCAGCCAACGAACGGGGGTAAATCTGAGTCTGTAGGAGTCGGTCAATTTTGGGAAAGTGACTAGCTGAATCGTGTTTAAAGGAATCAGTTTCTGCTTGCCGTCAACACTAGTTACTGGAGTCCTGGGCAAATTAGTAAAAATGATTGTGTCATCAATTTTTACGTTATCAATTTGCTGAAGCAACCATCCCGCTTTGTACCAACTGGGATTGGCGCTAATTGAGGTCACACCTATCAAAAAGATATGAGCGTCTGTCAAGTACGGCAGTTCAATCGGGTCAATCGCTGGAGTAGAACGCCGAAACTCGCCGCCCGATTGAGCAACAAACCTTTGATAAAAGGTAAGTTCCCAGTTACCTAGTCTGGTGTAATCAGCGAGTTGCACAAGTTCCAGCAGTCCTCAGAAAGTCCTAAAACATCAATGCCAGCTTGATCCAAGTAATCTAAAAACGTGTCAGGGTCTACCTTTCCGTTTAAAAAATCTTCGGTAAAGTGCGATCGCTCCATCATGAGCGAGAATTCATGGTTGAATTCCGCTTCACTCATGCCTGGAGTCCAGATGAGCGGGGTAGATATATCAGTGTGCTTAAGTTCCACTGCTCGTTAAGATAAAGCGTTCGGGTTCAAACCACACTCGACCATAAGCGCCACCGAGTTTAGAGGTGGTCGCGTTAAAAAGCGTTTTGACTTCGCTGTCTAGTGCTGTTGCTGATTGAATACTGATAGGAGCGCAGAAGGTGTACTGTACATTGCTTTCACGGGTTCCACGTCCATAACGAATGTAAGGGCGCTTACTTCCTTCCGCGCGTACCAGCGTGGGAGTTGCATCAGCAACCATCGCGTGAACCTTAGCAGGTTGAGATCCACGAGGCATGGGTTCTTCCGCGCCAGCGCCTACTAAATGCAGTGCAGTCATCCCAAAAAACGTAACCGACGGCTGAGACGCCTGCAAGCGGTAACGCTTAGCAGTATCACCAGCGGTGATTTGCATAGGTTTATAAGCTACATCAATCTTAGGGGATTTACGAGTGGGTGTCCCCTGTTCTTTCTCTGGACGCTTGTATGCTTCCTTGTTTTTCGCGTATTGTAAAGCGCGTTCTAGTTGCGCTACTGTTCGTCGTTGAGCCATCAATAATACTCCGTTATCACCTGGTTTTTTTATAACACAAGGATTTTGGCTAACTGCGATACCTCGGATATCTTAAGGTAGTCCCTTTGATGTGTTTTATAAAGTTTTTTAAATCAAATGAATAGTATTTTTAAGCCTGCTTGAAGCTGTTACGACTAAGTTAACAGGATTAGGCATTCCCCAGATAAACAATTGAGCGTATCTGAAAGTAACATGAGTTGCTTTCCTCCTTACATATTGCTTTCTCTGCTTTCCATAGACTCTATGAGTTCCGGGTGTGGTTGTGTACGTTCGGTCGTTGTCAATATATTGGATATAGTTTCTGTCGAATGGATGATCCTGTATTTCGAGTACATGCTTAATGATTCTTTCTCCTTCCGACTTGTTGGTAACCAACAGCCTTAGATCATAACCTCTTTCTCTATCAGAGTACGTACATTTAAAGTATCCTTTATTCCAAGTAAAAATTGGATTAGCAAACAAGTTTTTAATTTTGAGCGCTAAGCGTTCCGCGTCAGCGCGTGAGATTGTCTCACTTGTCTGCTTCATCAAGCGGAATGTTATCTCACCTTCAGTTTGACTCTGTTCAAAGTCATGTATTTCGGGGTTGTACTTTTCTAAGAAGTACAACTTGATTTGGGGCTTAAATTTCCTATCGCTCTGGAATTCCTGAACGGGAATACCATACACGGGGCGCTGTACAGCTTGTAGATGAGCACAGGTAACCTCAAATAGCCACATCCTCATCTGAGTCATTCCCACAGTGTCTTCATCTTTAATCAGACACGTATGCTTGAGTCTAGCTTTGGGAGTAGAGATATCATTGTTCTCTTGGTTTTTAAAGTACTGCATTACTACTTTATTGTGCTCAAGCCGTACTAAATCTTGCAGGTTCTCCCATTCGTTGAAATCTTCAGGTAACATCAGTCCTCATCTGCTTCTAGGTCTAAATCAGTAAGAGTCATCACAGGAGTGCTTACTGCTTTACTTGTCGCTTCTTTTGCTTTTAAGGTAGCAGGTTCAGGGGGAGTTGCTGATTGAGTCGCACCAGGTGATTGAGAAAGCGCTTTGGTTAAATCGTCCTTTTGGGTTCCAAGTTGCTTAACAGTATCTTGAATGGATAACGTCTCAGAAGCAACACTATCTATCTGACTAACAAAGTTTTCTGTCTTCTCTAAAGCTGTGAAGAATCTGTTGTGGAAATTTGGCATTGGGTTCATCCATCCGAAAGCTTTCTCTCCTACTTCACCCCACTTGCGTAAAGCGTTCCCAATCCAAGCAACCCATGAGCCAACAACTTCAAGAGCGCTTAAAATACTCCATCCAATTGATTGAATGGAATTTACAATATTGGCTGCTGCTTGGTAGATTCTGTTGTAGCGCTTCCACTCAGCTTTGATTCCTCCCCAAGTGCTTTCTCCTAATGCTGTTTTAGCAGCGTTGTCCAAAGTCTTTCCAATAATCTCATCTATCTGTAGTGGGTTTCCTTGCGGGTCTTTTATACCAATTGCTGCTAGTACATTGCTTACCGCACTAGTCAACGTTTGCCCCAAGTTGTTGCTGAGCATGTAAGCGTTATGAAGCGTTTGCCACCAAATCAAGACGTTGAGCACCCGATCCATGTGCGTCCATTTAGCAAATTCATCAAACTTGGTAGAGAAATTCGTGAGCAATCCGCCCAGACCGCCGGGAACTTGAGCACCTAACTTGGTGTTGATTGTGTTGAGCAGTCCCATTTGTGCAGCGTTGGAACCTGCGCTAAATGCATTTAGCAATCTGTCGGTGTTAGCGTTGCTGTTTGCATTGACTCCATTTGATGCATCACCTAGAGCTTTATTGATGCATCCGCCTGGTTGAGTCGTTCTGCAAACTCCTGTTTGTGCAGCTTGTGCAGTTTGCTCAAAAGTCAACGGGTCGGGTTTTGCAATAATCAGCGGGGGAATTGCACTAATCTTGCTGTAAATCTCACCAAGTAAGCTTTTCGACTCGTTGTCCACTGGCGCGTCCTTTCCGTCTTTGCCGTCTTTACCGTTCTTGCCGTCTATACCGTCTTTACCGGGCTTGCCATCGATGCCATTTCTGCCAGGTAAACCCGTAATACCTGGTAAACCTTGGAGTCCTTGAGTTCCTGGTATTCCTTGAATACCTGGGGTTCCATTGATTCCGTCTCTCCCGTTAATTCCATTTGTACCAGGGCGACCATCCGCGCCATTCTTGCCAGGAATTCCATCTCTGCCTGGGATAAACGCACGGGTGAGGGCTTGAGTTGCTTTGTCATCTGTCGTCTGTATTCGGGAGCCGAAACCCAATAGTATGTTTTGAACTTTTGATACTTCCGTCCGGTTTTGCCTAGTTTCATAAAGCGCTTCATTCCCTACGCTGTAAGCTTTATCGATATCTATCAATAGTTTTGCTCTACCCGCTCGCGTCTCATAAAGTGCGTCGTTAGCGACTTTGTAAGTTGAGTTGATTTTGTCCTCTAATCGAGATCTACCCGCTCGCGTCTCATAAAGCGCTTCATTCGCGAGTTTGCGCACATCATAGATTTGTCCTTCTAATTTCTTGCGTCCTTCCCTGGTTTCGTAGAGCGATTCATTAGCGAGTTTGTACGTCTCACCCAGTTTCACCTCTAGCTTTTTCCTACCTTCTCGCGTCTCAAAAAGCGCTTCATTACCAAGCTTTACCCCTCTATCAGCAGTGTTTTTGGCGCTTACTGCTTTAGCTTCTGCGCTTTTGGCATCTCTTAGCGCTCGTTCTGCTGTCTTATCCGCTTCCGTCGCCGTCGCTTGTGCTTTGTTAGCAGCGTTCTTGATTGGTAGAAGTAAACCAAGAGTTTTGCTCAAGTCCTTCTCTACAAAGTCCAAGCGCTTGTCAACGCTGTCAATTCTATTACCCAAAACCAAAAGCGTTGCAACGCTTGCAGCAAGTGCAGCTAAAGTTGCTGCAATTGCTGCAAGCCGTCCAAGCGCCTGCAGTGCGCTACCTCTTGCAGCATTCGCTGCTGTGGTGGCGTTAGCTGCTGCATTGCTTGCTTGATAGGAGCGCTCAAGTGATGCACGAGCATTATTTAAGGCAGTCTGGGACGCATTCTCAACCGCGCCCAATCGAAACTTGAACGGGTTAATGTTAGTAATCACTATCGGGTTAATGAACCCTGGAAGTTGTGGAATTAACGACGCTTCTACACGTTTTGCCACCTGACCTTCATCAATATTGAGGTTTTGAATTTGAGCACGTAGCGCGGCTAATTCCGCGCGTAGCTCACTACAACAATCAGCCATTTATTTCTAATTTGGGAGTGAGAAACGGATTGCTCTTACTTGTGAGGCAAGAGAACTGCAAGATATACAAGTAAATCCAGGGTAATTGTTAGGGTCTTCACAACGAACAGAATCATTACCACAGTCACCACAATCAACATAATAAATCGGTTGTTCGTCTCCATAATCTTTGAACACGTTGCCCTTGGAATCAGTAACAGTTAATTCCCACTTCAGGTTTATTGGTAATCCATCAGCACGCGCAAAAGATATATTGATTGGCTTTTCGGGAAAAGGACAATCGCTCAAGGGTCTACACGCTCTTATACCCGTACCTAGCAAATTAAAATAACCTCTTTGACGCTCACCTTTACTATTATTGAAGTAGATAGCAAAACCGTAATCTTGAAACCTACAATATTGACTAAAACCTGTTTCCTCATACCACTCAAGAATGGGATAATCAAACGGGGGATAAATAAAACGCTCTTTATTTCCTATGATTGTGCTATTAATATCATCCGGTGTATCTCTGTATTCTGCAATAAAATCTATTTGCCCTGTACCGAAGTTTCTTTCCTCAACGTCATAATTGCACCTATACGCCGTCATCTCATAAGGCATACCTTGACATGTTTGTACAGCAACTGTTACAGGTGTCTGCGTTGTTGTATATATTTTAGTTTCACCGTTACCAAACTTATAAGTTACTGTTGCTTTGTCAGGATAGATGCAATTGGTCATAAGTACTTAACAATGTTGCTATCATTCGCGTTTCTTATCTCTACTCGCTCGTATTTGTATTGTGCTGGTATCAAGATATTTACCTCTAATATTATAACTTTCATTCTACCTTGCTGAGTGGGTTTATATACAGTCTTCCACACGGAAATATTAATCATTGAGGTAGAAGAATTACCGCTTACCTGCATCGCTTTATAAAGCAGTGCTGTTAATATTGCTTCGGCAGAATTATTAGCGCTTGGTTGTAAGTCTGGCAAGTCAGCTTTATTGATAGTGAATTTGGTAGAATCTTGAGTAAAGTTTTGACCGAACAAGTAAACAGTTCTAGGTTTCCAATTAAGAAAACCACTCGGTGCTTTTATCGCTGGACTAGCTGGAAGTAACCGAATGGTTGTTTTTAAGGACTTAGAAAGAGTATAGGGTAGTTCAGCTTGGAGAATAGCCATAATATTTTTAGTTGATTCTAATTCCTAATCCTCCATTAGAATTGGTGAGAATTAAGTACTGTTCGCTAGTTCCATTAACTTGAAGTATGTCAAATACGCTCGCGCCATAGGCAGCACACACCACAATATCATCAGATGTCTTACCACTAACTCCTGTGTTTGATTGAGTCAAAAATGCAAGCCCCTGGACGATATCGCGCCGATTAGTTTGGCTATTGGCTCCTGCTATTCTTTGATTACCAACTAGCAATAAGTCGTGCAAAGAGCTATTGTAAGGAGTCAGTGAGGACGTTCTCAGGTACTGCATTGAGTAATCGCCAAAGATGAACCCATAGGGGTAAATTGCCATGTCCCACCATGTAGGCTTATTGGCTGGTGACATGTACCCTAATGGTACAAACACACTGCCAGCTTTTAGAATGACCAATTTAAACTCCGTTCCACCGTTCAATGAGATAACAGTTATGGGGTCTGTATCGTAGAAGCTAGCAAAAGTATTCTCAGTACTCCCGTTTGTACCAACATGGGTTGTAGCATTCCAATTTGAGAATATCTGATGACCAATACCGCGAGAAGTTGTCAGACGGATTTTAGTGTAGAAACTACCGTAGGTCTTGGTTCCATCCAAAGTAATCTTGTAAACAACACTTTTGTTGTTACCGTTCTCTGTGAATTCGTCAAAAGGAGATGAAAAACCAGCTAGAGCGTAACCCGCTTTGATTCCATCATAAAGACTTTGCTGTGTGATACTCGGTTGAATTAATGCTTCAGTTTTTGTCGCGCTCATGCTTAGTAGTCGTCTGGATCGATTGTTGCAGAGGTATCGACTTTCTGAAGATTCACAGAATAAGTTCGCTGCCTATAAGTCGCACTATTGCGAGTCACCAATGAATCGAAGCTTTGAGCAATGGTAATTTGGGTTTCTGGGTTGGTTGTTTGATTGGTTTCGTTGAGCGTGTTTGCAGCATACAAAAGCAGTGCTACAAGCAAACTTTCACCCGTGTTACCAGCACTAGCTAGTAAACCCGTGCTAACTAAATCAGCCTTGGTGATTGTGATAGTCGTTGCGGTTTGTGTTGCACTCGCTCCGAATACTTGTTGTAAAGTTGGTTTCGTCATTAATTATTAATTGGTTCAGCTTTATTATTTATAACTGAATATGTCCGATAGCGGCTGTAATTTCTTCTGGTGATACTTCTAAATATCGCTGAAGTGTTCCCAAGTCGCTGTGTCCTGATATCTGTTGAATCGTCCTGAGTGGAATATTTGATTTACTCATTTGAGTCAATGCAGTGCGACGGAAACTATGGGTACTCGCACCTTGTATTTTGGCGTCTGCACAAGCATCTCTAAATATTTTGTCAGCAGTGACGCGGTTGAGGTGTTTCTTTTTCGCGCCATTATTACCGGGGGGAAATAACGCTCCATCCTTGAGCACTTGATACTCATCAAAAAACGGCAGTAATTGAGGATGGATCGCCATTTCCCTTGTTTTCAGTTTACCTTTAGTGCTTGATTTACGAAACACTATCGTATTGCCTTTAATATCTGAGGTTTGAAGTTGGAGTGCTTCAGAAACTCTACACCCTGTGAATAAGCAAATTGCAAACAAGCACCTATCGCGGGGTGTCTTCAATGCTTGAAAAAACTGAATCATTTCGCCATGAGTTAAAACTTTAGCTTGTCCGTTTCCTTTGACTTTCATTGTGGTTTTGGTAAATAGTCTTAATCCTCATTTTGTTAAATTAAGCGTCAATTGGTAGCAGAATCGTTATTCCCAAACACACACCACACCTCATATACAAATTACTTATCAAAGAGATAACCCGCTTAAGACGGATTTAAGCGGGTTCAGGCTTTAGGATATAACCTATTATTATGTTTAGCGTTCTCAGGTGTAAAACGTAGTTGACTTCGAGAGTAAGTAATGCAGGGTTGTTTGAATGGATCTCAGAGGGTACATTCTGGTCGGTTCATCCATAGTACCCCAATCTGTACCAGTGAAAACATGAATGGAACCGGATGAAAAATTGTAGCGATTGGTAGAACTTAATCTAAGTTTTTGGAAAAAAGAAACGCGAGAATTCGCTCTTGCTTTTGCTCTTGTCGATCTACAAATATTGGTATAAAAGAGTATGTTTTTCAAAAAAGCGGGATATGATGAAAGCGTTATGTGTTTAAGGAATGTCACCAATAATTTAAAATTCCGTGTGGTACTCCTTTTTTTTATTTGATGGACGATTTTAATGGATTTAGAGCTAAAAAAAGATACAGTCAGGGAAGCTGTATCTTTTTTCATAACGAAAGCTATTTAACTAGTGTTTAGAATATAGCGATTTGAGACGCAATAGGGAAAAGTTCAATCGGGATATAACGGATTGCTGGATAAAAATGATTGTATTATTTCATAAATGGGTCACAACTAATTATTTGCTTTTGGATTCCAATTGCTCAACGCTGAACGCTCCATGATAGGGAAATAATTCTCTCTTGCCACCTCTTATCCAAATACCGTCCTTATTAATCATGTCTACGTATCCGACTTTGCCAGCGAACAAACCGGACTTGACAACAACCAACGTGTTTAATGGTAGAGTTTTCATAAATTAGTAGACAGCTAGAGAAGTAAAAAGGAGGTTTGATTTTGATGACAGCAACGCTTAATAGGTAACGAGAGTTTTAAACATCTCTCTATTATGAATTTTGTAGTCATTAACATTACCTTGCTACAAATTTCTTAGATATGGTTTACAGGTTGCCTTAGCTCCTTTTGCTTCAGAAATATTGAGTTCTTTGAAAACAGGATGATCCTGTAATCGCTCACAGCCAGCTTTCAACCAAGACTCAAATCTAATATCCCACAACTGCACAGTGCCATCTAAACCACCACTGACAATTGTCTGTTTATCTGTGCTAATTGCTACAGAATAAACGGGACTCTGATGACCGATTAAGGTAGCGACTTGCTTGCCCTTGCTATCCCACAACCGCACAGTGCCATCTGCTCCACCACTGACAATTGTCTGTTCGTCAGTACTAATTGCTACATATGTAACATCACCCTGATGACCCCTGAAAGTGCCGACTTGCTTGCCCTTGCTATCCCACAATCGCACAGTGCCATCTTCACCACCACTGACAATTGTCTGTTTTTTTGTGCTGATTGCTACAGAAGAGACGTAACCCTGATGACCCCTGAAAGTGCCGACTTGCTTGCCCTTGCTATCCCACAACCGCACAGTGCCATCATATCCACCACTGACAATTCTCTGTTTATCTGTGCTGATTGCTACAGAAAAGACGACATTCTGATGATGGATTAAGGTAGCGACTTGCTTGCCCTTGCTATCCCACAACCGCACAGTGTCATCTCTTCCACCACTGACAATTGTCTGTTTATCTGTGCTGATTACTACAGACTTAACCTCACCCTGATGACCTTTCAATTCAGCGACTTGCTGCTTGCCCTTGCTATCCCACAACCGCATAGTGCCATCTTCTCCACCACTAACAATTGTCTGTTTATCTGTGCTTATTGCTATAGACATGACGCGACCCTGATGACCGATTAAGGTACCGACTTGCTTGCCCTTGCTATCCCACAACTTTACAGTGCCATTTGAACCACCACTGACAAGTGTTTCGCCATCTGTGCTTATTGCTACATACATGAGGTAACCCTGATGACCTTTCAATTCAGCGAGTTGCTTGCTCTTGCTATCCCACAACCGCACAGTGCCATCTCTTCCACCACTGACAATTGTTTCGCCATCTGTGCTGATTGCTATAGATAATACGGTACCCTGATGACCGATTAAGGTAGCGAGTTGCTTGCCCTTACTATCCCACAACCGCACAGTGCCATCTCTTCCACCACTGACAATTGTTTTGCCATCTATGCTGATTGCTACAGGCCAAACCTCACCCTGATGACCCCTGAAAGTGCCGACTTGCTTACCCTTCCTATCCCACAACCGCACAGTACCATCTTCACCACCACTGACAATTGTTTTACTATCTGTGCTGATTGCTACAGACCTAACCTCACCCTGATGACCCCTGAAAGTGCCGACTTGCTTACCCTTGCTATCCCACAACCGCACAGTGCCATCTCTTCCACCACTGACAATTGTTTTGCCATCTATGCTGATTGCTACAGAAGTAACGTCACCCTGATGACCCCTGAAAGTGCCGACTTGCTTGCCCTTCCTATCCCACAACCGCACAGTGCCATCTCTTCCACCACTGACAATTGTTTTACTATCTATGCTGATTGCTACAAGCAGAACGTCACCCTGATGACCCCTGAAAGTGCCGACTTGCTCGCCTTTGCTATCCCACAACCGCACAGTGCCATCTCTTCCACCACTGACAATTGTTTCGCCATCTATGCTGATTGCCACAGACCAGATCAAATCATGATGACCCCTGAAAGTGCCGAGTTGCTTGCCCTTCCTATCCCACAACCGCACAGTGCCATCATCACCACCACTGACAATTCTCTGTTTCTTTGTACTGATTGCTACAGACCAGATCAAACCCTGATGACTTCTAAAAATATTTTTTTCTCTACTATTTTGGACTGCACTGAATAAGCTGTCTTGCACCGATGGGGGTAATGATTGATTGGGGAAACTAAACAAAGGTGAGCGGCTTTGTCCTACAACACTAATTGCAGTAACCAAGCTTTCTAAAGGAGCAATCGGTAACAAACTTTTTGCTGATATGGCAGTTTGTTGTATCCGCCCGATTTCTGCGTTTTGCCATTCGTGTAAAGCTACTCCTGCTATTGTTGTTGTTAATACTAATGCTGTACTTAAAATTCCGATTAAGAATTGTCGTTGCCGTTTTCGCTCTTGTTCAGCTTTTCGTGCGGCGTTTTCACAAGTACGAAAAAATTTCACCTGTAACGGCGTCATGTTGTCGCTGGCTCGCTCATAATATTTCTTTAAAAAATTCAAATCTGGAGGACGCCAAAGACTTCCCTCTGGGCGATTATTCTCATTCCAAACCCTTGCTGTCTCATCTAAGCGACGCTGAAAACGAATATCGCTGCGGCTACTATCTAGCCATTTTTTCATCTGTCCCCAGTTAGTAAATAAGGCTTCGTGGGTAACTTCTGCTGTTTGTATTCCATCAATGCTAAAAAGAGTAACTAACCGCACACCGGGGCTAGCGAATCTATTAATCACTTTTCTAACAGACTCAGGCTCATCTTTATAAGAAATCAAGCTATCAATATTAGCACGACGACGGGTATCGCTTGTTCCTTCCCCAAGCTGCACTAATCCTATAAATACTCGCTGGGCAATCTTCTTTTCTTGTTCGTTAAGGCTTTGATAAATGCGTTGAGCTTCATCTGCTAATGCTCCACCAACTCCACCAATTTGTTTGAGCGTCTTGACAGGTTCAACACCAATTTTTAGCCCGTCCCAAATGCGGGTTAATGCAAACTGAAGTAGGGGTAATGCTCCTTCTCGCCCTTCTGTGTCCTTTAGTAACAAACTAACCACAGCTTCATCTAGTGGATGACCTGCATTTGATGCTGGTTTGGTAATTGCTTGCTGCAATTCCTCTGTACTCATGGCAGGTACAATCACACCAAGTTTTGCAATGACCTGATTAAGCGTTGGGTGTCGTTGTGTTTCTCCAAGAAAGTCACTACGCAAAGTTATAATAACTGATACACAACCAGAGCGATCTGACGCTGCATGAATTAAATTTTCAATAAATATTTGGCGCTCATTCGGGTCATCGCAAAGCGAGTAAACTTCTTCAAACTGGTCTATTAATACCATTAACGGCGATATGGCAATCTCTGGTAAGACGTTGGCAATGCGTCTTAAACCATCATAAATAATAGTATTAGTAGTGTTACTGCTAGTTTGTTTTAATTCTTCTGCAAACTCGCGGGTCTTAGTCACAGGAGTTTGGTCATTAGTCGCAACCCTTGCCAACACTGTTGCTAAAGCTTCAATTGGATGGGTACCAGGGACAAGCACCACCACTCGCGCTTGGCTTTTACCTGGTAGAGGACGCCGTGCTAATTCTGGAATTAAACCTGCACGCGCTAGGGAAGATTTACCAGAACCGGATGGTCCCAAAATTGGCAATAAACGTAATGGTGTTTCTGATTGAGTTGTGTTTTCGTGAAGAGTCCGAAACAGATTCCACAGTTTTTCAATTTGTTTTTCTCGCCCAAAATAGCGCTCACTATCAACTTCATAAAATGCAAGTAGCCCTTTGTAAGGATTGCGACCTATTTCTGCTGTGGTAGAAACTTTCTCTTCTTTTAATTGATGCTCAAGTTGGTACTGGTAGATAACAACTCTGTTGCCATCTCCAGAAATAATCGCACTGCTGATAGCATCCTTTTCAATTCTAATGCTGCGATTTTCATCCCTTAACCCGCTATCGCTCATGAATTCTACCTCGCAGGTTTTCTACTCGTGTCGTCCACTTAGTAACGATTTCATACTCATAGTGATTTTTGGCACGTTGTAGCACCGTAGTTATTTCCCGTACTTCCTCATCCAATCGTAACCAAGAGGTATTTGCCGGGTTGGCAGCCAGAATCAGAATTGTCTTGACAGCCGTGTTACTCATGAACGAGCTTAGAGCAGACACTAGAGTTTACACTTTGACAGGAGTTAGAAAATATCATTACAGATAAAATATTAGCTTTGACTAAGCTTATACTTCTTTTTATATGTGAACTTTGAGTTGACTTATGCAGTTGCTTCATTTTAGGGGGTGAGTCAAATTCGCGCTAGCGCGATCGCTCGTTTCACTCACTATTTCACTCGCCTAGAACAAGTCAACAATCCAAAAGGGCATAGCAATAAATTTGGAAAGAGTGTGCAGCAACACCCTTGTTGTAACCTTATTCAACACTTAACCTTAAGGATATATGCTCAATGGGGAGGAACTATTGTTATAGATAAGTCTACTCATGAATAGAACAAAGCTTTCGATTCTTGTAATAGTTTCTTTTCTAGGGGCAGTCTTAATCGCGCTGATACCCAGTATTGCACCTGCTCAGACCAATGTGCACCTGACAATGGGCAATCCAAGCGGTGCAGGGTCTTCAAGTCTCAACAACTATTTGTTGAGCAAAACGCAATACGCAACATCACACAACTGTTCAAAAGGTATACCCAACTGGGTAAGCTGGCAATTGAATAGCTCATGGCTTGGCAGCGCACCTAGACAAAACAATTTTCGTGCCGACACAACACTGCCTTCGGGATGCTATCAGGTTAGCACATCCGACTACAGCGGTAGTGGTTTTGACCGAGGGCATATGTGTCCCTCTGGTGACCGGACAGATACAGTTACTAATAACTCTGCAACTTTCCTAATGACGAATATGATTCCCCAAGCCCCCGACAATAATCAGGGTATATGGGCAAACTTAGAAGATTACAGTAGAGATTTAGTAACCCAAGGCAAAGAACTATACATAATTTCAGGTGGGTATGGTTCTGGTGGTACTGGCTCAAACGGGTCAGCTTCAACAATAGCTAGCGGGAAGGTGACAGTACCAAATCGAACCTGGAAAGTGATTGTAGTTCTTGATAGCCCTGGAAACGCAAGCAGTGTGACGACTTCCACGCGCGTAATCGCAGTTAATATTCCAAACACCCAAGGTGTCAGAGACAGCGATTGGCGCTCCTATAGAGTCAGTGTTGATTCTATCGAAAACGCCACGGGTTATGATTTTCTATCCAATGTTTCTGCTTCTACTCAGTCTGTGATTGAAGCAAGAGTTGATAACCAATAAATAGGACTTTAAATAATTCACCCGTTGAAGCGGTGAACGGGTGAATTTTACTATAGCTTATATTTTTATTTACTAAACACAAGAGACTACAACTAGGTTTCTACAACTTTGGTTTTTACTCCAGCTAAACCAGCCGAAGTTTTTCCAACGATATAGATATCAATCTTTATTCTTCCGATACGAAAAACTTGAATATCAGTCAAATTGCTCTCAAGTGTTTCTAAAAGTTTCTTAAATTTACTAACATCTGCTTTTTGCTGAACGTCATGCCACTCTTGCTCATAAGCAAGGTTTGTAAATAAGTCAGTAAGAGCTATCGTTTCAACTGGTAAATCAGTGGGATGTCCTGTTAGCTCCAAAATCTTTTTAGGAGTTAATTCAGTACCCGACCATACAAAAGACTCAAATGGATACTCTGATTCGCTTGGCATCATTAATTCACTAGATGCGTCTTTGAGTTTTGCAGTAATTTCGGAGGAAGAATCGCTCATTGTATTTATGACTGCTGACAAAAACCAACTACAGTATACGTTAACAAGCAACAAGTAATGACTGGTTTAACCAGTTGTTTTGGAGTTTTTAAATGTTTTTTAAACAAAATTTAACCATTAATTCTGTATTTTAGATGACAAGTTATTTGTTTAAGAACTTCTTAATTTTACTCTTTAGATAATCGAGTGAATAAGTTTCGTTAATTTCTTCTATTTTCATCCATTTGAAGTCTATCACTTCATTTAAAGCCAAATATAGTTTTTCTTTATTTACCACTGAAAATACATATTTAAAATCAAAATGATAGTGCATACCTTGATTCTTTTTTGGATTAGCAGGAATGGCGTGTGAATCGATGTCTAAGGGTGACATATCGTTGTCAATGTGCCACTGGTGTAATCGCAACTTTTCACCTGCTATTCCTGTTTCTTCTTCAGCTTCTCTTTTGGCTGTAACCCAAAGGTATTCATCTTCAATATCGAAATGCCCTCCAGGACACAGCCATTTATTCAAAGTTTTGTGATGTATCATTAAAACTTTATCAGCGTCCACAATGATAGAACTGGCGGTTATATGACCTTCCATATTTGACCGCAGATGAATATAACTGTCGCCGTCAAGTACAGTCTGCACCCTGTCTAAGCGTTGTTTTTCATCTGGATAAAGTTCTAAATATCTGCTCACAATTGTATAAATACTCTGTTTAATAATTGTCTCAGCCATAATTAAAGTCGATTGTCAAACTACTTATATGTGTGTATTCCGCCGATTTTAGTATATTTGCTAATCCAATCAACTTATTACTATAATTGCCGCTTTTATTCGGGGTAGTAAATAAAGTGCATTTTCACTTGCTATAGTGCGTATTCGGCATACGAAATATCTCGCAAGTGTTCAACAACTGGCAGGATAGTGATTTACACGAATTACTTATTATTTAATCACTGTCCGTAAATTAGCTTGTTTTTATCATTATTCCACACAGTTAATTTACTTAATAAGTAAAAAATCTCACTAGTTGACGCATCTGCACGGTAGCTTAGGCACTTACCAGTAAATAAATCTCCAGCCTTATTAAAACGAATAACCGACTACGCCCACGATCAACCACAAAGGCTGGAGATTTATTTTTATGGATCTCCCTGATAGTAGCTTCCTTATGAAAAGAAAGTAATGGACTTGTGCCGTGCATACGAAAGATTTTATAGGGTAGAGTGTACTGTTACAATGCGGTTCTACAATAGTCAAACGACCGCAAAATTTTCGATTTCTATCTCTATTGTGCATAAGTTGATTTCAATTTTATCTATAAAAGTTAAACCTAAGTGTTTCTCATCTAGTACGTTTGGATTGTGAGCGTATAAAATATTACCCTGATTCTATGAACTCTGCCCAACCCGATGATGAAAATAACCGTGATGTCAAAACAATTTTGATTTTGGCAGCCAATCCGGCAGGGACTTCCAGGTTGCAATTGGATAAAGAAATACGGGAAATTGATGAAGGGTTGAAACGAGGGAATAAGCGTGAGCAGTTTAAGTTAGAGAAAATCGGGGCAGTACGTCAGCGTGATTTTTACCGGGCGATTTTAGATTACGAACCCCAGATTGTTCATTTCAGTGGGCATGGTGGTGGAGTTGATGGCATTGTCCTGGAAAATGAAGCAGATGAACCAGCGTTTCTCAACGCAGATGAACTGGCAAGTATGTTTAAGTTATTTGCTAGAGAAATGGTAATTGAATGCGTACTTCTCAATGCTTGTTATAGTGAAGTGCAAGCAAAAGCTATCAGCCAACATGTCAACTATGTGATTGGCATGAACCGAACGATTGGGGATAAAGCAGCGATAGCATTTTCTGTAGCATTTTACGATGCTTTAGCTGCTGGAAAACAAATGGAGTTTGCTTATGAATTAGGTCGCTTGCGTTTGATAAGTTATTCAGAGCAGCAAACTCCGGTTTTATTGAAAAAAGAGCAAATTGGTACTGTACAGCCATTATTTGACGTTATTCCTCCAAATCCATATGTTGGATTAGCTGCATTTACGGAAAATGATGCAGCATTCTTTTTTGGACGCGAAACATTTGTCAATGGTTTGGTTGAAGCCGTTAACCAACAGCCTTTGGTAGGAGTCATTGGTCCTAGTGGTAGTGGAAAATCTTCTGTGGTGTATGCGGGATTGTTTCCTCAACTGCGGACTTCTGGAAACTGGTTGATAGAATCATTTCGTCCTGGGGATAAACCATTTTACCAATTAGCTTCTGTCTTAGTGCGTTTATTGGAACCAGAAACTGGAGAAACTGCACAACTACGAGAAGCTGTGGGATTAGCAGCAGATATGGAAGTTGGGAAAGTCCCTTTATCTACAGTGATATCTCGGCTTAATGAACGTGATAGTAGTAAACGCTTGTTGCTGTTTGCAGATCAGTTTGAGGAACTTTACACTCTCTCCCAGAATAAGGAGGTGATTGAACGTTTCGTTGATGCACTGTTGGCAGCAATTAATCTGGACAACTTCAAACTAGTTTTTACTTTAAGGGCTGATTTTTACAGCTTTGTCCTTGGCTATCGTCCATTTCGTGATGCATTGGAACAGTTTACACCGAAACTCCTTAGTTCAATGAATCGTGAGGAACTGCAAAGAGCAATTGAGCAGCCAGCCGAGAAAATGGTAGTCCAATTAGAAGGACAATTAACACAAAGGATTTTAGATGATGTCGGAAATGAGCCGGGAAATCTGCCACTGTTGGAATTTGCCCTCACCCGACTTTGGGAGAAGCAGCAAAAGCGCAAATTAACTCATCAAGCTTATGATGAGATTGGGGGTGTGAAAAAAGCTTTGGCTAATCATGCCGAGGAAGTTTATAAACGACTCGACGAAACACAGCAGAAGATTGTACCACGAATTTTTGTGCAATTAGTGCGCCCAGGAGAAGGAACAGAAGACACTCGTCGCATCGCCACCCGTGCAGAAGTTGGAGATGAAAACTGGGGATTAGTCAGTTATTTAGCAGGATACCCAGCCCGTTTGGTTGTCACTGGACGCGATGAGAAATCTGGAGAAGATACAGTTGAAGTTGTTCATGAAGCTTTAATCCGCGAATGGCTGACTTTGCGAGAGTGGATGAACGCTAACCGTCAGTTTCGCGTTTGGCAAGAACGATTGAAAGTGGCGGTGCTGGAGTGGAAGAATAGTAACTATGATTCTGGGGCATTGTTGCGGGGTGCGCCGTTGGTTGTGGCAGAAGATTGGCTGCACAAGCGAGATGAGGAAATGACACTCCAGGAGCGAGATTTTATTAGTGCTAGTGTACAGCAGCGTTCTAAAGAGCAGGAGAAACTGGCTAAAGAGCAAGAGGAAAAAGAGCGCAGGCGGCGACGTACTACTCAGGCGTTGATTAGTGGTTTAGTTGCTGCTTTGGTTTTATTAGGACTTATTTTTTTTGAATGGCTGCAAGCAGAAAAACAGCGATTAAATGGAGAGATTTCAGTTCAAAGTTTGACGACAGAAAATCTTTTTACCTCAGGTTTGGAACTAGATGCTTTATTATCTGGGTTGAAAACTGGGAAAAATGTGAAAAAAAATGGTGATGCTGTAGATTCAGATAACAGCACAAAAGCAATTGTTGCTCTGCAACAGGTTGTTTACGGAGTAAAAGAACACAACCGATTGGAAGGGCATAGCAGTGTAGTCACAAGTGTGGTGTTCAGCCCGAATGGCAAGACAATAGCTTCAGGGAGTTCTGACAACACAGTAAGACTATGGAATCTCAACGGGCAGGAACTGCATACTCTTAAGGGGCATAGCAGGGAAGTCTTAAGTGTGGTGTTCAGCCCGGATGGCAAGACAATAGCCTCTGGTAGTAATGACAACACAGTAATCCTATGGAATCTCAACGGGCAGGAACTGCATACTCTTAAGGGGCATAGCAGTAAAGTCACAAGT
>JAESFI010000167.1_pt1 | contig 30482 bp, 34 predicted proteins | sample 9269361 | NCBI WGS metagenome assembly JAESFI01 (sample SAMN14504119, study PRJNA617095) | algae metagenome | isolation source: Brasilonema angustatum HA4187-MV1 and co-occurring heterotrophs from moss... | place: USA: Manoa Valley, Honolulu, Hawaii | collected 2009-07-20 | reverse complement strand
CAGCCAGATCAATCGAGGCTTTGGACAACGCTATCGCCCTCGCCATGGCCGCCTTCACCGCCCAAGAGTGCCTGAACTTCTTCGCCGCGGCCGGTTATGATCGCGTCTGATCAGAATCTGCTCTAGGCGCGCGCACTATTTTGTTTCTGAATATTTCCATGCGTTGATTGGCAATACCGGGTAACCGGGTTGGTCTCTGCCGAATGCTCCGCGCCAGCTCCTGGGGACAATTTTCGCCGCGAGTCCACCAGAAGCACGGAAGGTTACATGACCTCGATTTCGGCGCTCTCCACCCACCACCACACGTCACCACTGCAAAGACTGCAAGACGAACTGCAGGCGGAAGTCAGCTCCGGCGCAATCAGCTCGACCGATCAGTCGGCGTTGTCGTCCGCGCTCAGCGACATCGACTCCGCCCTGCAATCAAGCCAGACGGGCGATCAGTCCAGCGGCACCCGGCTGTCGCCCGACGAGTTCTCGTCGAAGATCGACGATCTCATCCAGCAGGAAGTGTCGAACGGCAAGCTGACCGACCAGCAGGCCACCGAGCTGCAGGGTGTGTTCAAGTCGGCGTTCTCCCATGGTCCGGGTGGACCGGGTGGAGCAGGTGGCCCGCCGCCCGGACCGCCGCCGTCTGATGGTTCTTCGGCCAGTGGCACGGACAGTTCGTCGAGCGGCAATCCGGTGGTGGATCTGCTTCAGCAATTCCTGCAGTCGCTGACGAGCTCATCCACCGATTCGACCTCGTCCAGCACGACGGGATCAAGCGACACGACGACCGGAAGCAGCACGGATAGCTCGAAAAGCACCACGTCTGCGACGGAGCTGCTGCAGCAATTTCTCCAATCGCTGAAGGACTCGTTCACCGACCACACCTACGACGCCGGATCGACCGACGCGGCGACTGCAAACGCCTCGGTGTCAGGCGTCCTTCTCAACGACCGGGTCTGATAACCCCGCATCACGCCCCGACCCGGTGCAACCACCCTTCGTGCCCCCGAAGGGTGGTTGCTTCGTTGCCGGAGCTGCCTGGCAGTCAGCGCGTGCGATCTAGCGATGCTTGTGGCGGCGATGACCGCCGCCGCCGACATTGGCGAGCCGCATCAGTTGCGGGATCATCGCCATCATGTCGCCGCCGCCGGCGCCACCCAGCATGCCCATGATATCGCCGCCGCCCATGCCGCCGAAGCCTGCCGGTATGGTGCCGCCTCCGCCCATCGGCGTGTAGCCGCCGTAATTCGGCGCGCCGAAACCACCGCCGAAATTGCCGGCGCCGAGGCCGCCAAGACCTCCACCGCCCATCATGCCACCAAATCCGCCGCCGCCATTCTCCATCATGCGGCTCATCATCGGACCCATGGTTTGCATCAGCATGGCGAAGCGACGCTTGCCCATCTTCGCCTTCATCATCTCCAGCATCGGCGCCATCTGGGTCATCATGTCTTCGCCGCCGGCACCACCACCACCGCCGAAGCCTGCGAACTGCGCCCGAGCCGGCGTGCTCGCGACCGAAAACAGCAGCAGCACGGCGGCCGCCTGGCAGATCACCTTGTCCGCACCTCTCATGGCATGCTCCTCGCGTGCGTGGCTTCGCCGGGAGAGCGGAGCCAACCGGACGCACGCGGCCATGGTTACGGCGAGGTAAGCGATGGCTCTGTGAGAAAAGTCACAGAGACGATCAGGCCGCAGCAGGCGGAAAGGCCCTGTGTATGGCAGCCACGGCTTCCCCGGTTTGCCCCTGGACGTAAGGAGCAAGCTCGTTCGGCAGCATGTCGATGATCCAGACGAGGCGGCACCTCGCCTCGCCCTCGGCGATCACCTGCACCGACGCGCTGTAGTGCTTCAGCCGCTCGTTGTTGATGGCATAGACGAGGCGTTGCCGCGCATCGTCGCTATCGATCAGCACCTCGCGCGCGACCGAGCCATTCGCGAAGGTGACGATGCGCGCATCGCCGTCGAGCGTGCAGGCGGTGACGAAGCCCGGCACCAGCCGCAGATGCAGCGCGCCGAAATCGCGCACCGCATCCCAGACGTCGCGCGCGGGGACGGGGAGAGGAATATCGTTGTGGATGGAGGCCATGGTTGATTCTTATCATGTGGAGAGAGACCGATCGGGCCATCATCTCAGGTGTCATCGCCCGACTTGATCGGGCGATCCAGTATTCCAGAGACTGCTTGATAGAACCGAGGGGCCGCGGCGTACTGGATGCCCCGGTCAAGCCGGGGCATGACAGCGCGTGTGTGACGGGGCCGTCGTGGCTTAAGTACAGACCGCCTCGACATTGTTGCCGTCAGGATCGATCAAAAACGCCGCGTAATAGGTCGGGCTGTAATCCTTGCGCGGGCCGGCGCCGCCATTGTCGTGGCCGCCGCTCTTCAGCCCTGCGCTGTGGAACGCCTTGACTGCGTCGTGGTCCTTGGCGCGAAACGCGATATGCGCGCCATCGGCCTTGCGTGTCTTGTTCAGATGCAGCCACAGCGCCGGCTCGCCCTTCGGCCCGAAACCGGCATAGCCGTCGCCGCTGGAGCACAGGACATAGCCGAGGGGCGCCAGCACCGCGGTGTAGAAGCGCGTGGCGGCGTCGAGATCGGCAACGCGCAGTCCGATGTGGTCATACATGGTCGTCTCCATTTCCAATGCGCACCGAAAGTGGCGCGCGCCGGAGACGACCCTAGTCAGTTGAGGGCAAGCCGCTCTTGGAGAATCTTGCGCTCACCCTTCGAAGCCTGCCGGAATTTCGTCGGCGACACGCCGGCGGCACGGTGGAAGGTGCGGACGAAGTTGGAGAGGTCGCCGAAGCCGACGTCATAGGCGACGTCGGTGATCGCGATATCGTCCTCGGTGAGCAGGCGCGCGGCATGACGCAGGCGGGAGCGCACCAGATATTGATGCGGGGTGACGCCGAGCACACTCGAAAACAGCCGCAGGAAATGGAACGGGCTGAGGCCCGCCTGCTTCGCGGCCTGTTCGAGGTCGACCTCGGCATGCGAATTGTCGTCGATCCAGAGCGCGGCTTCGACTGCGCGGCGACGATCGCGCGCGGTTGGCGTCGCCGGCTTGCGCGCCTTGCCCGAAACCACATCGACGAAACGGCCAGCCAGGATCTGCCCGACTTCGTCGAGGCCGAGATCGCTGTTGCCATCTGCTGCCGTCTGGGCGAGCTCGCCCAGCACCATCAGCTCGGGCAGCGGCGGCGTCGCGCCGACCTGCCAGGTCTCGCGGCGTCCGCCGAGGGCATCGACCAGATCCTCGCTGAGGAAGAATGACAGGCAGACGTCGCCGCTGACATGCTCATGCGTGCAGGTGTATTCGTCGCCGGGGGCGCCGACCAGCATCGAACCCGCCACCAGCTCGAAGAAGCCGGCGCGGCAATGGCAGCCAAAACTGCCGGAACGGACATAAGCGATGGAATGTCCGGTGCGGCACTCCGCAAACGGCTTGTCGTCCGGCCCCGCATCGCAGCGAAACTCGGAGACGGTCATCGAGCGTGTCGTCAGCAGCGTGGTTGCATCCATGCCACCTTATCTAGGTGGAGGGCCTCGGCGGAGCAACGGGCAGCAGCACCTCGAACAGCGTCTTGCTGGCAACCGGATGGGCGCCCTCCAGCGACAGCAATCGCCGCTTGGAGATCACCCCGCCATAGGGCGAGATCCGGTCGGCATAATTGCCGGCCTCCAGCACCCGGTGACATGGCACGATCAGCATGTAGGGATTCTTCGCGATCGCCTGCGCCACCGAATGCGCGGCGCCGGAGGCGCCCAGCGCCCGGGCGATCTCGTGATAGGTGCGCGTCTCCCCGCGCGGGATCGAGCAGGCGTATTCGTAGACCCGCCGGTTGAAGGCCAGCACGGCGCCGGCATCAAGCCTGACCTCGGAAAAATCGGGATCGTTGCCCTGCAGCAGGCCGACGATGCCCTCGATCGCCAGCTCGGCGTTCGCGGACGGGCGCTGCTCGCGCGCCTCGGGATGGGCCTGGAAAATCCGGCGGCGGGTGTCGATCTCCCGCGCCTCCGGCAATTGCACGGCCACGACGCCGGTGCTGCTCCAGATGATGCCGCAACGCCCTATCGTCGTGTCGAATATCGTATAGCCACGCCCCACCATGCACACGCCCCACTCAGTGCACGCTACTCCCCCGACATACGATCATAACACCGCCACAATCCGGCGCACCTGGAATCTTACTGAAGTGTTAAGAAGCGTCCGGTCCGGTGCGCCAAACCGCTTGGCGGGACGCGCCGTCTCGGCTAATCAGAACGGGCGTGAACAGCGCATCCGCGGGCGTAGTTCAATGGTAGAACGGCAGCTTCCCAAGCTGCATACGAGGGTTCGATTCCCTTCGCCCGCTCCAAGCCTTATTTCGGCAGGCTTCGCAGAAACTCCACGATCGCCGCGTTCACCTCGGCCGGCCGCTCCTGCTGCGTCCAATGTCCGCAGCCCGGCAGCATTTTGATCTCGCGGAGCTGCGGCACCCATTGCTTCATGTTGGCGAGGTGCTCGGCGGCGCCGGGAAAGGCGATGACCATGTCGTGGTCGCCGGCGATGTAGAGCGAGGGCACGATCACCTTCACGCCCTCGAAGGCCCCCATCAGCTCCCAGTTGCGGTCGATGTTGCGGTAGTAGTTGAGCGGTCCGCGGAAGCCGCTGCGGGCAAATTCGGCGCCGTAATAATCGAGATCGGCGGCGCTCAGCCATGACGGCAGCGGCACCTGCACCTTCGGCAGCATGCCCTCCTTGCGTGAGACCATGCCGACGCCGACGGTCCGCCCCTGACGCTCGGCATTGGCACGGATCGCGGCGGCTCCTTCCCCCGAACCGCCATAGAGCATGGCAGCCAACGTTGCACGCGGATCGCGTTCGAACTCGGCTTCGGCTGCGCCCGGCTCCTGGAAATACAATTGATAGAACTGCGCATCCGCCGTCTGCGGCATGACACTGGTCGGCCGCGCCTCGCTTCGTGGGCGATAGGGGACGCTGAGGATGGCGGCGGCGCGGAAACGGTCGGGCCGCAGGCGCGCCGTGTGCCAGGCGATGGTCGCACCCCAATCGTGGCCGACAATGACCGCGTCCTTCGCCTCGAAGGCATCGAGCACGCCGACGAGATCGCCGACCATGTGGAAGATCGTGTACTGGTCGATCGCCTCGGGCTTGTCGCTCTTGCCGTAGCCGCGCATGTCGGGCGCGACGGCGTGGTAGCCGGCGGCGGCCAGCGCCTCGAGTTGGTGGCGCCAGGAGTACCAGCCTTCCGGAAAGCCGTGGCAGAGCAGCACCATCGGACCTTTGCCCTGCTCGGCGACGTTGAGGTTGATGCCGTTGGCCTTGATCGTTCGCTGTGTCGGCTCGCTCATGCCATCGCCTCCCCGGTGCATTGTCGTTTGCCGCATCCTAGACGTTGCTGCCCGGCGCGCAAAGATTCCAATATATTAGCCCCTTGGTCCCGGCACGCGCCGCTCCTCCGGCCTAAGCTCCTCTCGCCCGGCGGATGCGGTCCATGTGCCGGGCGATGTTCGGACAGGGGCCATGGACCAGCAAAAACTCGACCGCGCGATCGGTCGCCGCTTGAAGACCCTGAGGACGCAGGCCGGCATGACGTTGAACGAACTTGCAGCGCGCTCCGGCGTCAGCCGGGCCATGATCGGGCGGGTGGAGCGGGCGCAGAGCAGTGCGACGGCGGCGCTGCTCAACAAGCTCTGCGCGGCTCTCGATGTCACCCTCAGCGACGTCGTTGCTCTCTCGGAGAAGCCGCCGGAGCGCTTGATGCGGCTTGCCGACCAGCCGCATTGGCGCGATCCCGACAGCGGCTACCGCCGGCGTCACGCCTCGCCGCCGGACGCGGCCAGCGGCATCGAGATCATCGTCGTCGATCTGCCGGCCGGCGCGCGCGTCTCCTATAGCCCCTGGGGCCGCAACGCCTTCACCCAGCAGCTGCTGATGCTGGAGGGTGCGGTCTGCGTGCATATCGACGCCAAGACGGTGCGCCTGCGTGACGGCGACTGTCTCGATTTCGACGTGATGCGCGCGGTGACCTTCGAGAACGAAACCAAACAGGACGCCCGCTACGTCATCATCACGCGGCGCGGCACCTCTTACGGGAAAATGTGATGTCGCTGATCGTGCGGGACGCAACGCTGGAGGATGCCGGGGATATCCTCGCCATCTACAATTTCGCAGCCATCAACACCACCGCGGTCTGGACCGACGGCCCGGCCGACCTCGCCTCGCGCCGCGAGTGGATCCGCGCGCGGCAGGAGGCCGGCTATCCCGTGCTGGTCGCGATGAAGGGCAGGGACGTGGTCGGCTTCGCCTCGTTCGGCGATTTCCGTCCGTTTCCCGGCTATCGCCACACCGTGGAGAATTCCGTCTATGTCGACGAGCGGCATCATCGCGCAGGCATCGGCCGCAGCCTGATGGCCACGCTGATCGAGCGCGCCACCGAACTGAACAAGCACGCCATGATCGCCGGCATCGAGGCCCTCAATGCGGGCTCGATCCGCCTGCATGCCTCGCTCGGCTTTACCGAGGTCGCGCGCATGCCGGAGGTCGGTTGCAAGTTCGGCCGCTGGCTCGATCTCGTCTTCATGCAGAAGCAGTTGGCAAGTGACGTGAGACCCTGACGATGCAGATCCGCACCGGCGATACCTTCGATCCGCGCGTCGTCGCGCTGCTCGACCACCATGTCACGGCGGCGCGGGCGCAGACCGCCCCGGGCAGCGCGCATGCGCTCGACCTCGCAGGCCTGCGCGCCAGCGATGTCGCGTTCTGGACCGGCTGGGACGGCGAGACGCTGGTCGCCACCGGCGCGCTGAAGACGCTCTCGACGGACCACGGCGAGGTCAAGTCGATGCACACGCTGCAGACCACGCGGCGGCGCGGCTTCGGCGGCCTGATGCTCCGCCACATCATCGCGGAGGCCCGCAGGCGGGACATCAAGCGGCTGAGCCTCGAGACCGGCTCGTGGGACTATTTCAAGCCCGCGCATGCGCTCTACCAGGCTCATGGCTTCGTGCTCTGTGCCCCGTTCGAGGGCTATGCCGAGGACCCCAACAGCCTGTTCCTGACGCTGGATCTGACAAGCCGTTGATCCCGTAGGCCGGGCACCCCCGGCACAACCGGGGCTCGAAAATATATTCTCGCCCCTCAAAATGAGTTGCGTACCTCAAAATGCCTCTGCTAGCCTTCAGGGCATGGCCGAAGAGATCGTTTCCGCCGCGCTGACCCTGAAGGACATCGCCCGCGAGGCCGGTGTCAGCCTCGCGACCGTGGACCGCGTGCTGCACAACCGCCCGGGCGTGCGGCCGGATACGGTGCGGCGTGTCCGGCAGGCGATCGAGCGCAACGCCTTCCAGCCGCATGTGGCGGCGGCCGAGCTCGCGCGCGGCCGCGCCCGTCGCCTCGCGTTCGTGATGCCGTCGGGGCCGAACCCGTTCATGCAGCAGATCGAGGCCTATCTGGGCGAGATGTCGGCCTGGCTCTCGGCGCGCCGCCTCAAGGTCGAGATGATCGCGACCGACGTGTTCGATCCGTCCGTGCTCGCGGCGTCGCTGGAGGCGCTGTCGGGCGATTACGACGGCGTCGCCGTGGTGGCGCTGGATCATCCCGGCGTCCGCGCCGCGATCGACGATCTCGTCGATACCGGCACCAAGGTCGTGACGCTGGTTTCCGACGTGCCGTCCTCGCGCCGCCACCATTATGTCGGCATCGACAACATCGCCGCCGGCCGCACCGCCGGCGCGCTGGTCGGACGGTTGGCCGGCCAAAAATCCGGCAAGGTCGCGATCGTCGCGGGGTCGCAAGGCCTGCGCGACCATGCCGAGCGCATTTTCGGTTTCACCCAGGTGATGGCCTCGGAATTTCCGGAGCTGAGCCTGTTGCCGGTGCTGGAAGGCCGTGACGAGGACGACCGTTCCGAACAATTGCTGACGCGGCTGTTCGGCAGGCATGCTGACATAGTCGGCCTTTATAACGTCGGCGCCGGCACGCAAGGCGTCGCCAAGGCGTTGAGCGAGGCCGGCCGCGACAAGGTCGTGTTTGTCGGGCACGACGTCACCGCGCTGACGCGCCGGCTGCTGCTCCAGGGCGTGATGGATGCCGCGATCTCGCAGAATCCGGGACATGAGGCGCGCGCCGCCGTGCGCGTGCTGCTTGCGCTTGCGCGCGGCGAGCCGATCCTGCGCGAACAGGAGAAGATCAGGATCGACATCGTGATGCGGGACAATCTGCCCTAAAGCGCGGTGAGATCAGGATGAATCGTCATCGCGCTTTAGGTTGTTGTTTGAGCATGATCTTTTCGGAAAACCGCTGCGCACTTTTCCGGATCATGCTTTAGCGGCAGGAATTTCGAGAAGGCCCGGTGCGGGGAAGGCGACGTCAAGCTCGCACAGCGCATCGGGCGAAAGGGAGGATGGCGTGTATCTCGGACTGGACATCGGCACGTCCGGTGTGAAGGCGGTGCTCGTGAGCGAAGCCGGCGCGATCGTCGCGACGGCGGCGCGCGAGCTTGCGCTGTCGCATCCGGCGCCGTTGTGGTCCGAGCAGGATCCGGACACGTGGGTCGACGCGGCCATCGGCGCGGTGGACGATCTCGCGCGCCACCATCCGCGCGAGGTTGCGCAGGTACGCGGCATCGGACTGTCCGGCCAGATGCACGGCGCAACGCTGCTTGGTGAGGATGGACGACCGCTGCGGCCTGCGATCCTCTGGAACGATGGCCGCTCGCAGGCCGAATGCGGCGAGCTGGAAAGGTGCTGTCCGTCACTGCACGCCATCGCCGGCAACCTGGCGATGCCCGGCTTCACCGCGCCAAAGCTGCTGTGGGTGGCGCGGCACGAGCCCGAGTTGTTCGCGCGTGTTGCAAAAGTGCTGCTGCCGAAGGCCTATGTCCGCTACCGCCTGACCGGCGAGATGGTCGAGGACATGTCGGATGCCGCGGGCACGCTATGGCTCGAAGTCGGCCGGCGCCGCTGGTCGGCGGAGCTGCTCGAGGCGACCGGGCTCGATCTGCATCACATGCCGCGGCTCGTCGAGGGCAGCGAGGTGAGCGCGGTGCTTGCGCCAGACTTCGCGCGGCGCTGGGGCATGGCGAGGGATGTCGTGGTGGCCGGCGGCGCCGGCGATAACGCCGCGAGTGCGATCGGGCTCGGCGCGATCGCGCCCGGCGACGCGTTCCTGTCACTGGGAACCTCAGGTGTGGTGTTCCGCGTCACCGATCGCTTTGCGCCGGCGCCTGAAACGGCGGTGCATGCGTTCTGCCACGCGCTGCCGGGGCTCTGGCACCAGATGGGCGTGATGCTGTCGGCGGCGGCCTCGCTCGCCTGGCTCGCCGGCGTAATGGAGACGTCCGCCGCGGCGCTGCTGGCGCCGCTCGGCGAGCGCGTCGACGGGCCGAGCCCGGTCAAATTCCTGCCCTATCTCGACGGCGAGCGTACGCCGCACAACGATGCCGCGGCCAGCGGCGCCTTCGTCGGCTTGCGTGGTGCGACCGGCCGCAGCCAGATCGTGCAGGCCGTGCTCGAAGGCGTCGCGTTTGCCGCGCGCGACAATCTGGCGGCGCTGAGCGCGGCGGGCGGGCCGATCACTGAGGTCGATCTCGTCGGCGGCGGCTCACGCTCGCCGCTGTGGGCGCAGATCTGCGCGGACGTGCTTGGCATTCCCGTCCACCGCGTCGAGGAGGGGGAGGTCGGTGCGGCGCTCGGCGCCGCGCGGCTCGGCCGGCTCGCGGCCACCGGCGAGGAGCCGGCGCAAGTCTGCGCTCGCCCGCGGCGGCTCGCGAGCTTTACGCCACGGATATCCGCGACCAGCGCCTATGACGAAGCCTATCGCCGCTGGCACGCGCTTTATCCCGCCTTGAAGGAGACGACTTAAGTGAACGCGTCAGCCAAATTCTTCGATGCAAGCACGCCTGTCGCCTTTGCCGGCAAGGATGCGGGAAATGGGCTTGCCTTCCGCTGGTACGACAAGGACCGCATGGTTCGCGGCCGCAGGCTGGAGGACCATCTGCGTTTCGCGGTCTGCTACTGGCATTCGCTGTGCTGGCCGGGCGGCGATCCCTTCGGCGGCGAAACGTTCCTGAGGCCCTGGCATCACGGCACCGATGCGATGGCGATGGCGCGCGCCAAGGCCGATGTCGCTTTCGAGCTGTTCCGCCTGCTCGACGTGCCCTTCTTCACCTTCCACGACGTCGATGCCGCGCCGGAAGGCAATTCGCTTCGTGAGTCCGTCGCCAATCTCAACGCGATCGCCGATCTGTTCGAAGCCAAGATGGCATCAAGCAAGGTGCGCCTGCTCTGGGGCACCGCCAATTTGTTCACGCATCGCCGCTACATGGCGGGCGCCGCGACCAATCCGGACCCCGAGATCTTCACCTATGCCGCCGGCCAGGTCCGCGCCGCGCTCGAGGTCACGCACCGGCTCGGCGGCCAGAACTATGTGCTGTGGGGCGGTCGCGAAGGCTACGAGACGCTGCTCAACACCGATCTCAGGCGCGAGCTCGACCAGCTCGGCCGCTTCGTCTCGCTCGTGGTCGAGCACAAGCACAGGATCGGCTTCAAGGGCCCGATCCTGATCGAGCCGAAGCCGAAAGAGCCGACCAAGCATCAATATGATTTCGACGTCGCCACCTGCTACGGCTTCCTCGAACGCTACGACCTGCTCAAGGACGTCAAGCTCAACATCGAGCAGAACCACGCCATCCTCGCCGGCCATTCCTTCCATCACGAGGTCGCGCTGGCCGAGGCGCTCGGCGTGTTCGGCTCGCTCGACATCAACCGCGGCGACGATCTGCTCGGCTGGGACACCGACCAGTTCGCGATGAATGTCGGCGAGCTGGCGCTGGTGTTCCACGAGATCCTGAACCGCGGCGGCTTCACCTCGGGCGGGCTGAATTTCGACGCCAAGATCCGCCGCCAGTCGATCGACCCCGACGATCTGATCCACGCCCATGTCGGCTCGATGGATGCCTGCGCGCGGGCGTTCCTGGCCGCCGCCGACATGCTCGATGCCGGTGCCCTCACCGCGCCGCTCGCCTCGCGTTACCAGGGATGGGCCGGGCCTGAGGGCCGCGCCATTCTCGGCGGCCAGCGTTCGCTGGCCGATCTCGCCGATCGCGCGCTCGGCCCAGGCTTCGACCCGCAGCCGCGCTCGGGCCGGCAGGAATATCTGGAATCCCTGGTCAACCGCTATGTCTGAGCGAGGTCGCTGATGGCACGTGCTGACGCAACGCCGGTCCTCGAGCTCTCCGGCATCGGCAAGGAGTTCGGCGCGATCCGCGCGCTGCATGACGTCGACATGCAGGTGCTTCCGGGCGAGGTGGTCGGCTTGATGGGCGATAACGGCGCCGGCAAATCGACGCTGGTCAAGATCATCGCCGGCAATTTCCGCCCCACGCACGGTGAGATCCGCTTTGCCGGCAGCGCAGTCCACTTCAATCGGCCCGTCGATGCCCGCGCGGTCGGGATCGAGGTCGTCTATCAGGACCTCGCGCTTGCCGACAACCTCACTGCGGCGGCCAATGTCTTTCTTGGCCGCGAGCTGAAGCGCAGATTCGGTCCGCTCGCGCTGCTCGACCACAAGGCGATGGCGGCGCGGGCGCTGGAGCTGTTCGGCGAACTGCGCTCGGAGACGCGCCCCGACGATCTCGTCAAGCAGATGTCGGGCGGCCAGCGCCAGGCGGTCGCGATCGCGCGGACGCGGCTCTCCAATGCAAGGCTGGTGATGATGGACGAGCCGACCGCCGCGATCTCGGTGCGCCAGGTCGAGCAGGTGCTCGGCCTGATCCACCGGCTCAAGGAGCAGGGCGTCGCCGTGATGCTGATCTCGCACCGCATGCCCGACGTGTTCGCGGTGTGCGACCGCGTCATCGTCATGCGCCGCGGCGAGAAGCGCGCCGACAAGCCGATCCACGAGACCTCGCCTGAAGAAGTCACCGCCCTCATCACCGGCGCGAAGGAGGCGGCGTGATGGCCGTGCCCATGGAATCCCCGATCACCTTCTCCAATGTCGGCAAGATCAAATGGTGGCAGCGCGGCATCTTCGCCTCGCAGACCGGCTACGTCCTGCTCGCGCTGGCGGTGCTGCTGGTGATCATGCATTTCGCCAGCCCCTACTTCTTCACTGAAGGCAACATGCAGAACGTGGCGAAGAATTTTTCGTTCATCGCCATCGCCACCCTCGGTGTCACCTTCGTGATCATCACCGGCGGCATCGACCTCTCGGTCGGCTCGATGATGTGCTTCTCGGCCATGATCACCTCGATGGTGATGACCGAGCTGTCGGCGCCCGGCTCGCCGCTCGTGCATCTGGCGGCGGACGGCAAGACCGTGCTGGCCAACGTCCCCGGCCTGATCCTGCTGGTCTCGATCCTCGCCGGCCTCGGCGTCGCGCTGATCGCGGGCCTCGTCAACGGCTTCTGCATCGCCGTGCTCGGCCTGTCGCCCTTCGTGACCACGCTCGGCATGCTCTCGATCGTGCGCGGGCTCGGCTATGTCGTCTCCAACGGCCGCGGCAGCTTTCCGGGTGGGCCGGACGCCGATTATTTCTACGCGCTCACCTCGGGCGACGTGCTCGGCGTGCCCGTGCCTTTCATCTATCTCGTGATCCTGGCGCTGGCGATGGCCGTGGTCCTGCACCACACCGCGTTCGGGCGCCACGTCTTCGCGCTCGGCGGCAACGAGAAGGCGGCGGAGCTCACCGGCATTCCGGTGGTGCGGGTGAAGATCGAGGTCTACGTGATCTGCGCGGTCGCGGCCGGCCTTCAGGGCATCATCATCTCCGGCTGGCTCGGATCGGCGCCGGCCAACATGGCGACATCCTACGAGCTCAACGTGATCGCGGCAGCCGTGATCGGCGGCGCCAACCTTGCCGGCGGCATCGGCGGCCCGCTCGGGGCCATCGTCGGCTGCGTGCTGCTCGAGGTGATCCGCAACGGCCTCGTGCTGGCGCAGGTCTCCTCCTACTGGCAGCAGACGCTGGTGGGCGTGATCATCATCCTGGCCGTGCTGGTCGACCGCGTGCGCTCGCGGATGACCTGAATTGACGTCGCTTCGGGAAGGCAACGAAAACGCCGCCTGTCCGCTTCCCGGACGCTTTCGAAGGGATGGGCACCAGAGAAGGGTGGAGGAGACAATGAGGAAACTTCTTCTTGCCGGCATCGCGGTTGCGATGATGGCGACGCCGGCGTTCGCCGCAAATTACCGCTTCGTGATCGTGCCCAAGGCGATGAACAATCCGTTCTTCGACTTCGCGCGCGACGGTTGCCAGAAGCGGGCCAAGGAGCTCGGCAATATCGAGTGCATCTACAAGGGGCCGGTGGAGCACGAGCCGGCGACGCAGGCGCAGATCATCCAGGACTTCGTCACCCAGAAGGTCGACGGCCTCGCCATCTCGGTCGCCGACGTCGCGGCCATGACCAAGTCGATCGAGGCGGCGACCGCGGCCGGCATTCCCGTCATCACCTTCGATGCCGATGCACCCGGCTCCAAGCGCATCGCCTATATCGGCACCAACAACAAGGAGTTCGGCGTCGCGCTCGGCAAGCAGCTCCTGAAGATGCGGCCCGATGGCGGCAAATACGCGATGGTGTCGGGCGGCCCGGGTGCGAAGAACCTCGCCGAGCGTGTCGACGGCGTTCGCGAGGCGCTGAAAGGCTCGAAATGGACCGAGGTCGCGGGCTCGCCGACCTTCTGCAACGACGATCCGGCGCTCGCGGTCCAGCAGATGACGGACATGCGCACCGCAACGCCTGATCTCGCCGCGATCGTTCCGATCGGCGGCTGGCCGATGTTCGCCCCCGAGGGGTTCAAGGCGTTCGCCTCCCGGAACAAGAAGGACATCGATTCCGGCAAGTTCACGCTGGTGGTTGCCGATACGCTCAAGATGCAGCTCGAGCTGCTGCGCGATGGCTACGCCAATGCGCTGGTCGGCCAGCGTCCGTTCGAGATGGGCGAGAAGGCGATGGACACGCTGCTCGCCATCAAGAAGGGCGAGAAGGTGCCGGAGATCGTCTATACCGGCCTCGACCTCGTCACCAAGGACAATGTCGCGCAGATGTTGAAGTAGGAGCGCCGCCAGCCCTGTGCTCCTGCGTGCCTCTCCCGCTTGCGCAAACTGCAAGCGGGAGAGATGATTTGGACTGTTGGAAGGAATTGGAATGAAGCGTTCACGGCTCGGCTCTCTCGACGTCACTTCAATCGGGCTCGGTTCCGCCCCGCTGGGCGGCCTGTTCAGCCCCGTCAGCGATGCCGATGCGTTCGCCACGCTCGAACGCGGATGGTCAGCCGGCATCCGCTTCTACGATACCGCGCCGCTCTACGGCTTTGGCCTCGCCGAGCGGCGGCTGGGCGCATTCCTGCGGCAGCATCCGCGCGACTCCTATGTCATCTCGACCAAGGTCGGCCGCCTGCTGCGCGCGCCCGATGGTGCATCCGCTGAGGATGATTATTACAAGAGCGGGCAGCGCGAGCGGCCGGTGTTCGATTTCAGCTACGACGGCGTGATGCGCTCGGTCGAGGAGAGCCTTGGCCGTCTCGGGCTCGATCGCGTCGACGTCCTGCTGGTGCACGATCCCGACGGTCACTATGACGAGGCCGTCACGGGCGCGTTCCGCGCGCTGCAGCGCCTGCGCAGCGATGGCACGGTCAAGGCGATCGGCGCCGGCATGAACCAGTCGGAGATGCCGGTCCGCTTTGCGGAGGCCGTGCCGGTGGACTGTTTCCTGCTCGCCGGCCGCTACACGCTGCTCGACCAGGGCGCGCTGGAGGCGCTGTTTCCGCTCTGCCAGGCGAGGGGCATCGGCATCCTGCTCGGTGGCATCTACAACAGCGGCATTCTGGCCAATCCGCACGCTGGCGCGAAGTTCAACTATGAGGACGCCGATGCGGCGCTGGTCGCGCGTGCGATCGAACTCGACGAGCTGTGCCGCAAGCACGGCACCGCGCTGAAGGCCGCGGCGCTGCAGTTCTGCATGGCCCACCCGGCCGTGACGGTCGCGGTGATGGGGGCGCGCAATGCCGGCGAGGTCGCCGACAACATCGCGATGTCGGAGAGCAGGGTGCCGCAAGCGTTCTGGCAGGACCTGCGCGCGCGAAACCTCGTGGACGCGCGGGCGCCACTGCCGGGTGGAGCGTAGGCCATGGTGATCGACGGCCATCAGCATTTCTGGGATCCGGCACGGGCCGCCTATCCCTGGATGGACGCGCCCGAGCTCGCGCCGATCCGCCGCGCCTTCGGCCCCGCCGATCTCGCGCCGTTGCTGAAAGCGAACGGCATCGATGCAAGCGTCGTGGTGCAGTGCCGCTCCGCGCTGGAGGAGACCGAGGAATTCTTGCGCATTGCGCATGCGACGCCCTCGGTCATCGGCGTGGTCGGCTGGGCCGATCTGACCGATGGCGCGCTCGGCGACACGCTGGACCGGCTGCGAGCATCGCCCGGCGGCAGCAAGCTCGTCGGCATCCGCCACCAGGTCCACGACGAGGCCGATCCCGATTGGCTGCTGCGCGAGGACGTCCAGCGCGGCCTCACAGCGGTGTTCGCCCGCGATCTCGCGTTCGACTTCCTCGTCCGCACCCGCGAGCTGCCCGCCGCGATCGCCACCGCGCAGGCGTTTCCGCAGGCGCGTTTCGTGCTCGACCACGCTGCAAAGCCGCCGATCGCCAATGGCGGCAGCGACGAATGGTCCGCCCGCACTAAGGCGTTGGCTGCTTGCGGCAATGTCTGGTGCAAGATCTCGGGCCTCGCGACGGAAGCGGTGTGGAACGACTGGGATGCTGAGCGGCTGTTTCCATTCGTCGCGCACGCCGCGAATTGTTTTGGCGAGGACCGTTTGATCTTCGGTTCGGACTGGCCGGTGTGTCTGCTCGCGGGGAGCTATGCTGAGATCAAGAATGCGCTGGAGGCGTGTCTGGTGAAGCTCGGTGCGAATGTGCGCGAGAAGGCGTTCGGGGTGAACGCGAGGGCCGCGTACCGGCTGGCCGTGGGATGATGTGATGGGCGCAAACTAGCGCCCAACTAAAGGGGTCGTCCCGGCGTTCGCCGGGACGACGACCGAGTTTGAGGCGGCGCCCAGCGCCCCCTCACACCCCCGCAGGCACCTGGTCCAGAAATCCCGCGATGCTCCGGATCCTGCCGTCCTTCAGCACGGCGAAATCGGTCCCCTTGATCGGGCTGTCGACGCCGTCGGGGCCGAGGCCCCAGGAGAAGCGGAGATGGTTGCCGTAGCCGTTGGGCTCGCCGATCAGCGTGAATTTGAAATCCGGAAAGCGCTGCTGCACGCCTGATATCAGCGCGTCGATGCCGTCAGGGCCATCGCCCTTCATCAGCGGATCGACATAGCTTGCATCCGCCGTCCAGTTCTCGTGCAGCAGCTCGCGCCGGCGGCTGCTGGCGCGCTCGTTCCAGAGATCGATGTAGCGGCGGGCGATGGTGACATGGTCGGTCATGGGGCTCTCCTGCGATGGCGCCGTGTTCGGCTGGCGCGACTATCGAAGGATTGCGGACGCTGATCGATTACCTCGGACGTCATGCGTCCGCAAAAAAAGGGGCGCGATGATGGTCTCATCGCGCCCCAGATGCTCGCTATTGGTCGCGTGCGAAATTTACTTCGCGGCCGTGACCATGATCTCGACGGTGTACTGCGCCGCCGCGAGCTTGGCCTCGACGGTGGCGCGTGCGGGCGTGTTGCCGGGCGAGACCCAGGCGTCCCACACCGCGTTCATCTCGCCGAAGGTCTTCATGTCGGTGATGTAGATCGTGGCCGAGAGCAGCTTCGACTTGTCGGTGCCGGCCTTGGCGAGGTGACCGTCGATGGTCGCGAGAATGTCCTGGGTCTGCTTGGTGACGCTTTCGCCGGCGGCCTTGCTGGCGACGACGCCGGCGAGATAGACGGTGTCGCCGTGCACGACGACCTGGCTCATGCGCGGGCCGGTTTCAAAACGCTGAATGCTCATTGGGGATCTCCTGCTGGAATGGCGGCCCTGTCTAGCCCAGCGCTCTGCGCTGTGCCACCCCAGGCACGCATGCGTTTCCGCCGAAGCATGCGTCGTTCACGGAAACTGACTGAAGAACGACCAGATCGTCTCGGCGCCGTCGATGTCGCCGTTCTGCGGCCCCAGCAGGCCGGTCGCGACCCGGGGGAAGCGGGCATCAGGCGCAAATCCTGGCATGCGGTGGCCGCCATGATTGATGCGATAGAGCAGAACGTCGTGCCCTTTAGGGCAGCGCGAAGTGATCCGCGTGACCGTGGACTGGTCTGCCGGCGCCTTGTCGGGCAGTTCAGTCACGCTGCCATCGTCAATCTCGCATCCGTTGAGCTTGCGCCAGAAGGCCAGCGTCTCCTCGGTGGACCAGAACCCGTCTGCGGCAAAATAGCTCGATCCCCGTCCGCCCTCGTAGGGGACCAGCGGATCACCCGTGCCGTTCATCAGCAGGATCGGCAGCGGCCGTGACGGATGGCACGTCACCGCGGCTTCGTCGGTGAGATTCATGATCACGCTTGCGCTCGCCGCGAACAGATCGGCGCGGGCGCAGACGAGCGTCATCGCCATCGCGCCGCCATTGGAGATGCCGGCGACATAGACGCGGTGCGGGTCGGCCGTGCCGTTCGCGACCAGCTTCTCGACGAGCTTGGCGATGAAGCCGATGTCGTCGGTGCCCTCCGGCGGGCCGCGGAGCGCGGGGCCTGCCTTGGTCCGCGCATCGGCCCAGGCGTGGTTGAGGCCGTCAGGGAACACCACGGCAAAACCTTCGCGCTTGGCAACCTGCGGCCACGCGGTGCGTGCGACCATATCGGCGCCGCGCTGGGTCTTGCCGTGCAGCACGACCACGAGCGGCACCGGCTTCTTCGCCGGGAGCTGCGCGGTGTAGGAGCGCTTCACGCCGTTGACGTCGATCGTATCGGCGGATGCGGCCGAGGCTACGGATAATGCGGCAAGACACGCGCCGATCTGCATCCACCGCCGCATGATCTAGCCCACCGCTTTCGCCGCAGCGCGGCCGGCATTGCGGCCCGAGAACAGGCAGCCGCCGAGGAAGGTGCCCTCCAGCGAGCGATAGCCGTGCACGCCGCCGCCGCCGAAGCCCGCGGCTTCGCCGACCGCATAGAGGCCGGGGATGACGCGGCCCTCCTGACCGAACACGCGCGAGTCGAGATCGGTCTCGAAGCCGCCGAGCGTCTTGCGGGTGAGGATGTTGAGCTTGACCGCGATCAGCGGTCCCTGCGCGGGATCGAGGATGCGGTGCGGCGAGGCGGTGCGGATCAGCTTGTCGCCGATGTAACGCCGCGCATTGTGGATGTTCATCACCTGCGCATCCTTGACGTAGGGGTTGGCGATCTCGCGATCGCGCGCCTCGATCTGCATCCTGATATGCTCGAGCTTGAGGAGGTCGCTGCCGGCGAGCTTGTTCATGGCGGCGACGAGATCCTCGAGCTTGTCCCGCACGATGAAGTCGACACCATGGCTTTTGAACGCCTCGACGGGCGCCGGCGCGCCCTTGTTGGTGGCGCGGCGCAAGGTCATGCGCCAGCTCTTGCCGGTAAGATCAGGGTTCTGCTCCGAGCCCGACAGCGCGAATTCCTTCTTGATGATGCTCTGCGTCAGAATGAACCAGGAATAATCATAGCCGGTCGACATGATGTATTTGAGCTGGCCGAGCGTGTCGGAGCCGGGGAAGAGCGGCGCCGGCAGCCTAGTTCCTGTGGCGTCGAACCACATCGAGGAGGGGCCGGGCAGGATGCGGATGCCGTGGCGCGGCCAGATCGGTGACCAGTTCTGGATGCCCTCGACGTAATGCCACATGCGGTCGCGGTTGATCAGCCGCGCGCCTGACGTCTCGGTGATGCCGATCATGCGGCCGTCGACATGCTCGGGCACGCCGGAGATCATGAACTTCGGCGGTGTGCCGAGCCGCTGCGGCCAGTTCTGCCGCACCAGCTCGTGATTGCCGCCGATGCCGCCGGACGCCACGATCACGGCCTGCGCCTTCAGCGCGAACTCGCCGACCACGTTGCGCGACGAGCTCTTGCCGCGCTCGACATTGTCGGGCGCGAGCACGGCGCCGCTGATGCCGTCCACCGTGCCGTTGGTGATGGAGAGCGCATCGACACGATGGCGGAACTTGAACGTCAGCCGTCCGCTCTTCATTGCCTCGCGCGCGCGTCGCTCGAACGGCTCGACGATGCCGGGGCCGGTTCCCCAGGTGACGTGGAAGCGCGGCACCGAATTGCCGTGGCCCATCGCGTCATAGCCGCCGCGCTCGGCCCAGCCGACCACCGGGAAGATGCGATGGCCCATTGCGCGCAGCCAGTCGCGCTTCTCGCCGGCAGCGAATGCCACATAGGCCTCGGCCCATCGGCGCGGCCAAAAGTCCTCGTCGCGGTCGAAGCCGGCGGTGCCGAGCCAGTCCTGCATGGCGAGGTCGAAGGAATCCTTGATGCCGAGCCGGCGCTGCTCCGGCGAATCGACCAGGAACAATCCGCCGAACGACCAGAACGCCTGGCCGCCGATCGACTGCTCGCCTTCCTGGTCGACCACGATCACGCGCTTCCCGGCGTCGGCGATCTCGGTTGCGGCAACGAGGCCCGATAGTCCGGCGCCGACGACGATGACGTCTGTCTCTTCAGCCATGTGTTTCCCCCTCCACAGGTTCCTCCCTGTAGTTGCCCGGGATTGAAGCCAGCGGTTGCAACTGAGATCAAGGGTGCGGCGCGTAAGACCTCGTTAACTTGTTCCACTTTGGGATTTAAATCCGTCCGAGTGCAGCGCAGACGCAACACTGGATTTGAATTTGTTTTGAGCGAGCCGGCCTGCCTAGACAAAACCGTGGTTACGACAGACGCTAGCGGTGCATCACCACCTGACACGCAGATTCGCATTCGACTGGGGCGGGGGACAATGAAGTTTCTGACGGGGTTGCTTGCGGCGGTTCTCCTGATGGCTTGCATGGGGGCTTCTCACGCTGTGGTTCGCATCGCCGATGACCGCGGCGGCCGGATTGGAACCTACGTCGACAGATACCAGGACCTGCGCCAGTCGGGCGAAACCGTCATCATCGACGGCCTTTGCGCCTCGGCCTGCACCATCGTCCTCGGCGCCATCCCGCACGACCGCATCTGCGTGACCTCGCATGCAACGCTCGGCTTCCACGCCGCCTGGGATTTCGGCACCAACGGCCGCGCCATCACCAATCCGGAAGCGACCCAGATGCTCTATGCGATGTATCCGTCGCAGGTGAAGCGATGGATCAGCCAGCGCGGCGGCCTCACCCCGCACATGCTGTTCCTGAAGGGCAGGCAGCTCCAGGCCATGTACAAGCCTTGCTACCTGGACGCGCAGGCCTCGGCCAACAGGCCTTCGACGCGGTAGGCTTTCAGTCGTCACTTCTCGCGCTGCTCTTTCGTCATGGCCGGGCTCGTCCCGGCCATCCACGTTTTGGGCCAGGCGAACAAGTGCGTGGATGCCCGGGACAAGCCCCGGCATGACGAGGACTAGGCGATGCCCGACACCTCCGCAGCACGTGATCTCCGCCATCCCCGCCGCGCTTGCCCGGTCCGGCGCTAGCGCCTATTTGAAAGGCAGGGAACCCTTCGCCCCGATCGTTGTCATGGCTCAACCAGCGCACCCGGCACATCCTGTATCGGACAATTCGCCCACTGCCGGCCGGCTGCCGTCCGTGCTGCTGTTGGCGGGCGCTGGCGTCGGCGGTCTGGTCGTGCTCGGCGCGCTCGCGCTCTGGTTCCATTACGGCAGCCAGGTGTTCTTCGAAATGATCAGGACCGGCTTCGCCGCCTGCTTCTGACCCGCGACAGGAAGTTTTCTGCTCATGAGCTCCACCACCGCCCGTCCGCTGGTGATCGCGACCGCCTTCGCCGCAAGCCTCGCTATCGGGCTGCTGATCCTGTTCTGGGCCATGGGTGGTGTCAGCAAGGTGGCGCAGCCGGCCGCGATCGGCGGGCCGTTCCAGCTCACCGACCAGAACGGCAAGGCCGTCACCGACAAGAACCTGAAGGGGAAGCCGACCCTGATCTTCTTCGGCTACACCCATTGCCCCGACGTCTGCCCGACCTCGCTGTTCGAGATCTCGGAAGTGCTGCGCGCGATGGGCAAGGACGCCGACAAGGTCAATGCCGTCTTCATCTCGGTCGATCCCGAGCGCGACACGCCGGCGACGATGAAGGACTATCTGTCGAGCTTCGACCCCCATCTCGAAGGGCTCAGCGGCGATCCCGCCGAGACTGCCAAGGTGATCACTTCCTACCGGGTCTACGCCAAGAAGGTCCCGACCAAGGACGGCGATTACACCATGGACCACACGGCCCTGATCTACCTGATGGACCGCGACGGCCGCTTCGTCTCGCCGTTCAACCTGAAGCGGACCCCGGAAGAGGCCGCGGCGGATCTGAAGCGCTATCTCTGATCCAGCCACCATGGCGGGGACGGGCCCGGGGACGACGGCCGCCTGACCTTCACCCTGGCTGCAATCGGCGCTCGCGTTCCCGGCCGGATGGTCTATAAGGCCCCCCGATCCCAATGAAATTCGTTCATTTCCGGCCGATGGCTCCATCGCAACAGGCGAAATCGTCCAAATCAGCCCATGGCTTGCTGACCGCGCTGGCCGTCGGCGTCTGCCTCTTCGCGGCTCTGCCCGCCGCCGAGGCCCAGGCCCCGGCCAAGCAACCGGGCCCCCAAGGGACACAGCAACAGGCCGCCCCGCAGGCCGTGCCCGGCTTCTGGGACCCGCGGCGGCGCCCGGAGCGGCCGGACCTGTCGCGCCTGACCGTGATCCGTTTCCTGACCGAGACCGACTATCCGCCGTTCAACTACACCGGTGCCGACGGCAACCCGGCCGGCTTCAACGTCGATCTCGCACGCAGCCTGTGCGAGGAGATCAAGGTGACCTGCACGGTGCAGATGCGCCGCTTCGAGACGCTGGTCGATGCGCTCACCTCGAACCGGGGCGATGCCATCATCGCCTCGATGGCGGTGAGCCCTCAACTGCGCGCCCGCGTCGATTTCACCGATCCCTATTACCGCGTGCCGGCGCGTTTCGCCTCGCGCAAGGACGCGGTGATGCCGGAGATCAGGCCGGAATATCTCGAGGGCAAGAAGGTCGGCGTCATCGCCGGCTCGGCGCATGAGGCCTACCTCAAGGCGATGTTCACCGACGCCGAGCTGCACCCCTATCCCAACGACGATGCGCTGCGCACTGCGCTCCGCAAGGGCGAGGTCGATTTCATCTTCGGCGATGCCATCTCGCTGGCGTTCTGGATCAACGGCACCGATTCCGGCGATTGCTGTGCCTTCTCCGGCGGTCCCTTCGTCGAGAGCCGCTTCTTCGGCGAGGGCATCGGCATCGCCGTGCGCAAGGGCAACGACGTGCTGCGCCAGGCCCTGAACTGGGCCCTGTTCCGCGTCTGGGAAAAAGGCCGCTACACCGATCTGTGGCTGCGGTATTTTTCCGTGAGCCCGTTCTAGATTTCTCGCTGCCTCTCCATCGTCATTGCGAGGAGCGCAGCGACGAAGCAATCCAGACTATTTCCGCGGAAAGATTCTGGATTGCTTCGCTGAGCCTGTCATCGGGCCGCGCTTCGCGCGGACCCGGTGGCTCGCAATGACGGTGGAGGCGGCGACGTCGCCCCATAAATTGCATTCTGCCCGGAAATCGCTATTTTCCGCGGCCCGGAGGCCCTGATGTCCGTTATCGATCTTGCCGCGAACCCGAGCGACCTGCGTGCGCTCGCTGAACAATCCAACGCCTGGCCGTTCGAGCAGGCGAAGGCCATTGTCGCGCGGCTGAAGAAAAGCCCGAAGGACGAGGTGCTGTTCGAGACCGGCTACGGTCCGTCCGGCCTGCCGCATATCGGCACTTTCGGCGAGGTCGCGCGCACCTCGATGGTGCGGCATGCCTTCCGCGTGCTGACCGAGGACAAGATCAAGACGCGCCTGCTGGCGTTCTCCGACGACATGGACGGCTTCCGCAAGGTGCCGGACAACGTGCCGAACAAGGACCTGCTCGCGCAATATCTCGGCCGTCCGCTCACGGCCGTGCCCGATCCCTTCTCGAACGAATATCCCTCGTTCGGCGACGCCAACAATGCGCGGCTGCGCGCCTTCCTCGATCATTTCGGCTTCGACTACGAGTTCGCGAGCTCGACGGTCTATTACAAGTCCGGCCGCTTCGATGCGACGCTGCTGAAGATGCTCGCCGCCTACGATCAGATCATGGCGATCATCCTGCCGACGCTCGGGCCCGATCGCCGCGCGACCTATTCGCCGTTCCTCCCGATCAGCAAGACCACCGGCGTCGTGCTGCAGGTGCCGATGATCCGCCGCGATGTCGCCGCGGGCACCGTGACCTATGTCGATCCCGACAGCGGCGAGGAGGTCGAAACGCCCGTCACCGGCGGCAATGTCAAATGCCAGTGGAAGGCCGACTGGGCGATGCGCTGGGTCGCGCTCGGCGTCGACTACGAGATGGCCGGGAAGGACCTCATTGATTCCGTGAAGCTCTCGGGCGCCATCGCGAAGGCGCTCGGCGCAACGCCGCCGGAAGGTTTCAACTACGAGCTCTTCCTCGACGAGAAGGGCCAGAAGATCTCGAAGTCGAAGGGCAACGGCCTCACCATCGACGAATGGCTGCGCTACGCCTCGCCGGAATCGCTGTCGCTGTTCATGTATCGCGAGCCGAAGGCGGCCAAGCGGTTGTTCTTCGACGTCATCCCGCGCCAGGTCGACGACTATCAGCAATTCATTGATGGCTTTCCCAGGCAGGATGGCAAGCAGCAGCTCGGCAATCCGGTCTGGCACATCCACGCCGGCAAGCCGCCGCAGGGCGACATGCCCGTGACTTTCCAGCTTCTGCTGACGCTGGTGTCGTCGTCGAATGCGGAGAATGCCGAGACGCTGTGGGGGTTCATCGGCCGCTATCGGCCCGGCGTGAGCCCGCAGACGCATCCGAAGCTCGATGCGATGGTCGGCTATGCCATCAACTATTATCGCGACTTCGTCGCGCCGACGAAGCAGTTCCGCGTGCCCACGGACACCGAGCGCGCCGCGTTGCAGGACCTGCGCGATGCGCTGTCGCAGTTGCCGCAGGACGCCTCGGCCGAAGACATCCAGAACGTCGTCTACGAGATCGGCCGCCGCGAGCCGTTCCTCGACCAGGTCAAGAAGGGCAAGGACGGCCGCCCCGGCGTCACGCTCGACTGGTTCAACATGCTGTACCAGGTGCTGCTCGGCCAGGAGAAGGGCCCGCGCTTCGGCTCCTTCGTCGCGGTGTATGGCGTGCAGAACGCGGTCAACATGATCGATGGTGCGCTGGCGCGGAGCGCGTGAGGTAAATCGTGAACGCGTAGCCCGGATGAGCGCAGCGATATCCGGGGTGCCGCAACGAAGGACCCGGATGTCGCTTCGCTCATCCGGGCTACATCGTCTGTCCTCTACTCAGATCGAGCGCAGCACGTAACGCCGGTTGTCCTTCTGCACCGGGCGCGCGTTCATCGGATAGAGCTTTGCGAACGCGGCGACGTCGGCCGCTGATACCTGGATCGGGGCGGTGAGCAGCAGCCATTCCACCACCTCCGAGCAGGGCGGCGTGGTCAGCGAGCCGGGATAGCGGAAGTAGCTGAGCGTGTACGGCAGCATGGCGTGGGGATCGATGCCCGCGTCTGCTCTCACCGCAGGGCCTTCCGCGGCCGGCATGGTCTTGATGATCTTGCTGAAGGCGGCGTTCGGCCTGCCTTCCGTCATCAGCACGCCGACCACGGCGAGCCCGCCGGCCTCGTTGCGGTGGACGAAATGCGCCTCCATCGGAAAATTCTTGCCGCCGATCATGTGCTCGCTCGGCCGGTGGAAATGCACCTGGAGCAGCTTGTACTTGACGTCGCCGAGCGTGAGCGTGCTGCCCTCGGCGAAGTTGAGCTGGATCGTATGTCCGTTGTTGATGATGGTGTCGGCGCTCTTGCCCCAGTTCAGCTTCAGCGCGGGCAGTTGCGACTTGACCGTCGCCTCGATGTCGATCGGCGATTGCTGCAGGCCGACGGCGCAGGCCTTGTTGGCCGCGTCGAGATCGCCCCATTTGGCCGGCGCACCGGCGCCCTCATAGCTCCAATGCGCGCCTTCAGCGGCGAAGCCCGGCTTGCACACCGGACATAGCGCGAGACCCGCGAGCGCTTTCAAGGCGTGACGGCGATTCATCATATTCCCCCAGACGAATTTGATCGGCAATGCGCGCGGAACCTAGGCGAGAGGGGTGCTGAGTCGCAATGGAGATCGCGGGGCGATCATGCGAGCGGTGTCATGGTCCGGTCACGACGCGATCACTGGCTCGCCCACACGATCCGCGCGATCCACGCCACGTCGCTTGCCACTACCGTCCGCTCGGTCTGCGTTGCATCGAGCGGCAGCAATTCCAGCACCTTGGCCGTGCGGCGTTTCAGCGTTGCGACGGTCACGTCGCCTGCTGTGGTCTTCACCACCACGCGATCTCCCTTGCGGATCGGCGCACCGGGTGAGACCAGGATGACGCTGCCGTCGCGATAGATCGGCGCGAATGCGTCGCCGGACATCTCCAGCGCAAAGCTGTGATGGTCCTCGGCTGTCGGCAGCGCGAATTCCGTCCAGCCCTTGCCGGATGGCAAGCCGGCCTCGTCGAATGCCCCGCTCGTGCCCGCCTGGTCGAGACCGAGCAGCGGCACGGAGCGGTTGTTGGTGGAATCGTCGCTGATCAACCCGGCAAAGATGTCGAGCGAGGCGCCGGTCGCCGCCAGCGCTTTCGCGATCGATTCGGTGGACGGCCAGCGCTCGCGGCCGTCGGGCGTCACGCGCTTGGATCTGTTGAAGGTGGTCGGGTCGAGCCCGGCCCGCTTGGCGAGGCCTGATGGTGACAGGCCGGCACGCTCCGCCAGCCGATCCAGTGCGACCCAGATCTGGTCGTGAGTCAGTATCCTCTGCGCTTTGGCCTGTTTGACCATGGAAGGTCCAGCCCGTCGCAACTCAGGAAAACTGTCCTCAAATCAACCGGTTTTTCGCTTTTGGCGCAAGGGGCGGCGGGCACAGCATTGGGGATGCCGCCTCGCGCAGGGAAAGTGCCTCAAAACAGGAATTTGGAGCCCGGTTTCGATTTCGTCGGAATGGACATGGCTCTGGGTCTTGAGTTCGGAGGGGGCGGCCATTACGGTCGCGCCCGGGTTTCTGGGACCCGCAACAGTCGAAAAAACCCAAAAGACTCAAAGAGCAAACAGGGCTGCGGTAGCGGTGGTCAAGATCTACAAAATCTGTCCGGCCTCGGCCTGGCGCGAGGCGGAGCGGCAGGGCGTGTACCAGGGCAGCGCGGACGATGCGCGCGACGGATTCATCCATTTCTCGACCGCCGCCCAGGTTCCCGAGACGCTGCGAAAGCACTATTTCGGCCAACGCGCGCTATTCCTCGTCGAGGTCGACGCCGACGCGCTCGGCGCAGGCTTGCGCTGGGAGCGCTCGCGCAATGAAGAGCTGTTCCCGCATCTCTATGGCGAGCTCGATCTCGGCGCGGTGCTCGCGGTGATGAATCTCAACATACGCTCCGATGGCGGGCACGATACACCGGAGCTTGTCCCGTGATCCGTGCTTTCGACGCTTTCTCGCTGCCGGTGCTGCGCTGGCTCGATCCGGAGGACGCGCATCGCCTCGCGATCCAGGGCCTGCGCTTCCTGCCGCCGGTCAAGGCGCGCACCGATGATCCCAAGCTCGCCGTGCGCGCCTTCGGGCTCAACTTTCCCAACCCGATCGGCATGGCCGCCGGCTTCGACAAGAGCGCGGAGGTGCCCGACGCGCTGCTGCGGCTCGGCTTCGGCTTCGTCGAGATCGGCTCGGTGACGCCGAAGCCGCAGGCCGGCAATCCGCGGCCGCGGCTGTTTCGCCTCGAGCGCGACGAAGCGGTCATCAACCGCATGGGTTTCAACAATGACGGCGCGGAGGTCGCGCTGCGCCGACTCGCCGCCCGCGCGCAGCATGGCGGCATCGTCGGCGTCAACGTCGGCGCCAACAAGGATTCGCCGGACCGCGTCGCCGATTACGTCAAGCTGATCGAGACCTTTGCACCGGTCGCGAGCTATTTCACCGTCAACGTGTCCTCGCCGAACACGCCGGGCCTGCGCAATCTGCAGGAAGGTGCGCTGCTCGACGATCTCCTCGCTCGCGTGATCGATGCGCGCGAACGGGTGCGGCAGAAGGCCGGCGACACGCCGGTGCTGCTCAAGATCGCGCCGGACTTGAGCCTCGCCCAGCTCGACGACGTCGTGCAGGTCGCGCGCGCGCGCCGGGTCGACGGCATGATCGTGTCGAACACGACGATCGCGCGGCCGAGCACGCTGCGCGAGGAGATGCGGGCGAAGGAGCAGGGCGGCCTGTCCGGCCGGCCGCTGTTCCGCCTGTCGACGCGCATGGTCGCGGAGACCTATGTGCGCGTCGAGGGCGCGTTCCCGCTGATCGGCGTCGGCGGCGTCGATTCAGGCGGTGCCGCGCTGACGAAGATTCGTGCGGGCGCGAGCCTGATCCAGCTCTATTCGTCGCTGGTCTACAAGGGCCTCGGCCTCGTCGACGAGATCAAGCGCGACCTGACATCGACATTGTTGCGCACGGGGCGGGATTCGCTCTCCGACATCGTCGGTGCGGATGCGGCGACGCTGACGGCGGAAGACTGGCCGGGGATGTAGGTCAGTCTCGTGCCCCGGACGCAGCGCAGCACGCAGTGATGCGCTGCTGAGCCGGGGCCCATACTACCGTATCGTGCCATGTTGCTTTCTGGGTCCCGGCTCTGCGCAGCAGCGTTTCACGCTGCAGCGCGTCCGGGACACGAGAGCTACGTCTTGGCGAAAGTCGCCCGATACAGCGCCGGATACCGCGCGCCCTGCAGGCCGCCGCGCGCGATGTAGAATGCGATCAGTGCGCACCACAGCCCGGCATTGCCGAACGATTGCAGCGCCAGCCAGATGCCGAAGAAGATCGCAAGCGAAGCCAGCATCAGGTTGCGCATCTCGCGCGCCCAGGTGGCGCCGACATAGATGCCGTCGAAGCCGAACGCGAACACGCCGGGGATGGGCGCAAGCACGATGAACGGCAGGAATTCGCGCGCGGCACGGCGGACGTCCTCGCTCGCGGTCATGAAGTTGATGATGTCAGGGCCGAACGTCGCGAACAGCACGGCGACCACCAGCGCGAAGCCGAGGCCCCAGAGCAGCACCAGCCGGGTCGAATCCGCAAAGCCCCTGGCGTCCCGCGCGCCGAAGGTGCGGCCGCAGAGCTGCTGGGCCGCATTGGCGAGGCCGTCGAGGAAGAAGGCGCTGACCAGCAGGAAATTGTTGAGCACGGAGTTCGCGGCCAGCGTGACGTCGCCGGCGCGGGCGCCCTTGGCGGTGAAGAACAGGAAGACCGCGATCAGCGCCGCGGTGCGGATCAGGATGTCGGTGTTTACCGCCAGGAGCCGCATCAGTTTTTCGCGGTCGAGCAGCATCGCGCGCGGCACTTTGAAGCCGCCCTCGGCATAGCGCCGGCAGACGATGACGCCGAGCACGAAGCCGATGCTCTCGGACAGCAATGCGGCGATCGCCGCGCCCGCGATGCCGGTGTCATAGACCAGCACCAGCAGGATCGTCGCCGCCATGTTGATGAGGTTGATGACGACCTGGAGCGCGAGCGCCGGATTGGCGCGGGCCTGCCCGACCAGCCAGCCGAGGATGACATAGTTGGCGAAAGCGAATGGCGAGGACCAGATCCGGATCATGAAATAGGTCTTTGCAGCGCGCGTGACGCCCTCGCTGCCGCCCATCAGGTCGAACAGCGCGGTGGCGAGCGGCAATTGCAGCACGATCAGGGCCGCGCCGATCAGTCCGGCGACGATGAAGCCGCGCACCAGGATCACGGTCTGCTCGCGCGTCTCGCCGGCGCCGAGCGCCTGCGCGGTGAAGGCGAGCGTGCTCATGCGCAGGAAGCCGAACAGCCAGAACAGGCAGTCGAAGATCACCGAGGCCATCGCGACGCCGCCGAGCAGGGCGGCATCGTCCAGCCGGCCGATCGCGGTGGTCGAGACCACGCCGATCAGCGGCGTCGTCAGGTTCGCGACCATCGCGGGGCCGGCGATGGCGAACACCTGGCGGGAGCCGATCTTGAGGGAGACGGGCGCGTGCATGTCAGAACTCGAGCACCATGCCGTCTTCCGCGGCGAGATGGTCGATCTCATCCAGGCGCGCCAGCACGTCGTCGCTCATATGGGTGAGGACGAGGCGTTTCGCGCCGATTTCTGGCAGATGCTGTTCCAAGGTCTTCAGGCTGAGATGGTTCTTGACCACCTTGTCGTACATATAGGCCTCGGCGATGAAAAGGTCCGCGCCATGCGCCAGCGGAATGAGTGCCTCCGTCCATTCGGTGTCGGCGCTGTAGGCGAGCGTGCGCCCCTCGGCCTCGACGCGATAGGCGAGGAAAGGACCGCCGGATTCGCCGTGAACGACAGGATAAGGGGTCACATTCACCGCGCCGACGCTGCGGCGTTGCTCCGGGGCGAGCGCGACGACGTTGAGCTCGAAGCGCTGCCTGGTCCTGGAGGAATGCTCGAACAGCGCCTCCATCACTTGGCTGAGCCGCGTCTCGATGCCTTCGGGGCCCGCGATCGTCAGCGGCTTTGTCCGCTTTGAGAATTGCGCGTCGAGCAGGAAGAACGGCAGGCCCGCGAAATGGTCGCCGTGGAAATGCGTGATGAGGATGAGATCGATCTCGTTGCGATCGATCTCGAGACGCTTCAGCGCCGGCAGGGCCGACGCGCCGCAATCGATCAGGAGGTTGGCTTCGCGGCCCCAGACGTGGAAGCAGGTGTTGAGCCTGCCGCCCGAGCCGAAGGCGTCGCCGCAGCCGACAAAGCGTAATTGCATCGGCTGCGGGCTCCCAATCCTTACCTGCCGCGCGGTGCGCCGAACACGCGCGAGAGCAGCCAGATCGGGATCACGATGACCGCGCCGAGCAGGAAGTAGCGCCACAGCCAGTTCACCGCATCGAAGCCGAGATCCCAGAGCCGCTGGAACAGCAGGCGGATGCTGTAGATGATGTTCCAGGGATCGAAGCCGATCGCGGCGAGCACGACGCCGACCAGGATCGAGAGCAGGACCAGGCGAAACGCGACCGCCAGCGGCGAGCCGCCGAGAAAGCGGTTCAGCCCATCGCTGCGGCCGGCCGGCAAATCTCTGACGTCTTGGGCCATCTCAAAAACTCCTCGCGGGGATTCGCCCCGATTATAGGTCACGGCGGGGCACATGGGGAACCCTGACCCGAGCGTCAATCAGCTTACCGCGTTTTAATTCGGGCAAGCAGGCGCCGCAGGCTGGCTGCGACCTCTCCCGCGTGCGCTACGGCATTCACACATCGAGGTTGAAGACGGGAAGGATGTCTGATTCCGTGTTGTCCGACTGGCTAGGAGGACAGCATGGAGACTGGACTGGGACGGTTTGGCGACCGTCGCCTGCAAAAAG
>JAESFI010000166.1_pt1 | contig 31256 bp, 38 predicted proteins | sample 9269361 | NCBI WGS metagenome assembly JAESFI01 (sample SAMN14504119, study PRJNA617095) | algae metagenome | isolation source: Brasilonema angustatum HA4187-MV1 and co-occurring heterotrophs from moss... | place: USA: Manoa Valley, Honolulu, Hawaii | collected 2009-07-20 | reverse complement strand
CAGCCAGATCAATCGAGGCTTTGGACAACGCTATCGCCCTCGCCATGGCCGCCTTCACCGCCCAAGAGTGCCTGAACTTCTTCGCCGCGGCCGGTTATGATCGCGTCTGATCAGAATCTGCTCTAGCTCTGCTCTCTCGTGCCCCGGACGCTGCGCAGCACGAAGTGATGCGCTGCAGAGCCGGGGCCCATGTCACCACGGCGAAACTCTTGCAGAGAGTCTGGGTCCCGGCTCTGCGCAGCAGCGTTTCACGCTGCAGCGCGTCCGGGACACGAGACCGTCACCCCTTCCTTACATCCCCCGCTTCCGCCTCGCTGGTCTCCAGCGATACCGGCGCGACGCTGTAGCGCTTGGTCAGCGGCATCTGGGCGATGGCGAAGATCATGGTGATCGGAGTAACGCCGAACACCTTGAAGTTCACCCAGAAGTCCGTGCTCTGGGTGCGCCAGACGATCTCGTTCAGCACCGCCATGCCGGCGAAGAACAGCGCCCAGCGCAGCGTCAGGATGCGCCAGCCCTGCGGCGTCAGATTGAACATCTGGTCGAACATGACGGCGATGAAGGAGCGGCCGAACAAAAGGCCGCCGCCGAGGATCGCGGCGAACAGGCCGTAGATGATGGTCGGCTTGACCTTGATGAAGGTCTCGTCGTGCAGCACCAGGGTCAGCGTGCCGAACACCAGCACGATCACGCCCGTGACGATTGCCATGATCGGGATGTGGCGCGTCACCACGTAGGAGGCGATCATTGCCACCACGATCGCGACCATGAAGGCGCCGGTCGCGGCGAACAGGTTGAACTTCGAATTCACGAAGAAGAACACGAGCAGCGGACCGAGCTCGGTCGCCAGCTTGAACAGCGGATGCGGCTGGGTCTTGTCCATTCGTCAGCTTTCGATTCCGGCGATGGCGCGGGCGAAGTCGCGTGCGGTGAACGGCGCGAGATCGTCGACGCCCTCGCCGACGCCGATGAAATGTACCGGCAGTTTGAATTTCTCCGCGAGCGCGACCAGAATGCCGCCACGGGCGGTGCCGTCGAGCTTGGTCATCACGAGGCCGGTGACCCCCGCGGTGCGATGGAAGGCCTCGACCTGCGACAGCGCGTTCTGGCCCACCGTAGCATCCAGCACAAGCAGCACCGCATGCGGCGCAGTGTCATCCACCTTGCGGATCACGCGCACGACCTTTTCGAGCTCGTTCATCAGCTCGGCCTTGTTCTGCAACCGGCCGGCGGTATCGATCAGCAGCACGTCGACGCCCTGCTCCTTCGCCGCGGTCAGCGCGTTGAAGGCGAGGCTCGCCGAATCCGATCCCTGCGCGCCCGCGATGACCGGCGTCTTCGTGCGCTCGCCCCAGACCTTGAGCTGCTCGATGGCGGCGGCGCGAAACGTGTCGCCGGCGGCCAGCATCACCTTGCGGCCTTCGGAGGCGAATTTCTGCGAGAGTTTTCCGATCGTCGTGGTCTTGCCGGAACCGTTGACGCCGACCACGAGGATCACGAACGGCTTCTTGGCGGCGTCGATCACCAGGGGCTTCGCCACCGGCGCCAGCACCTTCTCGACCTCGGTCGCGACGACGTCCTTGACCTCGTCGGCCGAGATCGCCTTGTCGTAGCGTCCGGTGCCGACGGCATCCGCGATCCGCACCGCGACGGAGGTACCGAGATCGGCGCGCAGCAGCACGTCCTCGATGTCGTCGAGCATGGCGCGGTCGAGCTTGCGCTTGGTGACGAGGTCGGCGACCGCGGTCCCGAGCGAGGACGAGGTGCGCTTCAGCCCGTTGGACAGGCGACGCCACCAGCTCAGCTTGGGGGGATCTGACGTGGTATCGTTCATGGCGGGGGTGTGTTAGCCGTTCCCGCCCCTAAACGAAAGTCTTGACCGAAAGTCCTACAATTGCTCGATGTTCCCGAATTGACCGCCGACGAGATCCTGGGCCGCGTGCTCCATCGCGACGGGTTGATGCTGATCATCGACAAGCCGGCCGGCCTGCCGGTGCATCGCGGCCCCAAGGGCGGCCCCAATCTGGAGGACTCGTTCGACGCGCTCCGGTTCGGCCTGCCGCGGCCGCCGGTGCTGGCCCACCGGCTGGACAAGGACACCTCCGGTTGTCTCGTGCTCGGCCGCCATCGCAAGGCGACCGCCTCGCTCGGCCTGCTCTTCAAACACGGCAAGATCGGCAAGACCTATTGGACCGTGGTCGAGGGCGGCCCTGCCGAAGATGAAGGCACCATCGACATGCCGCTCGGCCGGCTCAACGCCGAGCGCGGCTGGTGGCAGAAGCCGGACCCCGAAGGCCAGAAGGCGATCACGAACTGGAAGGTGATGGGCCGGGGCGACGGCTTCACCTGGCTTGCCATGGAACCGGTGACCGGGCGGACCCATCAATTGCGGGTGCATTCGTCCGCGACCGGCTGGCCGATCTTCGGCGATAACATTTACGGCAACGGCCCGCGTTTCGGCGAGCCGAAGCTGCACCTGCACTCCCGCGAGATCGTGGTGCCGATCTCCCGGAACAAGGAGCCGGTCCGCGTGGTGGCGCCGGCCCCGCCGCACATGCACGAGAAGTTGCGTGCCTGCGGGTGGAACGGGGAATAGGTGCCGACCCTCATGGTGAGGAGGCCGCGCAGCGGCCGTCTCGAACCATGAAAGGCCCCCGCCGCTGCATCTGGGCCTCTATCCTTCGAGACGCCCGCTCTGCGGGCTCCTCAGGATGAGGATCACCATGGTTTACGAAACGTTCAGGGCTCGTCTCTAATGATAATGGTTGCTTAGAACAAGCTTCCGTCAATCCGCTCAGGACGAGCAACGCGTCATGTCCCAGGCCGAGCTATCGATCATCGACGAGGTCGAATCCGCGATTCGGATTGGCTCGGCGGAAAAGGGCCTGGAAACGGCCCGCCGCGTCACCGACCTGTTCCTGTCATCCGCCGGAAGCTTCAACGACGAGCAGATCGCGCTGTTCGACGACGTGCTCGAGCGCCTGATCGGCACGATCGAGCTGCGCGCCATCGCCGACATGGGTGCGCGCGTCGCGCTGGCCGAGATCAGCGCGCAGCTCGCGCCGATCGCACAGGCGCCGCCCTCCGTGATTCGCCGCCTCGCCAACAATGACGAGATCCGCATCGCCGGTCCCGTGCTGCAGGAATCCGCGCGCCTCGACGACGGCGAGCTGGTGAAGATCGCATCCAGCAAGGGCGAGCCGCATCTGCTCGCGGTCGCCGGCCGCTGGTGGCTGAAGGAGATCGTCACCGACGCGCTGCTCGCGCGGCGCTATCCCAGTGTCAGCCGGCGCCTTGCCGCCAATCCCGGCGCGCGCGTCTCGGGCAACGGGTTTGCCGTCATCGTCGGCCAGGCCGAAGCCGATCCGGAGCTTGCCGTCAGCGTCGGCGTTCGCGTCGATCTTCCGTCGGATTTGCGCCGCGAATTGCTGCGCTCGGCGACCGATGCGGTGCGCACCCGCCTGTTGTCGCGCGCGCCGCCGCATCTGTTCGAGGAAATTCAGCACGCGATCGCCGCCGTCACCGTCGGCGTCGAGCGCGAGATGTCCGGCGTGCGCGATTTCGAGGGCGCCAAGCGCGCGATTGCGAATCTGAAGGCCGCCGGCCAGCTCACTGAGGCAACGCTACTCGGCTTCGCCGCGCAGCGGCGCTACGAGGAAGCTGTCGCGGCTCTGGCCGCATTGTCCGGATCGACGGTCGAAGTGATTCGCCCGCTGATGCAGAGCCTGCGCGAGGACGGCCTGCTGGTGCCGTGCAAGGCGGCGCAGCTCAGCTGGGAGACGACAGCCGCCGTGCTCGAAAGCCGCTTTGCGACGGGCGCGATGAAGCCTGCTGACATCGCAAGGGCGCAAGGGCATTACGCAAGGATGACGCCGGAGAACGCGCGGCGGACGCTGCGGTTCTGGCAGGTGCGGGCGTCGTAGGCGCGATTAGGGCGCCGGCAATCGCCACATGGACGGTGTCATCCCCCGCGAAGGCGGGGGATCCAGTATTCCAGAGACGTTCGTGGGATACGGATAAGCCGCGGCGTACTGGGTCGCCCGGTCAAGCCGGGCGACGACACTGTCTATGTGGTCAAACGCTCGCCGTCATTGCCGACGATCCTCAGCGGCACAACGCTTCCCACACGCTCGCCGGCAATCGCGACCGGCAGATAGTGCTCCGTGCGTCCCTGCCCGTCGCTCTCGATCAGCACATCGCGCATCGCGCCGATCTCGGCTTCCAGCCGCTGCCGCAACGCCGCTTCACCCGCCGCACGCAACCGCTTCGCACGCTCCTTGATCGCGCCGCTGGCAACCTGCGGCATCCGAGCAGCCGGCGTGCCCGGGCGTGGCGAATAGGGAAAGACATGCAGAAACGTCAGGCCGCATTCCTCGACGAGATCGAGCGAGCGCGCGAACATCTCTTCCGTCTCGGTCGGGAAGCCCGCGATGATGTCGGCGCCGAACACGATATCCGGGCGCAGGCGGCGGACCTGGTCGCAGAAGGCGACCGCATCGTTCCGCGAATGCCGCCGCTTCATGCGCTTCAGGATCATGTCGTCGCCCGACTGCAGCGACAGATGCAGATGCGGCATCAGCCGTGCATCATCGGCGATGGCATCGAGCAGATCGCTGTCCGCCTCGATCGAATCGATCGAGGAGATCCGCAGGCGCTTCAGCTCCGGAACATGCCGCAGGATCTGCCTGGTCAGCATGCCGAGCTTGGGCGTGCCCGGCAGGTCCGCGCCATAGCTGGTGAGATCGACGCCGGTCAGCACGATCTCGGCATGACCGCGTTCGACCAGCGCCCGCACCTGCTCGACCACGGCGCCCATCGGCACCGAACGTGAATTGCCGCGGCCATAGGGGATGATGCAGAAGGTGCAGCGATGGTCGCAGCCGTTCTGCACCTGCACGAACACGCGCGGCAGGCCAGCCGCAAAGCCGTCGATCAGATGCGGCGCCATCTCCTTCACCGCCATGATGTCGCTGACGGCGATCTTCTCGCTGGCGCCAAGGTCGAAGGCGTCGCGCGCCTCGCGCCAGGCTTGGCCGCGCATCTTGTCGTCATTGCCGACGACGCGATCGACCTCGGCCATCCCGGCAAACATCGCGCTTTGCGTCTGCGCGGCGCAGCCGGTGACGACGATGCGCGCACTCGGCCGCTCGCGCTTCAGTTTGCGGATCGACTGGCGCGCCTGCGCCACCGCCTCGTTGGTGACGGCACAGCTGTTGATGACGATGGTATCGGAAAGTCCCGCGCCCTCGGCTTCGCGGCGGATCACCTCGGCCTCGAAGGCATTGAGGCGGCAGCCGAAGGTGACGATGTCGACGGCCATCAGCTGACCGGCGCGAACAGCGCCGGATCGAAATTGCCTTCGTATTCGAAGGTCGCCGTGCCCGTCATCAGCACGTGATCGTCGCGCTCGCGCCATTCGATGCCGAGCTTGCCGCCGGGCAGCGTGATCTCGACATTGCGCTCGGCACGCTTCAGGCGCGCCGCGGCAACCGCGGTCGCGCACGCCGCCGAACCGCAGGCCCGGGTCAGGCCGGCACCGCGCTCCCAGGTGCGGATCGTGATGTGCTCGCGATCGACGATATGGGCGAGCGTGATGTTGGCGCGCTCGGGGAAGATCGGGTGGTTTTCCAGCAGCGGACCGAAGCGGCCGAGATCGTAGGCGTTGACGTCGTCAACCCAGAACACCGCGTGCGGATTGCCCATGCTCACCACGGACGGCGAATGCAGGATCGGATTGTCGATCGGCCCGATCTGCAATTCGATGTAGCGGGTGTCGCGAAACTCTTCCGCCAGCGGAATGTCCTGCCAGCCAAACTTCGGCGCGCCCATGTCGACGGTGTAGAGGTCGGGCGCCGGACCCTGCCAAGCATTGAGCAGACCGGCCGCGGTCTCGAACGTTGCCGTGGTCTGGCCGCTCTTCTCGAAGATGCGGCGCACCACGCAGCGCATGCCGTTGCCGCAGGCGCCCGCTTCGGAGCCGTCATTGTTGTAGATGCGGATGAAGGCTTCGGTGCCGTCGAGCCGCGGCTTCTGCAGCACCATGAGCTGGTCGTAGGGCACGCCGCCTTGTGCCGACGCGACCGCGCGGGCGTCGTCCGGCGTCACCTTGGCCGTGGAATCGCGCATGTCGACAACGACGATCTCGTTGCCGATGCCGTTCATCTTGGCAAATGCGTGGTTGGCCAGCGCGCTCATGAAAATTCCCGAATTTCGCCTGCCTTATATGGCGATCCTTGCCGGCTTGGCCAGTGATTTGCTGGCCGCGGCCGGGTGTCGGCCATGACGCATCTGTCATGGGACGAATTCGGCGCTCGCGTGTTAGAACGGCGCAGTTCGCGTGAACCGGGATGCGCGGGCAACGCCGCCTGCAGGCCTTTGGGACGTAAGGCCTTGGCGGATAAGCTCTTGGGGAGAATAGAATGAACCGTTTTCGTCGTCTCGCTCTGGCTGCGCTGATCCCGGCGGCGGCCATGTCGATGGACCTGTCAGGCGCGCTGGCGCAGAGCCCGAGCCCGGCGCCGGCCGCCTCGGCGAGCCCCTCGCCGGCCCCGTCGGCTTCACCCGCCCCGGCCGCAAGTGCCTCGCCCGCCCCGGTGGCAACGCCATCGCCAGCGGCAAGCGCCTCACCTGCTCCCGCAGGATCGCCGGCGCCCGCAGCCAGCGCCTCGCCGAGCCCGACGGCCCCGCCGCCGGCCGTGGCCGCCACGCCCGCCCCGGTGCAGACCGCCGACCCGTTCGGCCAGGAGACCACGCTCGAAGCCCGCAAGGTCGTGATGGTCAAGGGCACTGCCAATTGGGATTCGGCCTTCGACACGCTGGTCGACGCCTTCAAGGCGCTGAACGCGCTGCTGGACAAGCAGGGCATCAAGCACGCCGGCAATTCGATGATCGTCTACACCTCGACCGACGACACCGGCTTCACCTTCCTCGCCGAGATCCCGGTCGACCAGGACCCGCAGAAGCTGCCCAAGGACATGAGCATCGGCAAATCGCCGGAGGGCAAGGCGCTGAAATTCGTCCATCGCGGCTCCTACGACAACATGGACAACACCTACGAGGCGATCACCAATCACCTCGACGACAAGCGACTGGAAGCCAAGGACACTTTCATCGAGGAGTACCTCACCGATCCCCTCAAGACGGCCGAGGACAAGCTCGTGATCAACGTGTTCGTGCCATTGAAGTGAGAGAGATGAAGAAGCCTGCCGTACTCGCCGCCGTCCTTGCCATCGCGTCGCTGACCGCGCCTGCATTCGCCGACGATTTTCCGTCCGCCATCTCGGTGAGCGGCGAAGCCACGATGTCGGCGGCGCCCGATCTGGCGCAGATCGATGCCGGCGTCGCCAGCGACGCCAAGACGGCGAAGGAAGCCTCCGACACCAACAACGCCGCGATGGGCAAGGTGCTGGCGGCGCTGAAGGGCGCCGGGATCGCCGAGAAGGACTATCAGACCTCGCGCCTGTCGCTGCAGCCGCAATACGGCCAGAACAAATCCACCGGCGCTTCGCCCGTGGTCGGCTTCCGCGCCAGTAACCGCGTCACCGTCAAGCTTCGCGACGTCACCAAGGTCGCCGCAATCATCGACACGCTGGTCGGCGCCGGCGCCAACGACATCGGCAACATCTCGTTCGAGGTGACGCAGGCCTCGAAGCTGCTCGACGATGCGCGCGTGCAGGCGGTGGCGGATGCACGTCGCAAGGCCGAGATCTACGCCAAGGCCACCGGCGTGACGCTGGGCGCGCCGCTCAGCGTCTCCGAAGGCGGCGGTCCGATGCCGCTGTTCAAGGGCCGCATGGCCGCCGAGCCGATGGCCAGAGCTCCCGCCGCGGTCGCGCCGGGCGAGGAGACGCTGTCGGTGACGGTGAATGTGAGCTGGGCGATTAAGGCGAAAGAGTAGCAACTCTCGTGTCCCGGACACGCTGCAGCGCAGAGCCGGGACCCAGCAAGCCACACGGCATAGCGCGGCGACATGGGTCCCGGCTCTGCAGCGCACCGTCGAAGAGACGCTGCGCTGCGTCCGGGGCACGGGCTGCGTGGAGAGAACTAGATCTCCACCACCTGCCCCGGCTTCATCGCGACGAATCGCTCCTGCGGAATCCTAGCGGCATCGAGCGCTTCGACCAGCGCCTTGGCCGGCGCGTCAATGGCTTCGTCGGTGAGCTGGAACGTGCCGTGATGATGCCCGAGCGCTTCCTGCGCGCCGCAATCGCCGAGCGCCTTCACGGCGTCTTCCGGGTTCATGTGCTGGTCGCGCATGAACCAGCGCGGCTCGTAGGCGCCGATGGGAAGGATCGCCAGGCGCAGCTTCCCGTGCTTCTCGGCCACGCGACGAAAGTGCCGACCGTCGCCATAGCCGGAATCGCAGACGACGTAGATCTTTCCGGCCGGCGTCTCCAATACAAAACTCGCCCACAGCGCCTTGTTGCGATCGAACATGCCGCGCGCGGTCCAGTGCCGCGTCGGCACCAGATGCACGGCGATGCCGCCGCCGAGCTCGACGCGCTCGTGCCAGTCGAACGCCTCCGCCTTGATCGTGGAATCAGCGCTCCGCATCGTCACGTCGTTGCCGAGCGGGGTCACCACGCGCGGGGCAAAATTCTTGGCGAGCCGCGACAGCGTCGCGACGTCGAGATGATCGTAGTGCCCGTGCGAGACCAGCACGACGTCGATCTTCGGCAGCTTCTCGAAGGCGATGCCGGGATCGTTGTGCCGCTTCGGTCCGGCGAAATTGACCGGCGAGACCCGCATCGACCAGACGGGATCGACCAGGATGTTGAGGCCGCCGGCCTGGATCAGCCAGCTGGCGTGGCCGACGAAGGACAGCCGCACCTTGTCGCCCTCGACGCGTTCCGGCGGGGTATCAGCGTGGGGGCTTGGCGCCCAATCCGGCCAGGCCGACCGCTGCCGCTTGCCGCTGAACTGCCAGCGCAGCACCTCGCGGAGCGATTTTGGCGGCGCACCGTCCGGATCGAAGAAGGTCAGGCCGTCGAAATGGTCGGAGACAGGGCCGTCATAGGTTTTCATGCGGGACATCCAGAGGGACGGAACCCCGATCAGCGCACCGGCCCCGGCAAGCAGTCCGAACAGGCGGCGGCGGGTAATCGGCACGGGGCAGGCTTTTATGGCTGGTTGAGACGGTAAGGCATCACCGGCTATATGGGCGGGACCGCCGAAAAAGGAACCCGTCGCCAAAAACGTTCTTTTTTCAAGGCCTTGCCCTGACAAAGGCATCCCGGCACCCTAACTTTCCTTGACTTTTGGGCGGGAGCGGCGTTTAACCCCGCCACTTTCTCGGAAAGGCTTTCTTTTCGACCCGCCGACTGGCCCTGGAGGCCAGAGGTCAACGCCCGACAGCGCTGTGCGCCCTCGGGCGCAAAGGTGTTTGGAACTACGCCTTGGGGCAGTGCGCCAAGGCACATTCAGGGTCATCCCCCGCGAAGGCGGGGGATCCAGTATTCCAGAGGCGCCTCGGCTAGGGCCGAGAAGCTGCGGCGTACTGGATGCCCCGCCTTCGCGGGGCATGACAGTGGTGAACGCGGCAACCCTGTGCGAGCAGGACAAGGGACAACGGCATTGTTCGACAATCTGTCGGAACGGCTTGGTGGCATTCTCGATCGTCTGACGGGGCGCGGTGCGCTGACCGAAAAGGACGTCGACGCAGCGATGCGCGAAGTGCGCCGCGCGCTGCTCGAGGCCGACGTCGCGCTCGAAGTGGTGCGCAGCTTCACCGAGCGCGTCCGCGAGCAGGCGATCGGCGCCACCGTCGTCAAGTCGGTCACGCCCGGCCAGATGGTGGTCAAGATCGTCCATGACGAGCTGATCAACACGCTCGGCGCCGAAAGCCAGAGCATCGACGTCAATTCCGTGCCGCCGGTGCCGATCATGATGGTCGGCCTGCAGGGCTCGGGTAAGACGACCACCACCGCAAAGCTCGCCCGCCGTCTGGTCCAGCGCGACAAGCGCAAGGTGCTGATGGCCTCGCTCGACGTCTATCGCCCGGCGGCGATGGAGCAGCTCGCGGTGCTCGGCCGCGACCTCGACATTCCGACGCTTCCGATCGTCGCCGGCCAGCAGCCGCCGCAGATCGCGAAGCGCGCTCTCGAAGCGGGCAAGCTCGGCGGCTACGACATCGTGCTGCTCGACACCGCCGGCCGCACCACGCTCGACGAAGAGATGATGGCGGAAGCCGCCGCGATCAAATCGGCTGCGAACCCGCATGAAGTGCTGCTGGTCGCCGACAGCCTCACCGGCCAGGACGCGGTGAACCTCGCGCGCTCGTTCGATCAGCGCGTCGGCCTCACCGGCATCGTGCTGACACGCGTCGACGGCGACGGCCGCGGCGGCGCCGCGCTGTCGATGCGCGCGGTCACCGGCAAGCCGATCAAGCTGATCGGTACCGGCGAAAAGACCGACGCGCTGGAAGATTTCCATCCCGACCGTATCGCCGGCCGCATCCTCGGCATGGGCGACGTGGTCTCGCTGGTCGAGCGTGCCGCCGCCAATATCGACGCCGAGAAGGCAGCGCGCACCGCCGAGCGCATGCGCAAGGGCCAGTTCGACCTCAACGACATGCGCGAACAGCTGCTGCAGATGGCCAACATGGGCGGCATCAGCGGCCTGATGGGCATGATGCCCGGCATCTCCAAGATGAAGAACCAGATCGCGGCCGCCGGCATCGACGACAAGATCCTGAAGCGACAGGTCGCGATCATCGATTCCATGACGCGCGACGAGCGCCGTCATCCCGACCTGCTCAAGGCCAGCCGCAAGAAGCGCATCGCTGCCGGCTCCGGTCAGAGCGTCGAGCACGTCAACAAGCTGCTCAAGATGCACCGGAACATGGCCGACGTGATGAAGGCGATGGGCTCGGGCAAGCGCGGCCCGCTCGCCGGCATCGCGCAGGCGATGGGCTTTGGCGGCGGCATGAAGATGCCCTCGCCCGAAGAGATGAAGGCGCTGCAGGAGAAGATGCAGAGCGGCGGCGGACAGGGTCTGCCGAACCTGCCGAAGGATCTGCCGGCCGGTCTTCGCACCGGTCTGCCGAATGTGCCGGGACTAATTGGACTCAGCGGCAAGCCGATGCTGCCGGGCCTCGGCGGTTTCCCGGGCAAGAAGAAATGAGGAATTCGTCGCACGGGATCGCATCGGTCTCGCGCAACGCGGAATACCAATCAACCGAACAAAACGTACTTTGCAAACCGTACTTCGAAGGAGAACTAGATGTCCGTCGTTATCCGCCTCGCCCGCGCAGGCACCAAGAAGCGTCCCGTCTATCACGTCGTCGTCGCCGACTCGCGCTTCCCCCGCGATGGCCGCTTCATCGAGCGTCTCGGCTATTTCAACCCGCTGCTGCCGAAGGACAACGAGACCCGCCTGAAGCTCGACATGGACAAGGTGAAGTCCTGGCTCGCCAAGGGCGCGCAGCCGTCGGACCGCGTGTCCCGCTTCCTCGACGCCGCCGGCGTCAAGAAGCGCGAAGCGCGCAACAACCCCGAGAAGGCCGTGCCGCGCAAGGAGCGCAAGGCGCAGGCTGAAGCCGCCGCGAAGGGCTAAGGCTAAGACATGTCGGCGCTGGTCTGCGTCGCGCGGATCGGCGCCGCGCATGGTGTGCGCGGTGCGGTCAAACTGTGGACCTTCACCGAAGATCCCTTTGCCGTTAAGCGCTACGGTCCGCTGCTGTCCAAGGACGGCAAGCGCCAGTTCGAGGTCGCAACGGCGCGCGAGGCCAGGGATCATCTGGTCGCGACGTTCAAGGGCGTCACGACCCGCGATGAGGCCGAGCGCCTCAACGGCATCGAGCTCTACGTTCCGCGCGAAAAACTGCCCGCGACGGACGAGGACGAGTATTACCACACCGATTTGATCGGGCTCGACGCCGTCACCACCGACGGCGACGCGCTTGGTCGCGTGCTCGCGATCCATAATTTCGGTGCCGGCGACATCATTGAGATCGCGCCCTTGAAAGGCCCGACGCTGCTGCTGCCGTTCTCGAACGCGGTGGTGCCGGAGGTCGATCTCAACGGCGGCCGCGTCGTGATCGCGCTGCCGCAGGAGATCGAGGGCGACGATCGCGAAGGCGGGGACTCATAACCACAAGACGTGGTTTTGGCTAAGCTAACCGACATGACCAATCCCTCACCCTGGCGCGCGACGGTGCTGACGCTGTTTCCGGAGATGTTTCCGGGACCGCTCGGCGTGAGCCTGGCCGGCCGGGCGCTGGCCTCCGGGCTCTGGGAGATCGAGGCGCGGGACATCCGGGCCTCCGCCACCGATCGCCACCGCAGCGTCGACGACACCCCGGCCGGCGGCGGGCCGGGCATGGTGCTGCGGGCGGACGTTCTGGCGGCGGCCATCGATGCAGCCGAGGTCGCTCCGGATCGGCCGCGCCTGCTCATGAGCCCCCGCGGTCGGCCATTGACCCAGGCCCGCGTCGCCGAGCTCGCCAGGGGACCCGGCCCCCTGATCGTCTGTGGCCGGTTCGAGGGGATCGACCAGCGGGTGATCGACGCCCGGGCGCTGGAAGAGGTCTCGATCGGCGATTACGTGCTCTCCGGGGGCGAAATCGCAGCTTTGGCCCTGATCGACGCCTGCGTGCGGCTACTGCCCGGCGTGATGGGCAAGGAAGCCTCGGGAACCGAGGAAAGCTTCTCGGACGGCCTGCTCGAATACCCCCAATACACCCGTCCGCAGCTGTTCGAGGGGGTTCCGATCCCGGAGATCCTGACCTCCGGCGACCACGCCAAGGTTGCGGCCTGGCGGCGGGCGCAATCCGAGGCCCTGACCGAGGCCCGGCGGCCCGATTTATGGGCCCAAATCCCACCCAAGCCCCCGAATCGGCCCGGTCGCCAAAAAACGCCAAAAAACAAGACAGACGGGTGACAAACGCTCCGGCTTGCCTTATAGGAGCGGCCACATCCGCAATAGCTGGATCAACGAATTTCGCGCAGCCCCCGATTCTCACGGCTGGGCGCGCTGATGGAGATTTACCCATGAACCTGATCAAGCAGCTCGAGCAAGAGCAGTTCGACAAGCTGTCCGCCAACAAGGACATTCCGGAATTCGGTCCCGGCGACACCGTGATCGTCAACGTGAAGGTCGTCGAAGGCGACCGCACCCGCGTGCAGGCCTATGAAGGCGTCTGCATCGGCCGTTCCGGCGGTGGCCTCAACGAGAGCTTCACCGTCCGCAAGATCTCCTACGGCGAGGGTGTCGAGCGCGTGTTCCCGGTGCTCTCCCCGATGATTGACTCGATCAAGGTGGTGCGCCGCGGCAAGGTGCGTCGCGCCAAGCTCTATTACCTCCGCAATCTTCGCGGCAAGTCGGCCCGCATCGTCGAGAAGCAGGACCGTCAGACTGCCGTCGGCGAGTAAGCTCCGCCACCAGGCAAGCTTTTCGAAAGCGCGGGGCTCGGCTCCGCGCTTTTTTGTTGCGTCAGCCGTGCGCGTCAAACCACTCGCGCTTCCAATTCGGCCTGCTATATATTCCTAGAATGTTTCCAGATCTGACCAGCCCCTCGTCCGTCAAGCGCATCGTCATCGACGATCGCTCGCGGCTGCCTGGCCGGTTCTTCGGACGCTTCGCGACCTCGGCAACGTCAGAGCTTACGCGCGCAGCCTAAAAGCTGCGCTGACGATTTTGTTGCCCCGCGCGTGACCGCGCTTATCCGCTTCACACATTCTTCGGAGCTGACGCTCATGTCCAAGCCGACCACTCTGTACGACAAGATCTGGAACGACCATCTGGTGCACGAAGCCGACGACGGCACCTGCCTGCTCTATATCGACCGCCACCTGGTGCACGAGGTGACCTCGCCGCAGGCGTTCGAAGGCCTGCGCGCCACGGGCCGCAAGGTGCACGCGCCCGAGAAGACGCTCGCCGTCGTCGACCACAACGTGCCGACCACCGACCGCACCAAGCCGAATCCCGATCCTGAAAGCATCGAGCAGATCAAGGCGCTGGCCGAGAACGCCAAGGAATTCGGCATCGAATATTACAACGAGTTCGACAAGCGCCAGGGCGTCGTCCACGTCATCGGCCCCGAGCAGGGCTTTACGCTGCCCGGCACCACCATCGTCTGCGGTGACAGCCACACCTCGACGCATGGCGCGTTCGGCGCGCTTGCGCACGGCATCGGCACCTCCGAGGTCGAGCACGTGCTGGCGACGCAGACGCTGATCCAGAAGAAGGCGAAGAACATGCGCGTCACCGTCGACGGCAAATTGCCGGATGGCGTGACGGGCAAGGACATCATTCTGGCCATCATCGGCGAGATCGGCACCGCGGGCGGCACCGGCTACGTGCTGGAATACGCCGGCGACGCGATCAGCGCGCTCAGCATGGAAGGCCGCATGACGGTCTGCAACATGTCGATCGAAGGCGGCGCGCGCGCCGGCCTGGTTGCGCCCGACCAGAAGGCGTTCGACTTCCTGCGCGGCCGTCCGAAGGCGCCGAAGGGCGCGGACTGGGATGCGGCGATGCGCTACTGGGAGCGCCTGCGCTCCGACGAGGGCGCGCATTTCGACAACGAGCTGCGCCTCGACGCCGCAAAACTGCCGCCGATCGTGACCTGGGGCACCAGCCCTGAGGACGTGATCTCGGTGACCGGCGTCGTGCCCGATCCCGACCAGATCGCGGACGAGGCCAAGCGTATCTCCAAGCATCGCGCGCTGAAGTATATGGGCCTGACCGCGGGCACGAAGATCACCGACATTAAGGTCGATCGCATCTTCATCGGCTCCTGCACCAATGGCCGCATCGAGGACCTGCGCGCCGCGGCCAAGATCGCCGAGGGCAAGTCAGTCTCGGCGCATGTCAACGCCATGGTCGTGCCGGGCTCAGGCCTTGTGAAGGAGCAGGCTGAAGCTGAAGGTCTGGACAAGATCTTCATCAAGGCCGGCTTCGAATGGCGCGAGCCGGGCTGCTCAATGTGCCTCGCGATGAATCCGGACAAGCTGGCTCCGGAAGAGCGCTGCGCCTCGACCTCGAACCGCAATTTTGAGGGACGCCAGGGCTTCAAGGGGCGGACGCATCTGGTGTCGCCGGCGATGGCGGCCGCCGCGGCGATCGCGGGTCACTTCGTCGACGTCCGGGAGTGGCGCTAAGCCGCTCCTCGCAATTTGAGCTAACGTGGCAAACGGCCGTTAAGCGGCTTCGCCCACACTCTCGTCCTCGCGACGGTTTCGCGAGGACGAGAGCCATGGCCAACAAGCCTGAATATGTCGATCTGATCAGCGACGCCACGCGCCAGCGCCGCCGGCGCGCAACGCCGCTGCGCATTGTCGCCAAGCCGGAGCCCGAGGAGACCTCGAAGCTCAGCCGATGGCCGCCTGCGATGTTCAAGCAGTGGAAGGTCGAGAATCTGATGCGGTGGAAATCCGCGTCATGGAAGCTGAAGGATTGGCTCTAAAATAAAGGGCGCCGTCGTGGCGCCCTTTTCATTTCGGCCGTAGCTACCAATAGCGGTACGGATGGTGCCAGCGATGCCAGCGGCAGATGCGGCGCGGGCCGTAATAGGTCCAGATCACCCGGCAGCGGCGCGGATAGCTGTAGTAGGGATAATAGCCGCCGTAATAATAGCGCCGGTGGAAGTGGCGATAGCCGTAATGCGGGCGATAGATCCCGTAGCGATGAAATCCACCGCCGCCGTAGTGACGAAATCCGCCATAGCGATAGCCACCGCCGTGAAAGGCGGGCGCGGCGCGGAAGCCGCCGCCATGGAAGCCGCCGAAATGCGCCCCGCCGCCGTGAAAGCCTCCACCGTGGCCGCCACCACCGCCATGGCGCACCTGCGTGATCAGATCCTCGCTTGCAGCCTTCGCCGCCGGCAGCGCCGTCGGATTGATCGGCGTCATCGCCTCCGCACGGTGCGCGGTGCCGGCCGACAACATCAGCGTGGCAACGGCTGCTAGTCCGAGCAAGCGGATCGGGCTTGCTCGGAGACCTGAAGTCCTCAGCATGGAATTCTCCCTGAATATGGACAGCGGCCATGCGGCGCAGCGTTGCTCGCATCGCTGTTCATTTGCAGTCGCACCCAAGATTAAATTAGGGACAGCGACGTGAATGCCCCATGAATGAACGAGGCTTGCGCTCCATCCGGGCTACAGGATTGCGACTGAGAGAAGAGGAATTTGAGAGATGACTGTTTATGCCATTGCGCAATTGAAGATGACGGACCGCAGCGCCTATGACCGCTATCAGGCGCGCTTCTTCGACGTGTTCAAGAAGCATAACGGACGGCTGCTCGCCGCCGATGAACATCCGCGTGTGCTCGAAGGCGCATGGCCGCATGACAAGCTTGTCATGATGTCGTTTCCCGACGAGGCCTCATTTCTCGCCTTCTCGAGCTCGCCCGACTACCAGGAGATCTCGCGCGATCGCAAGGCCGGCGCGCAGGCGACCGTGCTGCTGGTGAAAGGATTTACGCCGACCGGCTAGCACGTCACCAAAACGGCCCATAGCCGATCACGAACGGCGCGGGCACGCCGTACGGATAGGGGCGATAATAGACAGGTCGCGCGTAATAGTGCGGATCAGGACGCCGAGAGTACCGCGCGACGTCGTATCGGACATGTCGCCGCGCATCGAACACGGCGCGCCCCGCCGAGGCATCCGGCAACTTCGTCACTCGCTGCGCGGCGGAAGCGTGAGACAGTCCTGCGGCAAGCCCGACAGCAACGGCCAATGCGATCCATCTCGTCATGACGACCTCCGCGCTCACCATGCGGGCATCACAGCCTCGCCCGCAAGTTAAAACAGGCCCGCAATGCGGGCCTGTTCTCAACTGCGCCGATCACCAGCGGCGGTGACGATGCCAGTGGCGCCCGCGCCAGTGATGACGGCGCCAATGGTGACGATGCCAGCGTACCTCGGTCGCCGGCCTCGCTTCATCCTGCACCGATTGCGCGGCACCGGGATTGATCAGCGACACCGCCTGCGCGCGCTCGACTGGCGCTGCGAGGACGAACAGCGCACCGGCGGCCGCAAGGCCGAGCATTTTCAAGGACTGCATTTCGTTGGATCTCCTGACATCGTTGCGGGGTGCACGCATGGACCGGAGGTACGACGCAAGGACTAGAGCTGAGCCCTAGAGCCTCGAGCCTGGATCGGGTATGGATGAGTGCGCCCCGGACATGAATGCAGAGGGCACGGACAAGGTTCCTAAGCATCGGCGCAACATTGCGCGCCCCGACAAGAACCGGCGATCAACGGCGAACGTATCTTCTGGTCGAGCGACTAAGGGAGATGGTGATGCCAAATCTTCTGCAAAGTTCCAGCGGATTGCGGATATCTCGCCTCGCGATCACAGCGAGTCTTGCCCTCGGCGCGAGCTCGGCGTTTGCCGCACAGGGGCCGGGCGTCGAGGCGGGCTCTGCAAGCCCGCTCACCCAATCCGTGATGGCGATCCTGGTCTATGGCGCCTCGGCGCTCGTCGTCGGCGCCGGCCTGATCGGCGCGCTGCGCGGGCAGTGAAGGGGCCTCAGCCCCGACGCCAGTAGCAGTGCATATGCGGCACGATCACCGTGCCGCTCGGCCGGTATTCCTGGACATAGGTGGCGTTGCACTCGCGGACCGCGTCGGGACCCGGATAGTAGCGCGGATAGACGCCGTCAGGGGTGTAGTAGGGGGTGACGCGCAGCCGCGGCTGAGTCCGCCTGCGTGGCGGCGGAGCGTCCTCGGGCGAGCTCGCCTGGGCCATGCGGACTTCCGTGCCAGCCGTCTGGGCCTCTGCGTCACCACAAAATGACGAAAACAACCCCATGCACAGTAGAACCAGTCCCGCTGTTCCCGCCCGCATCGTACCACCACTCACCTGAGCCAACCCCTTGACGCGCCGTACGCTCCTCGTTTTCGCGCGCGACGTCAACGCCGATCCTATAAAGCCGGATGCATCGGCAGGAAACCCGCGGTAAGAGACGTCCATGTGGACGGAATTGAAAGCGCCCTCGCTGGCCGAGATGGAAGCGATGGCCCATGAGGTGTTCGAGCGCCTGCCGGCGGAATTTCGCGGGCTGTGCGAGGGCGTGATCCTCCGCGTCGACGACTTCCCGACCGACGAGGTCCTCGACGAGATGGAATGCGAGAGCGAGTTCGACCTGCTCGGCCTGTTCCAGGGCGTCGGCCTGCCCCAGCAGAGCTTCGGCGACGTGGCGCGGCTGCCCAACATGGTCTGGCTCTACCGCCGGCCGATCCTGGATTACTGGGCCGAGCACGACGAAAGCCTCGGCCATATCGTCCGCCACGTCCTGATTCACGAGATCGGGCACCATTTCGGCCTCTCGGACGACGATATGGCGGCAATTGAGGCCAAAGCAGACTAGATCTGCCGAATTCGGCCTAGGATTCGGGCCCCGATCGGGATACATACCGGTTCCCCCAGAACCACCCGGGAAAGCGCAACCATGGACAAGTTCACCACGCTGGAAGGCGTCGCGGCGCCGCTGAAGATCATCAATGTCGACACCGACATGATCATTCCGAAGCAGTACCTCAAGACCATCAAGCGCACCGGCCTTGGCAAGGGGCTCTTCTCCGAGCAGCGCTACAAGGACGACGGCAGCGAGAATCCGGATTTCGTCCTCAACCAGTCCGCCTATCGCAACGCGAAGGTGCTGGTGGCCGGCGACAATTTCGGCTGCGGCTCGAGCCGCGAGCATGCACCCTGGGCGCTGCTCGACTTCGGCATCCGCTGCGTGATCTCGACCTCGTTCGGCGACATCTTCTACAACAACTGCTTCAAGAACGGCATTCTGCCGATCCGCGTCAGCCAGGAAGACCTCGACAAGCTGTTCGACGACGCCGAGCGCGGCGCCAATGCGACGCTGACGATCGACCTGCCGAACCAGGAGATCCGCGGCCCCGACGGCGGCAAGGTCAAGTTCGAGATTGATCCCTTCCGCAAGCACTGCCTGATCAACGGCCTCGACGACATCGGCCTGACGATGGAGAAGAAGTCCTCGATCGACACCTATGAAGAGAAGCTCAAGCGCGAACGCGCCTGGGCCTGATCTCGGATTTTCGTTGGAGCCCCGGCGTCGAAAGCGCCGGGGCTTTTTCTTTGTCCCGATTATCCACTCTTATTCGAGCATGATCTCTTCGGAAAACCGCTGCACACTTTTCCGGATCATGCTCTAAGCTGCATTCATGTTGCCCGACATCGTCACTTTCTGGCACGGCCCGATGGATGCACTGCGCCAGACCTGTCTGCGCTCGCAGCTCGCTGCCGGCCACAAGGTCACGGTCTACAGCTTCGACACCATCCCCGGCCTGCCCAAGGGAATCGAGAACGCGGATGCCGAGGCGATCCTGCCGCATGCGTTCTCCGAGCGCTTGCGTCCGCCGCAGCCGGACGGCAGCTGGCGCGACTGGACCACGCTGCAGTTCAGCGACTTCTTCCGCATGAAGCTGATGGCGAAGAATCTCGGGCTCTGGCTCGACGCCGACGTGCTGCTCCTGAAGCCCGCCGCGATCGATCCGGCAAAGCCCTATTTTGCCTGGGAGCGGCCACGCCAGCTCGGCAATTCCGTGATCTACCTGCCGCCCGCGCACGGCATCGTTTCCGCCTTCGAAGAACTGATGGAGCAGGACGAGCTGACGCCGAACTGGCTGTCGGTGCGCCATCGCATCACCTTCATGATGCGCCGCCTGCGCGGCGGCTCGAACCGCCTCTCCGACATTCGCGTGGCGATCTACGGCCCCGCGGCACTCACCGCGCTCGCGCGCCGCACCGGCGAACTGGATAACGCGCTGCCGAAGCAGTCGTTCTACGCCGTGCATGCCCAACCGAAACTGTTCTTCGATCCCTCGAGCTATCTCGGCCTCGTCACCAACCCCGACATCATCGGCCTGCACATTTCGCCCAAGGGCCGCGGCGGCGAGAAGCCGATTCCGGGGAGCCTGTATGCGTGGGCGACGGAGCGGTTCGCGTAACTGTCTCCGCCGCGCGACGCTCTCGTGCCCCGGACGCGGCGCAGCACCATAAGAGCGTCTACGCGCGTCTTCGACGCGCTATGGTGATGCGCTGCAGAGCCGGGGCCCAGTATGTTGCGAGATGGGTCCCGGCTCTGCGGAGCGGCACTACGCGCCGCACCGCGTCCGGGACACGATATCAATCGCCAAAGCGCTACATTCCACCCATTCTCAATTTGATCCAGCGCAACGCGCTCCTGCACCATTGTGCCTAATCTGGTTCCAATTCCACGACCCGAACGGAGCCTCGCATGAGCACCCCAAGCAGGCCTTATCCCATCGTCCAGGATCTCATCGAATCCTTCGCGAACTGGCTGAAGCATCACCGCGAGATGAACGAGATGCGGCGGCTCGATCGCGCCGATTTCGACCGGATCGCGAGCGATCTCAGGATCGCGCCCGACGATCTCGAAGATCTGGTCCGTCACGGCCACCACGCCGCCGACGAGCTGCCGAAAATGCTGGAGCAGCTCGGCATCAGTGCCGAAGCGCTCGGCCGCGCGCAGCCGCTGCTGCTGCGTGACATGGAGCGGGTCTGCTCGCTCTGCGGTCACAAGGGACAATGCGACCGCGATCTCGCCGACGGCACCGCCGCGGAGAACTATCACGGCTATTGCGGCAACGCCGCGACGCTGGAATCGCTCGATCGCGCCGACGTCACGACGCACTGAGCGCGGTGCTTGGACTGACGCGATTGCACTACGGCCGAGCGGCAACCCTGTCGTTCTCGCTGCGACGCGTACTTCCTGCGACACGGCCTTCGATCGCTACGCGGCAGATGATTGCGCGTCGTTGAACCGGCGCCGGTAGTCGCCGGGGCTGACGCCGGCGATCCGGCGAAAGCTCGTACGAAACGTGACGGTTGACTGAAAGCCGCAAGCTGCGGCGATCTGGTCCACGTAGGCTGCGCTGCTCTCCAGAAGCTCCTGCGCCCGGCGAACTCGCACGGTGAGCAGCCATTGCATCGGCGTGGTGCCCATCTGCTCCCGGAAATGGCGCGCGAAACTTCGTTCGCTCATCCCCGCCTGAGCCGCCATCCGTGCCACGGTGAGCGGCTCAGCAAGATGAGCCGAAGCCCAGTCTAGATGCGATGCGAGAGAGCCGCTCGATCGCGGCGGATCGCGCCGGATGAATTGAGCCTGGCCGCCTTCCCGGTTGACGGGCGCGACGGCGAGCCGCGCGGCATGAGCGGCCACGGCCTGACCGAAATCGCGCCTGACGAGGTGAAGACACATGTCCATCCCTGCCGACGCGCCGGCCGACGTCACGATCTCCCCCTCGTCCACGAAGAGTACATTGGGGTCGACCTTCACCTGCGGGTAATTGCCGGCGAGGAGATCGGCGCAGAGCCAGTGGGTGGTCGCGCGGCGTCCGTCCAGCAGGCCGGCCTCCGCGAGCACGAATGCCCCGGAGCAGATCGAGGCAATTCGCGCTCCGCGGCGATGCGCCCGGTGCAACGCGCGCAGAATGGCTTTCGATCGGGGAGCCATGGGATTCTCGATTCCGGGCACGATCACGGTGTGCGCACGGGCAAGGGCCTCCAGGCCGAACGGCACCACCAGACCGAATGCGCCGGCGTTGACGCGGGGCGCCTCGGCACACACGCGCACATCGTAGAACGGCTTGCCCATATCGTCGCTGAGCCGGGCGAACACCTCATAGGCGAGCGTCATGTCGTAGGGGATCACCTGATCCATCGCGACAATGCAGACCCTGTGAACCATGACGCCCTGTCCCCGATGATCGCGCTCGGACGTCATTATCACGTTTTGGCAGGAATCGATCACATATCGGCAGAAGCGCCACTCATCGATCTTGGCCGGATCCGCTAACCACGAGCGGCGCGATGGAGCACCAACGGTCACGCAATGAACAACGAACGCGACATCAACACCTCACTCCTCGGCCAGCTCAAGCTTGCCTCAATCATCGAAGCTTCGACGCTCGCCCTGCTCGTTTGCGTCGCCGTTCCGCTCAAGCATCTCTGGGACTGGCCGACCGGCGTGCGCGCGATCGGGCCGCTGCACGGCCTTGCGTTCATTTTCTACGGCTGGGCACTGCTGCAGACCGTGGGCGCCGGAGTCTGGCAGCGACGCCAGATCGCCATGCTTGCGGCCTCGGCTTTCGTGCCGTTCGCCGGCTTTCTCGCTTCAAAGCATATCCGACGGCGCATCGAAGCCATGCGGCGGGAGGATCCCATCCAATGAGCTTCGCCGACCATTACGTCTGGCTGAAAGCCGCCCATGTCGGCGCAGCGCTGCTGTTCGTCGGCGGCGTCATCCTGACCTCGTTGACGCTTGCGCTGGCATCGACGCTGCCTCGGGGCAGCGAGCCATTCGTCGCGGCCATTCGTCGCTACGACCGGTGGGTGACGGTCCCGGCCATCATCGCTGTCTGGCTGCTCGGAACGGGCCTTGCCGTATCCGGCGCATGGTTTGGCCAGGGCTGGCTGAACGCCAAGCTTGGTTTCGTCGTGCTTCTCTCCGGCCTGCACGGAGTCCAGAGCGGCCGGCTTCGGAGGATCGCGGCGGGCGCTCCGCCCACAACGTCAATATCCCTGCCGCTGGTTCTGTTGGCAGTGATTGCTATCGCGGTGCTGGCTGTCGCAAAGCCGTGAGAGCCTGCCCCCCTCAGCCCTTCGGATCGAGGTCGGGCCGGTCATTGATTTACGTCAAGCTCTCAGGACAAATTCGGGCTCGATCATGAGGCTGGCAACGGTGATCCGTTGTCGTGCCAACCCATCGCACGGGTGCCCGGATGATCACGATTCCTGAATTGGTGGCGCAAACCTTATCGACGTTCCTGACCTCCGACACGCGGGACCGGTTTGGCTCTTCTCATGCCCGCTTGACCGAAGTCCTTCCATTTGCAGCAAGGCTGACGCTGGAATGCATCGGTAACAGCGACGCTCTGTATCACGACGTCGAGCACACCATGCTCGTTACCCTGGCGGGCCACGATATCCAGATGGGACGGATGATGCTCCGTCCGACGACGGCCGCAGACTACGGAAATTTCATCCTCGCCTGCCTCACTCACGACATCGGCTACGTGCGCGGCATAGTTCAGGGCGATACCGAGGACTCCTATGTCGCAGACATGACCGGCCGCATGGTTCGTCTCCCCCGCGGCGCAACGGATGCCTCGCTCGCGCCCCATCATGTCGACCGCTCGAAGCTGTTCGCCGCCGAGCGCTTCGACGATGTCGAGGAAGTTGACGCAAGCCGGATTGCGCGAGCCATCGAATTCACGCGCTTTCCGTATACGGATGTCCCTGACGACGAATCGGGCGAAGAGGAAGGCATGTTGCTGCGCGCCGCGGACCTCATTGGCCAGCTCGGCGACCCGAACTATCTCAGGAAGGCAAATGCACTCTTTTACGAGTTCGAGGAAATCGGTCTGAACAAGAAGCTCGGCTACGAAACGCCTGCAGACGTCGTCTACAAGTACCCGCAGTTCTATTGGAACAATGTCGCCCCGCAAATTCAAGGCGCCATACGTTATCTCAACATCACCGCGAGCGGGCGGCAATGGATAGCGAACCTGTATGGCAATGTTTTCCGGGCTGAGCGCGAGCCGGGCTTATCGGGACCACAACCCTAAATGTGATGTCACCCGAATGTTCGAACGCCGCGCCCAGGCCTTGCTCTGGCCGGCGTCCGCTCGTTCGGCTGCGCGACTAGCCCTTCGCCATCGCGGCGATCGCATCTGCAATCTCGATCGTGCGCCTGGCCATGTCGGCGTGCAGGCGCTCCACCATGGCGCCGTCGAGACGGATTGCGCCGCGCGAGACGTTCTCCGGCAATTCGAACGCAGCGATGATCTTTCGCGCGCGCGCGACTTCCTCTTCGGGCGGCGTGAAGATCGCGTTGCAGGCCTCGATCTGCGAGGGGTGGATCAGCGTCTTGCCGTCGAAGCCGAGGTCGCGGCCCTGCGCGCATTCAGTGGCAAAGCCGTCGGGGTTGGCGATGTCGCTGTAGGGACCGTCGAGGATCTCGAGGCCGTGGGCGCGCGTCGCCAGGATGCAATGCGTGATCATCGGGATCATCGCGGCGCGGCCGGGCAGCATCTTGATGCGCGTCTCGCGCGAGATGTCGTTCGGGCCGAACACGAAGCCGGACAGGCGCGTCTTCGGATCGCGGCCGGCCTCGGCCAGTTCCTCGGCATGCAGCACCGCGCGCGCGGTCTCGATCATGGCCCAGACCTTGACGGTCGGCGCGGCGCCGAGCTCGGCGAGACGACCGCCGATCGCCTGGAGATCTTCGATGCTTGAAACTTTCGGAACCAGAATTCCGTCCGGCGAGGCCTTGGCGGCCATCGCGACGTCGTCGGCCCACCAGGGCGTGTCGAGGCCGTTGGTCCGGATCAGGATCTCGCGCTTGCCAAAGCCCTTGGCCGCGATCGCGGCGGCGATACCGTCACGCGCGACTGCCTTGGCGTCGGGGGCAACGGAATCTTCCAGATCGAGGATCAGGCCGTCGGCCGGGAGATTTTGCGCCTTTTCCAGCGCACGGGGATTGGAGCCGGGCATGAACAGATGGCTGCGGCGCGGGCGGGTCATGCGAATGGTCCTTCCGGTTTCCTCGTCTGTGTTCTGACCGAAGCCGATAGCATCTGGCATGCCTATTCGAAAGGCTTGTTCGCTCCTCTGGTCTATGGTTAGGCATAGGCCATGATCACATTCCCGAAGCATTTGCTGGAAGGCTACAACGCCTTCGCCACCCAGCGGCTGCCGGCCGAGCAGAGCCGCTATCGCGAGCTGTCGGTGAAGGGGCAGTTCCCGGAAGTGATGGTGATCGGCTGCTGCGACAGCCGCGTCGCGCCGGAAACCATTTTTGACGTCGGCCCGGGCGAATTGTTCGTGGTGCGCAACATCGCCAACCTGGTGCCGGTGTATCAGCCCGACGGCAACGCGCATGGCGTCTCGGCCGCGCTGGAATACGCCGTGACGGTGCTGAAGGTGAAGCACATCGTCGTCCTCGGCCACGCGCAATGCGGCGGCATCCGCGCCTTCGTCGACAAGATCGAGCCGCTGACGCCCGGCGACTTCATCGGCAAATGGATGCAGATGTTCATCAAGCCCGGCGAAGTGGTCGAGCAGCGCGATCACGAGAGCATGGCGCAGTTCGTCGAGCGCATCGAGAAGGCCGCGGTGTTCCGCAGCCTGGAAAACCTGATGACGTTCCCGTTCGTGCGCAAGGCCGTGGATAGCGGCCAGATGCAGACCCACGGCGCCTATTTCGGCGTCGCGGAGGGATCGCTGTTCGTGCTGGACAAGGCGAGCAAGGAATTTCGGAACGCGCGGAGCGTGGTTTAGGCCACAACAGCTCCCGTAGGGCGGATTAGCGAAGCGTAATCCGCCGCCTTTCTCAGCGCTCAGAAAGTAAAGAGGCGGATTACGCCTTCGGCTAATCCGCCCTACAAAGCGCGGCTTACGCCGCCTTCTTCTTCGCGCTGATCAGCTTGCGGTTGATCAGGACTTCCGCGATCTGGATCGCGTTGAGCGCTGCGCCCTTGCGCAGGTTGTCGGACACGCACCACAGCACGAGACCGTTCTCCACCGTCGCGTCCTCGCGGATGCGGCTGATGTAGGTCGCGTCCTCGCCGGCCGCTTCGTAAGGAGTCGCGTAACCGCCGGGCTCGTGCTTGTCGATGACGAGGCAGCCGGGCGCCTTGCGCAGGATCTCGCGGGCTTCGTCCGCGGTGATCGGATTCTCGAACTCGATGTTGACGGCCTCGGAGTGGCCGACGAACACGGGCACGCGCACGCAGGTCGCGGAGAGCTTGATCTTGGGATCAAGAATCTTCTTGGTCTCCGCCATCATCTTCCACTCTTCCTTGGTGTAGCCGTCCTCCATGAAGACGTCGATGTGGGGGATGACGTTGAAGGCGATGCGCTTGGGGAATTTCTTCGCGATCAACTCGTCGTTGGTGTAGACGGCCTTGGTCTGCGAGAACAATTCGTCCATCGCGTCCTTGCCGGCGCCCGACACCGATTGATAGGTCGAGACGACGACGCGCTTGATGGTCGCCTTGTCGTGCAGCGGCTTGAGCGCGACCACGAGTTGCGCGGTCGAGCAGTTCGGGTTGGCGATGATGTTCTTCTTCTTGAAGCCTTCGGTCGCAGCCGCGTTCACCTCGGGCACGATCAACGGCACGTCCGGATCCATGCGCCAGGCCGAGGAGTTGTCGATCACGACCGCGCCGGCGGCGCCGATCTGCGGCGACCATTCCTTCGACACTGAGCCACCGGCCGACATCAGGCAGATGTCGACGTCGGAGAAATCGTAATGCTCGAGCGCTTTGACCTTGAGGGTGCGATCGCCATAGGAGACCTCGACGCCGACGCTGCGGCGTGACGCTAGGGCGACGACCTCGTCCGCGGGGAATTTGCGCTCATCGAGGATGTTGAGCATTTCCCGTCCGACATTGCCGGTCGCGCCGACGACTGCGACTTTGTAACCCATCGTTCACTCTCCGATGAAAAAGCCCGTTCCTGAAGCTCGCGCTTAAACAGGAAGAGCAGCGCTTCTATGCGAGAACCGGCCTCAAGACAACGTTGGACCATGCCTGAAGGCCGTGGATGCAATCGCCTGAGGCCAGCACGGCCGTTAGCCCTACCCAGATCCATCTGGCGCTTGCAGCCTTCGCCGACGAGGTGGTCGGGACGCTGGCGCGCCTGTTCGCCTATGTGGGGGCGCTGGTGCTGTTTGCCATCCTCGGCCTCGCCGCTCTCGGCCAGCTCCCTGATCTGCGCGACGATGAGCCGGCTTCCAGGCCGGGCTGGGCCGTGGCCGACCGCTCGCATCCGGCCTTCGCCCTCAGCAAGCTCGATTCATCAGAGAAAACAGCCTCTTACCTCATCCTCAGGCACCCCGAAGGCGGCCGCAGGGACGTGCTGCGCTGGAACGGTGAGGTGGACAAGCCGTTGGCCGAGCTCGAGATTTACCGGGAAGGCGGCGAATTCGACATGGCGCGTCCGGCGACCGAAGGGCTGGCGCTCCGGATGGGCCTCACGGCGGCGACCCCGCTTGAGCAGGCCGGCCTGATCGACACCAAATTCGGCCCCGTCGCTCTGTTCCGGCCGGCCGGCACGGCGCAGCCGGCCTGCCTCGGCTACCTCAAGCGCAATGAGGAGCCGGCGCTCCAGATCTCCGGCTTCTCCTGCCAGGGCGATACCCTGCCCGCCCAGCGCGCGGCGGTCGCCTGCACGCTGAACCGGCTGACGCTGTTGACCTCGGGTAACGAACCCAAGCTCGCGGAATTGTTCGCCCATGCCGAGCTCAAGCGCCGGCCCTGCACGCCCTCGGGTTCGTCGGATTGGCTGCTGGGTGCCGCGAATGCGCAATTGCGCGGGGCGCTTTGACCGGCATCAAGCTCAAGTAGCTGGTTTGCATGCAACTTTTGCCGGCGCGCACGATTATTCCGCGCTGGTGTGACCCAATAGACCTAGTTGCGGACACCCTGGCCGGGATAGTATGGGGCGAAATCGACTGGCGGCTTGCCGCCTGAAGGGGACGTGATGAGCTCGAAATTTTCTGCGGCAACCAAATTGGCGACCTGGCTGGCGGCGGGGGCCGTTGTTGCCGTGGCGCTCGCAGCGCCAGCTTCGGCCGACACCAAGGTCAAGCGTTATGACGATCGCGGCCGGCCCTATTACGGCCCGAGCGGCCCCAACGCGGTCTATCAGCAGGGACGCACCCGCCTCTATGTGAGCAAGCGCTCCTGGCTCGACGGTGGCACCGAGGTCAATCCGGGCGACCGCAAGTTCAACGATTACGCCTTCCCGCCGGAGATCGGTTATCCGACCTTCGCACGCGAGAACAATAACCGTCCGATCGATCGCCAGCCGCTCAGCACGCCGGCCGATGTCGGCGGCTACCCGCGGAATTTCCCGCTCTACTGAGCGGACGTCACGACCGAATCAAAAGGCCGGGCTATCGCCCGGCCTTTTTTGTTTGTGCGAGATCCGCGTTACGCGTTGGCTGCCGGGTCATAGCGCCGGCAAAAGTCTTCGATCGCCTCGGAGCGGAAATCGCCGAGGCGTTCGAAGATCAGCTCATCCGGCCAATTCCACCAGGCGATGCGGCGCAGGCTGTCCGCGACGGAATCATCGAAGCGCTTGCGGATCGGGCGCGCGGGAACGCCGCCGACGATCGTGTAGGGCGCGACATCGCGGCTGACGACCGCGCCCGCGCCGATCACCGCGCCGTCGCCGACGGTGACGCCCGGCAAGAGGATCGCGGCGTGGCCGATCCAGACGTCGTTGCCGACGATGACGCGGTCGCCGCGGCGATCCGCGAAGAAGTCGCGGTCACGCGTCGCGCTCGCCTCGTAATATTCCGGGACATAGGTGAAGCGATGCTGCGACGGGCGGCCCATCGGATGGTTCGGCGCGCCGATCCGCACCGAATTGGCAATGGCGGTGAATTTTCCGATCGCGGCGTCGGCGACCTCGCAATTCTCGCCGAGATAGGAGTAGTCGCCGAGCGAAGCATATTCGATGCGGGTATGGCTGAGAATCTCGCAGCGCCGCCCGATCTGCGCCTCGCGCTGGCGCACCGTCTCATGGATGATGGTTTCCGCGATCTTGGGACGATGCGCATCCATGAAAGGCTCCGGTGAAGTCGTAGCCCGGGTGAGCGAAGCGATACCCGGGAACACGGCAGGCAAGGTCCCGGATGTCGCTTCGCTCATCCGGGCTACGATTGCATGTGCCCGCTTACGCGTGCAGCTTCTGCAGTTCCTTCAAGATCGCTTCGCCCATCTGCGTGGTCGAGGCGGCCGTGGTGCCCTCCGACTTGATGTCGGCGGTGCGCAGGCCGCTCGCCAGCACGGCGGCGATCGCGGCGTCGACCTTGTCGGCGAGCGCGCCCATGTCGAAGGAATAGCGCAGCGCCATGCCGAACGACGAGATCATCGCGATCGGATTGGCGAGGCCCTTGCCGGCGATGTCGGGCGCCGAGCCGTGCACCGGCTCGTACAGCGCCTTGCGCTTCTTGCTCTTCACATCGACTTCGCCGAGCGAGGCCGAGGGCAGCATGCCGAGCGAGCCGGTGAGCATCGCCGCGATGTCGGAGAGCATGTCGCCGAACAGATTGTCGGTGACGATGACGTCGAACTGCTTCGGCGCTTTCACCAGCATCATGCCGCCGGAATCGGCGAGCTGGTGCTCGAGCGTGACATCGGGATATTCGCGCTTGTGGACCTGGGTCATGACCTCGTTCCAGAGCACGCCCGACTTCATGACGTTGCGCTTCTCCATCGACGTCACCTTGTTCTTGCGCTTCCTGGCAAGCTCGAAGGCGACGCGGCCGATGCGCTCGATCTCATAGGTGTCGTAGACCTGGGTATCGATGGCGCGCTTCTGGCCGTTGCCGAGATCGGTGATGGTCTTGGGCTCGCCGAAATAGACGCCGCCGGTGAGCTCGCGCACGATGACGATGTCGAGGCCCTCGACCGCCTCACGCTTCAAGCTGGAGGCGTCGGCCAGCGCCGGATAGCACACGGCCGGACGGAGGTTGGCGAACAGAGCCAGATCCTTGCGCAGGCGGAGCAGGCCGGCTTCGGGGCGCACCTCGTAGGGAACGGCGTCCCACTTCGGGCCGCCGACCGCGCCGAAGATGATGGCGTCCGCGGCCAGCGCCTTGGCCATGTCGCCCTCGGAGATCGACACCTTATGGGCGTCATAGGCGGAGCCGCCGACGAGGCCGGTGTCGGTCTCGAACTTGGCGATCCCGGCCGAATTGAGCCAATCGATCAGCCGCTTCACCTCGCCCATCACCTCGGGGCCGATACCGTCGCCGGGGAGCAGCAGCAATTTGTGGGTCGCCATGGTCGTTTCCTCTCAGATCGAATTCGGCCGGAGTGCTAGAGCGGCGTTGCGCGCTTGGCAAGACACCATTGCCGCCTCGCGGCTGTGCAAGCCGGGCGGGGCCTGCCACACTGCGCTGGCCGGAGAACCCCTTGCACGCACCTGATCGCCCCCGACCTGACGCACATCCCGCGCGGCTGATCCTGACCCTGTCGCTGGCGGCGACGGTCGGGCTCGGCATCGGCCGCTTTGCCTATGCCCTGGTGCTGCCCGACATGCGGGAGGACCTCGGCTGGTCCTATTCGGCGGCCGGGTTCATGAACACCATCAATGCCGTCGGCTACCTCGTGGGCGCCCTCATCGCGTCCCGGCTGATCCAGCGAGTCGGCTGGTCGGCGGCGATCCGCGGCGGAACCGTGGCCTGCGTCGCCGCGCTCGCCACCTGCGCACTGACCGGCAATTTCATTGCGCTGAGCCTGGCGCGCCTCGTGCTGGGCCTGGGGGCCGCGGCCGGCTTCGTCGCCGGTGGCGCGCTGGCCGCGACGATCGCGCAGTCGCAGCCCGCGCGGGCCAATTTCCTGCTCAGCCTGTTCTATGCCGGGCCCGGCATCGGCATTCTCTCCTCGGGGCTGATCGCCCCGTTCACGCTGCAATATTTCGGACCGGGCTCGTGGTGGCTGGTGTGGTGGGCGCTGACGCTGCTCTCGACCATCATGACCGTGCCGCTGTTCGTGGCCCGCATCGAGAGCGGAGCGCGCTTCTCCGAGGGCAGTCATGGCGCCTTCAAGATTCTGCCCGTGCTCATCTACCTCGCCGCCTACTTCCTGTTCGGCGCCGGCTACATCGCCTACATGACGTTCATGATCGCCTATGTGCGCGACGGCGGCGGCGGAGCCGCGGCGCAGGCGGCGTTCTGGAGCCTGATCGGCCTCAGCGCTTTCGTGACGCCCTGGGTCTGGCGCGGCGTACTCGCGCTCGATCGCGGCGGATTGGCCACCGCGATCATCCTCAGCACCAACGCGCTTGGTGCGGCCCTGCCGATGCTCGGGCATTCGCCGGCATGGCTGGCGGTCTCGGCCGTCGTGTTCGGCGTGGCCTTCTTCGCCGTGGTCGGCTCGACCACCGCTTTCGTCCGCTTCAACTATCCGCCCGAGATGTGGCCGACCGCGATCGCAGCGATGACGATCTCGTTCGGCGTCGGCCAGACGCTGGGGCCGATCGTGGTCGGCGCCATCACCGATGCGCTGGGAAGCTTGAGCTACGCGCTGAACGTGTCGGCGGCGCTGCTGGCGCTGGGGGCGGTCGCTGCATTGTGTCAGCGGAAGGTGGGGCCGGCCAGGTAACCGGCGCCGTAGAGCCTGAGAGCCATTTCCAGATTCGACATCAAGGGGCGTTGGCGGCCCCTGATGTGGGAGGCGAGCGGCGTGGGGCGGACGGGTATGGTTCTGCGGTCTATGCTTTTGCGAGTTGGTGTCCT
>JAESFI010000165.1_pt1 | contig 32443 bp, 27 predicted proteins | sample 9269361 | NCBI WGS metagenome assembly JAESFI01 (sample SAMN14504119, study PRJNA617095) | algae metagenome | isolation source: Brasilonema angustatum HA4187-MV1 and co-occurring heterotrophs from moss... | place: USA: Manoa Valley, Honolulu, Hawaii | collected 2009-07-20 | reverse complement strand
TTACGGCAAGCCGGGCCCCATCGTCATGCTTCAGGGCTGGCTCGAGTTCCAAGCCATGAAGCGCGGCGCCAATCTGTTGATGCGCCAGTCGCAGATGGGCCAAACCGATGTGTGAATCGGATAGCCCCTTGCGGGAGAGGGTGGCTCGACGCGAAGCGACGAGGCGGGTGAGGGGTCTCTCTCCGAGCACTCGATAGAAATCGCTTCGCGGAGAGATACCCCTCATCCGGCGCTTCGCGCCACCTTCTCCCGCAAGGGGAGAAGGGGCTACGTCACTCGTGGCTACAATCGGCTCACTTCATCGCGCACTTGTCGTGGAAACGATCCTGGTCGTTCTCCACGATGGTCGCGACGGTCTTCAGCGAGAGCTGGCCTTCGGCGTCCTTCACCACGTCCTGCAGATAGAAGCTCTGCACCGGGATGTGGTTCTTGCCGTATTTGAACGCGCCGCGCAGCGATTTGAAGTTGGCCTTCTCCATCTCGGCCTTCATCGCGTCCTTCTTGCTGGTGTCGCCCTTCACCGCGACGACCGCGCTGTTGATGAGCTGGGCCGCGTCATAGGCCTGTGCGCCGTAATAGGTCGGGCGAAGACCCGTGTACTTCTTGCGGTAGTCGGCGACGAAGCGCTTGTTCTGCTCGTTGGGGAGGTCGTTGACCCATTCCTGCGCGCCGGGAACGCCGAGCGCGTTCTCCTTCTGCAGCGGCAGCGACAGCTCGTCGACCGTGAACGCCGTGTAGAGCGGCATCGTGCTCTTCAGGCCCGCCTGCGCGTATTGATTGAGGAACTGCACGCCGGCAGCACCCGGATAGAACACGAAGATCGACTCCGCACCCGAGGCGCGCGCCTTGGAGAGCTCAGCGGAGAAGTCGAGCTGGCTCGGCCACACCGTGTATTCCTCGCCCTTGACCTCGCCCTTGAAGGTGCTCTTCACGCCGGCCAGCATGTCCTTGCCGGCCGCGTAGTTCGGCCCGATCAGGAACACGCTCTTGACGCCCTTTTGGTTCATGTAGAGACCCATGGCGGCGGGCGTCTGGTCGTTCTGCCAGGAGGTCGAGAACACGTAAGGCGAGCACAGCTCGCCGGCGAGCTGCGACGGGCCGGCATTGGCGGAGATCAGGAAGGTCTGCGAATCCACCGCGGTCTTGAGTGAGGCGAGCAGCACGTTCGACCAGATGTAGCCGACGATGAAATCGACCTTGTCGGACTGCACCAGCTTCTCGGTCTTCTGCTTGCCGACGTCGGGCTTCTGGCCGTCGTCCTCGTAGATCACCTCGACCGGCTTGCCGTCCATCTTGCGGCCCATGTGGTCGAGTGCGAGCTCGAACGAGTTGCGCATGTCGTTGCCGATCACGGCGGTCGGGCCGCTGAAGGTCGAGACGAAACCGATCTTGATGGTGTCGCCGGCGAATGCCGGGCTCGCCAGCACCAGCGCCGCCGCGCCCGCCAGCCAGAATGCCGTCCTCATAACCACTCCCCTCCTTATTATTGATCCCGGAAGCGGGGTGATCGCCGCCCCGGGTCGGTCTCTATTGAACGCAAAATCTGTCGCGCCGCCAATGGCTCAGCGCCCGCCCCTGCACCATATTTCGCCCCAATCGGGGATGGCAAGAAATATAATTCTACTCACTTCGACCGAGGCCGGCCTGGGGCCGGTCCGGGGGCTGCGGCGCATCTTCGCGGCCGATCGATACATCCCACCTATGCGACGATTGATGACGGCTATTGGACCACGGCGCCCAATCCGCACTTAAATAAAGGAAGTGAGCAGCGAGATTCGAGGGCGCATCATGGCCGCAAATCCCCACCGCGTCGTCATCGTCGGAGCCGGCTTCGGCGGGCTGGAGACGACTTATCGACTTGCGGGCACGCCGGTCGAGATCACGCTGATCGACCGCCGCAACCATCACCTGTTCCAGCCGCTGCTCTACCAGGTCGCGACCGCATCGCTCGCGACCAGCGAGATCGCCTGGCCGATCCGGCATCTGATGCGCGACCGGCGCGAGGTGACGACGCTGTTCGCGACCGTCAACGGTGTCGATGCCGACAGGCGCTGCGTGCTGATCGACGACGGCAGCGAGGTGCCCTACGACACGCTGGTGCTCGCCACCGGGGCGCGGCACGCCTATTTCGGCCATGACGAATGGGAGGCCTGGGCGCCGGGCCTGAAGACGCTGGAGGATGCCACCACGCTGCGCCGGCACATCCTGGTGGCATTCGAGCGTGCCGAGCGCGAGACCGATCCGGCGAAGCGCGCGGCGCGGCTGACCTTCGTCATCGTCGGCGCCGGCCCCACGGGCGTGGAGCTCGCCGGCACCATCGCCGAGATGGCGCATCACACGCTGCCCGCCGACTTCCGCAACATCGACACCCACAAGGCACGCGTGGTGCTGATCGAAGCCGGTCCGCGCGTGCTGGCGGGCTTCCCCGACGATCTCTCCGCCTATGCGCAGGCGTCACTGGAAAAGATCGGCGTCGAGGTCGTGCTGGGGCAGCCCGTCACCGAGATCAACCGCGAAGGCGTCGTGTTCGGCGGCAAGCTGCTCGAGGCCAAGACGCGGATCTGGGCCGCCGGCGTCCGCGCTTCGCCGGCCGCCGAATGGCTCGGCGCGCCGGCCGATCGCGCCGGCCGCGTCCAGGTCGAGGACGACCTCACCATTCCCGGCCATCCCGAGATCTTTGCGATCGGCGACACCGTCAACATCAACGCCTGGGAGGGCAAGCCCGTGCCCGGCATCGCCCCGGCGGCGAAGCAGCAGGGCCGCCATGTCGCCGAGACCATCAAGGCGCGGCTGCGCGGCGAAAACAAGGGAGCGTTCCGCTACAAGCACTCCGGCAGCCTCGCGCAGATCGGCAAGCGGCTCGCCGTGATCGATTTCGGCAAGGTCAAGCTGCGCGGCACCATCGCGTGGTGGATCTGGGGCATCGCCCACATCTACTTCCTGATCGGCCTGCGCCACCGCCTCAGCGTCGCCCTGAGCTGGCTGTGGATCTACGCGCGTGATCAGCGCGCCGCGCGGCTGATCACGCAGGGAAGCAGCAAGGTGGTGTAACGATGCTCTCGTGTCCCGGACGCGGCGCGGCATGAAATAACGCGACGCAGAGCCGGGACCCAGAAGTTGTGGGCCCCGGCTCTGCAGTGCAGCGCTACGCGCCGCACTGCGTCCGGGCACGACACCTTATTTCACCAACTCACACCCGCCTTCGGCCATCGGCCTGAACGCCTGCTCCGCCGGAATCGTCGAAACCAGCCTGTAATAATCGTACGGATATTTCGACTCCTCCGGCTTCTTCACCTCGAACAGGTACATCGGATGCACCACGCGGCCGTCCTGGCGGATGGCGGTGTCGCCGAACAGCTTGTCCTTGCCTTTGAACTTCTTCATCTCGGGCACGGCGTCCTTGGCGTTGTCGCTGCCGGTCGCCGCGACCGCGTTGAGATAGGCGAGCGTGGAGGCATAGACGCCGGCCTGGTTGCCGCTCGGCATCTTGCCGTTCATGCCCGGCCGCGCAGCAAAACGCTTGGCGAAGGCGCGAGTGTCGTCGTTCATGTCCCAGTAGAACGCTTCCATGAGCTGGAGGCCTTGCGCGACCTTGATGCCCATGCCGTGGATGTCGTTGATGAAGAGCAGGAACGCGACGAGCTTCTGTCCGCCCTGCTGGATGCCGAACTCGGCGGCCTGCTTCACCGCGTTGATGGTGTCGCCGCCGGCGTTGGCAAGGCCGATCACCTGCGCCTTCGAGCTCTGCGCCTGCAACAGGAACGAGGCGAAGTCGGAGGTGCCGAGCGGATGCTTCGAGGAGCCAAGCACCTTGCCGCCGTGGCCCTCGATATATTTCTGCGCTTCAGCCTCGATACCCTTGCCCAGCGCGTAGTCGACCGTCAGAAAATACCAGTCCTTGCCGCCGCGCGACATCATGGCAGCAGCGGTGGTGTTGCCGGTCGCCCAGGCGTCGTTGACCCATTGGATCGTGTTCGGCGAGCAGGCCTTGCCGGTGAGATCCGAGCTTGCCGTTGACGACGCCAGGAAGGTCATGCGGCTGTCGCGCAAGAGCGCATTGATGGAGAGGCCGACGGCCGAGTTCGGCACGTCGACGATGGCATCGACGCCTTCGACATCGAGCCATTTGCGCGCGATGGCGTTGCCGACATCCGCCTTGTTCTGGTGGTCGGCATAGACGATCTCGACCTTGATGCCCTTGCCGCCGCCGTTGAAATCCTCCGCCGCCATGCGCGCGGCCTCGACCGAGCCCATGCCGTTGGTGTCCTGGAAGATGCCCGAGATGTCGTTGAGCACGCCGACGCGCACGACATTGTCGGAAATCTCGGCGCTAGCCACGCCGCTCACGAGGCTTGCGGCGAGCGCAAGCGTCCACTTCAACTGTTTCATTTGGTCCCTCCCTGTCGTTTGCCGGTCGTTGCCGGAACATCCCAAAAATCAGATCTGCCGCTGCGGCAGTCTCAGCACGAGTCCATCGAGCGAGGGCGTGATCGCGATCTGGCAGGACAGCCGGCTGTTCGGCAGCCGCTCGGCCGCGGTGCCGTCGAGCAGCGCGTCCTCGTCGTCGGCAATCGCAGGCAGCCGCGCGAGCCAGGCTTCGTCGACATAGACGTGGCAGGTCGCGCACATCGCGTTGCCGCCGCATTCGGCCAGAATGCCGTCGAGGCCGTGACGGGTCGCGGCCTGCATGGCGCTTTCGCCGTCGCCGGTCTCGACGCGGTCGGACTTTCCGTCCGGATGAATGAAGGTGATGGCGGGCATGAAACTCCTCGTCAGGCCGGGGTGATGGTGACAGGCAGGCTGTCGAGCCCGCGCAGCGTGTTGTTGAAGCGGCGCTTTGGATCGCCCGTGATCTCGATCTTCGCGATGCGGCGCGCCAGCGCTGTCAGCATCACCTCGCCCTCGAGGCGGGCGACGAGCTGGCCGACGCACATGTGGATGCCGGAGCCGAAGCCGACGTGGCCGGATGTGCGGCGGGTGATGTCGTAGCTGTCCGGCTTGTCCCAGCGGCGCGGGTCGCGGTTGGCCGCAGCGAGGAACATCAGCACCTTCTCGCCCTCGCCGATCCGCGCGCCCGACAGCTCGACCTCGCGCGTGGTGGTGCGGAAGAAGGTCTGCACCGGGCTCTCGAAGCGCACCGCCTCCTCGAACGCGTTGCGCGCGAGCGAAAGATCATCGCGCAGGCGCTGCCATTGATCGGGGAAACGCGCGAGACAATAGACCGCCGCGCCGATGCCGTTGACGGTGGTATCAAGACCGGCGGAGAGCAGCGAACGTACCAGCAACGGCGCCTCGGTCGCCGTGATCGCGCCCTCGTCGACCTGCGCATGAATGCAGGCGCCGAAGCCGCCGGGCGCGAGATTGTCGCGCTGGCACTGCTCGGCGACATAGGCCTGGTGCGGCGTCGATCGCGCGATCGCCTGCTGGCGCAGCTCATTGGGCGGGCCGAAGGCGTTGAACACGACGCTCGCATAGGGAATCAGATGCTCGCGCCCCTCAGGCTTCAGCCCGAGCGCATCGGGAAAGATCGACAGCGGATAGGCTTCCGCGAGATCCGTGATCGCATCGAAGCTGCGCTTGTCCAGCAGCGCATCGACCCGCTCCTCGGCCGCTGCGGCAAAACGGTCGCGCACCTGCTTCATCACGGTCGGCGACAGCACCTTCGACAGCACGGCGCGGGTGCGGGTGTGCGCGGGCGGATCGGCCTCCAGAATGAGGCTCGGCGGCCGCCACGGCGTCTCCTTCTTGAAGTCGGACAGGCCGACGCCGCGGCTGGAGCAGAAGGTGGCCGGATCGTTCAGCACGGCATGGACCTCGGCATAGCGCGCCACGCCGTAGACGTTCCACTTGTCGAGATAAACCACCGGCCCCGTCTCCCGCAGCAACTCGTGCGTGGGATACGGGTCGGCGAAAAATTTCATGTCGAAGGGATCGACGTCGAGATGCGGGATGGCCGACGAACCATTCGCAGGGGAGCCGATGGCGCTCATTGAAGTCCTCCCTCACTTTGATCTTGTGAAACGCGGCCGCATGCCCTTAGGTCTGCGGGCACCTTGCGAGTCAAAATCCCGACATGCCGACGCCTTCGCCCCGATCCCGCCAGAGACCCGCGTCCGTCGAAGCCGGACCGACGCTCGATCTCGATCGTTACGTCCCGGCCTTCATCACCTTCATCGCCAACAAGCTCTCGAACAGCGCGACCGCGTTCTACCAGCGGCAGTTCGGCGTCAACGTCACGGAATGGCGGATCATGTCGCTGCTGGCGATCGAGCCCGGCATCCCGGCCTCGCGCATCTGCCAGGTGATCGGATTCGACAAGGGCCCGGTGAGCCGGACGCTGGCGGGCCTCGAGAAGCGTGGGCTGGTGTCGATCCGCACCGATCCGAATGACGGCCGCACACATTCGATCTCGCTGACGGCGAAAGGCCGCGCCACCCATGACAAGGTGATCGTCGCGGCGTTCGAACGCGAGCGCCGCCTGTTGTCGTGCCTGAGTAAGGACGAACGGGAAGTGCTGATCGACCTGCTGCGCCGATTGCACGAGAATCTCAGCGCGGTGACCGGCAGCACCGAGACCTGACAGGCCCCGCGCCACGCGCCGTCCCCCATCACCTCCAGGCATGCGCCGGCATCTGCCGACGGCACCTCTCCTGCCGAGCATCGTTTCCTCCGATTAGGGACGCAGCGGTTGCTCCGCCGTCGTCCTTCCTTGGAACGGTTCGCACAAATTAGTTGCTTAGGCAACAAAAGAATCGTGCAGAATATTGCGGCAGAATGGCTGGCTTATTGGGGCGCTCTCGCCTCTCCCGTCATTGCGAGGAGCGAAGCGACGAAGCAATCCAGAGTCTATCCGGGGAGGGACTCTGGATTGCTTCCGCCTTCGCCAAGGCTTCGGCGGACAAGTCGCTGCGCTCGCAATGACGATGTGGAAACAGTCCCGCCGACCGATACTCTCGTGTCCCGGACGCGCTGCAGCGTGAAACGCTGCTGCGCAGAGCCGGGACCCATGCGGCCGCCATCACTTTAAGAAATGGGCCCCGGCCCTGCAGCGCGTCACCATAGCGCGTCGAAGACGCGCGTTAACGCGCTTACGGTGCCGCGCTGCGCGCCGGGGCACGAGAGCGTTCAGGCGACAAGATCGTTATTCAGCCCCTACAGCCCGATCCACTCGCCCGACGCATCATCATTCAACCGCGTCACGGCGTCAGCCCTCCGTGTCAGCACGGCGCGCTGGTTGATGTAGCCCTTGTCCGTGATCTCGCCGCCATCGACCGAGGGCGGCTCGGCGAGCAGCAGCGCGCGGGTGGCGTGGCCGGAGGAGTTGGCGCCGTGCTGCTTCAGCTTCGCGAGCCCCTCCGCGATCGCAGCCCGCACCTTGTCATGCACCAGCACATCATTCACGCCTGTTGTTTCGGGCAGACCGGCATGGGCGCGACAGGCGGCGATGTTCGGGAACACCAGGAAGCGCACCTCGTCGCCGCCATGGCCGGCGACGACGATGTCCTGCGCGAGCGGCGCCAGCGCGGCGATGCCGGCGACGCGCAGCGTGCCGACGCTGACCCAGGTGCCGGAATTGAGCTTGAAGTCCTCGGCGACACGGCCGTCGAAGAACAGGCCGCGTTCGGGCCGCTCCGCATCGGCGAGTTTCACGGCATCGCCGATCAGATAGAAGCCCTCCTCGTCAAAGGCCTGCTGCGTCAGTTCGGGCGCCTTCCAATAGCCCGGCGTGACGTTGGGGCCGCGCACGCGCACCTCCAGCTTGTCGCCGGAGGTGACGAGCTTCAGCTCGGTGCCGGGAATGGGCACGCCGATATTGCCGGAACGTTCCGCCAGGAAATGGCAGTCGGTGGCGAGCGGCGACGTTTCCGTCGAGCCCCAGGCTGAGACCATCGGCAGCGCACGGCCAACAGTCTCGATCGAAAGCTGTTCGAGCGCATCCCAGAGATTCTGCGGCAGCGCGGCGCCGGCATAGAAGGCGAACTTCACCTCGCTGAAGAAGCGTCGGCGCAATTTCTCGTCGCCACGCAGCGACGCGATCAGCATGTCGAAGCCGCGCGGCACGTTGAAATAGACCGTCGGCATCACGCTTTTCAGATTGGCGAGCGACGTCGCAAACAGGCCGGGCGCGGGCTTGCCGCCGTCGATATAAAGCGAGCCGCCGTTGCGCAGCGCGAGATTGAAATTGTGGTTGGCGCCGAACGTGTGGCTCCAGGGCAGCCAGTCGAGAATGACGAGTTCGCTGCCGGCCTGTTCGAGGAAAGTCCAGGTCTGCGCCTTGGCCTGCTGGCTGGAGGTCAGCATCCGCTGGGTATTGATCACCGCCTTGGGCGTGCCGGTCGAGCCCGACGTGAACAGGAATTTTGCGATCGTGTCAGGTGTCACCGCGGCGAAGGCTTTTGCGACGTCGAGAGTTTCAGGCGTTGCCGCGATGGTGCGGAACGCAAGCGCATCGGCATCGCCGGCTTTGCCGCTGATGATCTGCGCGCGATGCAGCGGCTTGATCGCGGCCAACGCCGCGGCAAACGGCTTTGTCGCGGACACATAGATCGCGCCGGGCTCAAGCAGCGCGATCATGCTTTTCAGCTTGTCGAAATCCTTCGACATCAGCGAGTAAGCCGGCGAGATCGCGGCCGAGGGCACGCCGACATGCTGGGCGGCCAGCGCAAGCAGCGCGTGATCGATGCTGTTGTCGGAGAGAATGACGACGGGGCGCTCCGCGCTGAGCCCCTGCGCCAGGATCCACGACGCTGCCGCACGGACCCGCCGCAGGGCACCCGCGTAGGTCATGGTGGCCCAGGGCACATCGGCGCCATCACGTTCGGCGAGGAAGATCGCGTCGGGCGTTTGCCGCGCAAAATGCTCCAGCCAGTCGCCGATGCAGCGCGCGCTGTCGCGCAGGGGCTCGGGCGAGCGCAGCACGATGCTGCCATCAGTGCGGTGCTCGGCGACCGTCCTTGGCGTTGCGAACAGGCTCGAAGCCTCGCCGCGTGCGGCTGAAATCATGGTTTCCTCCTCGCCCATAACAGGGATCGGCCCGCAGCCTCGTTCCGGGCCGCTTTGGTCATAATGTTGGGCAGGACAATTGTTGTCGTCAACAACAATCTTCCACACCGGTGGTCGAAGCGCTAAGCTGCGCCCCGCAGGAGACACGATGTGACAGCCACCGCACCCCAGACCTCTCCCCGCAAACGCGCCGGCAACGGCATCGCGCGGCGGATCGACGCGGACGAGATCGGCCTCGACGCCCTGGTCGGCCACGCCGGCTACGCGGTGCGGCGCTTCCAGATCTGGATCTTCCAGGACTTCATCAAGACGCTCGGCGATGTCGACATCCGGCCGACGCAATATTCGGTGCTGACCGTGATCGGCGCCAATCCGGGCCTGTCGCAGATGGCGGTGGCCAAACGGCTCGGCATCGAGCGCGCCCGGCTGGTGCACCTGCTCGACAGCCTCGAACAGCGCAAACTGGTGAAGCGGGTCAAGTCCAAGACGGACCGACGCTCCCACGCGCTGCACCTCACGGCGCAGGGTGAGACGGCACTGGAAAAATTCAAGCGGCTCGCCGCCGAGCACGAACGGCATGTCGAGGCGAAGATCGGCAAGGAGAACCGGGAGCGGCTGCTCCGGATCCTGGCTGACTTCACCTGATCCGGGGCTGCACATGATTTGGGCAGATGCCCGGAACAGGGCGTTGCCGCCGCAGCCTGCTCGCTAGCCATCGAATCTCTCAAGCCTATGATCTTTCGATAATATCCGGGGCGACTGCGCTGCCCGGATAATGTACACAATGGCACATCGCTTGCTTCAATCCGGGTAAGACCTGTTGCCGGAGTTTTGTCACCATGGGGGCTGAGCAGCCTGAAACGATCGCCGCGATTGTGGCCGCGCATCGCGCGGGCACGATGACGCCTGCGCAGACGATCGCGCGGACCTATCAGCGCATCCGCGACCACAACGATCCCGCCATCTTCATCAGCCTTCGCGACGAGAAGGACGCGATCGCGGAGGCCGAGAAGCTGGCCGCGAAGGACCCCGCGAACCTGCCGCTCTACGGCGTGCCGGTTGCAGTGAAGGACAATATCGACGCGCTCGGTTTTCCGACCACGGCGGCCTGCCCGGCGTTCTCCTTTACACCGACCCATGACTCGACCGCGGTGGAGCGGCTGCGTTCGGCCGGCGCCATCATCATCGGCAAGACCAATCTCGACCAGTTCGCAACCGGCCTCGTCGGTGTGCGCTCACCCTACGGCATCCCCAAGAACTCGATCCGCGAGGACCTCATTCCCGGCGGGTCGAGCTCGGGCTCGGCCGTTGCGGTCGGCGCCGGCCTCGTGCCGCTGACGCTCGGCACCGATACCGCCGGCTCGGGCCGCGTGCCGGCGATGCTCAACAACATCGTCGGATTGAAGCCGAGCCTCGGCATGATCTCGACCGCGGGCCTGGTGCCGGCCTGCCGCACGCTCGATTGCATCTCGGTGTTCGCGCTGACGGTCGACGACGCCGCGCTCGCGCTCTCGGTGATGGCCGGCCCCGACCAGGCCGATCCGTTCTCGCGCGACCGGCCGCTGGGCGCGATCACGCCGTTCCCCACAAACTTGCGCCTCGGCGTGCCGCGCAACGGACAGCTGATCTTCTTCGGCGACAAGAAGGCGGAGGCCGCCTATGCCGACGCACTGAAGCGCTGGACCACGCTCGGCGCAACGCTGGTCGAGTTCGACCTCGAGCCGTTCTACGAGACGGCGCGGCTACTCTATGAAGGTCCCTGGGTCGCCGAGCGCTTTCTCGTGATCAAGAACCTGCTGGCGTCCGCGCCTGATACGATCCATCCCGTGACGCGCGAGATCACTGCGGCCGGCGCGCGGCTCACGGCCGCCGACACCTTCTCCGCGCTCTACCGCCTGCAGGGCCTGCGCAAGATCGCCGAGCGCACGTTTGCGAACATCGACGCGCTGGTGCTGCCGACGGCGCCGACGGCGTATACGACCGCGCAGGTGCTCGCCAATCCGATCGAGCTCAACAGCCGGCTCGGCACCTACACCAATTTCGTCAACCTGCTTGACCTCTGCGGTCTCGCCATCCCGGCCTCGATGCGTGCCGACGGCATTCCGTTCGGCATCACGCTGCTCGCGCCGGCCGGACGTGATGCGATGCTCGCGAGCATCGGCCGAGCGTTCCATGCGGATACGAAGCTGACCGTTGGCGCGAAGGGCGTGCCACAAGCTGCTCTCGCGCCGCTGCCTGCAAACAACGGCGACGAGATCCCCATCGCGGTTGTTGGCGCGCATCTTTCCGGCATGGCGCTGAACGGCGAATTGACGGCGCTGAACGCGAAGCTTGTCGAGGCGACGAAGACTGCGCCGGACTACAAGCTCTATGCGCTCAAGACCGCGCCACCGAAGCCGGGCCTGCTACGCGTCGCGGCCGGTACGGGCGCGTCGATCGAGCTGGAGATCTGGTCGCTGTCGTCGTCGGGGTTCGGCAAGTTCGTCAACGCGATCCCCGCGCCGATGGCGATCGGCACGGTGCGGCTTGCGGATGGGCGGAGTGTGAAGGGGTTTCTCGTCGAGCCGGAGGTGCTGGGCGAGGCGCGGGATATCACCGCGTATGGCGGCTGGCGCGCGTTTATGAAGGACGCCGCGACGGGCTGAATAGTCTCGAGTCCCCGGGCGCAGCGCATCACGCAGTGGTGCGCTGCTGAACCGGGACCCATGGACTGACTTGCAAACGGATAGATGGGTCCCGGCTCTGCGGAGCAGCGCTACGCGCTGCACCGCGTCCGGGACACGGGCACCCTACACCGACACCGCGTAGATCTCATACTCCCCGCGCACCAGCTCGATATGCGCGCGCATTGCGGCGGCAGCGCCCTGCTTGTCGCCGCGCATGATGGCGACGACGACGCGGTCATGCTCGGCCTGCGACTTTGCCAGGCGACCGAGATTGCGGAACTGGGCGCGGCGGAACGGCTGCACGCGGACGCGGGTCGCCAGCGTGATCTCGGCGATGTAGCCGTTCTGCGAGCCCGCATAGATCGCATTGTGGAAGCGTTCGTTGACCTCGTGGAAGCGATCGGGATTGCCGGCGTAGCTGAGCACGCGCAGCTCTTCGTGGATCGCCTCCAGGCCATGACGCTCGGCGGCCGACATGCGCTCGGCGGCGAGACCGGCGCACAGCGCCTCGAGCTCCGCCATCGCCTCGAACATGCTCTTGAGACGCTCGATCGACGGCTGCGCCACCACCGCGCCGCGATGGGGCCGCGCCTCGACCAGACCGCTCGCCACCAATTGGCGCAGCGCCTCGCGCACCGGGGTCCGCGACACGCTGAAGCGGCGCGCGATGTCGGTCTCGTCCAGCGGCGCACCGGGAGCGAGAGTTCCCCGCACGATCTCGTCGGCAAGCTGAAGTCGCAGTTCCTCGGCGCGCGTGACCTTATGCAGGCTGGGCTGCGCCCGGTCGACCCGTGGCACCACCGGCTCGGCCGGCAGTATCCCGGGCGGAAGATCGTCAAGCGTCATACGGTCAGGTCTCTTTCGACTCGTCGATGATGCTGACATGGGCAGCGACGACGCGCCAGCCCTCCGGGAAGCGAATCCAGGTCTGCATCTGCCGGCCGACCTTGCCGGGAGCCGTGTCGCGATAGAACAAGGTGGAGGCCACGGCCGTATCGCGCCCGTAGCTGGAGATCACCGTTTTTGCGGTGCGGCGGTTGAGGCCGACCGGCGAGCGGCCGGCGCGGAAGCCGGAGATCGCCTCATAGCCGTAAAGGTTCTCGCCGATGCCGTAGCGCAGCGTGCGGGCATCATTGCGGAACAGTTCGCCGAGCACGGCGACGTCGTTGCTGACGAGGGCCTGCTCATAGCGCTCGAACGCGGCTTTGACTTCCGCGATCACGTCGGGAAGATCGATCTCCATCTCAAATTCCTCTTGGTGATGGCGCGGATACCACGCCCATCTGTTCCAATGCGTACGCGACGCGCAACGCGATGTCCTCGCGCCAGGGCGCGCAAATGATCTGCACGCCGATCGGCAGCGGCTCGAGCGGCACGGGCACCGCGACCACGGGCAGACCGATGAACGAGATCGGCTGGGTGTGGATGCCGATATTGGCGCGCACCGGCAGCTCGACGCCGTCGAGATTGAAATTCACCTGGCCGAGCTTCGGCGCGGTGCAGGGCGTCGCCGGCGCGAGCAGCACGTCGACGGACTTGAAGATCTGGGCGAGCTGCGCGCGATACCAGCGGCGGAATTTTTGCGCTCGATCAACCAGCGGCGCCGGCACCATTGCGCCGGCGATCAGCCGGTCGCGCACGGCCGGATCGAAATCGTTCGGGCGCTTGCGCAGGCGGTCGAGATGCAGCGAGGCGCCTTCGGTGGTGGTGATGACGTAGGCCGCCGCGCGGGCGCGCGAGGCTTCGGGCACGTCCACCACCTTTGTCGCACCGAGCGCCTTGGCGACGCGGCTCACGGCTTCGACGGCTTCCGGAAACACGTTTTTCTGGAAGTGACCGCCGGCGATCGCAATGCGCAGATCCGAGACCGGATTGGCAAGCAGTGGCAGCGTCGGCTCAAGGCCGCGCGTCGTGCAGGCACCGTCATCGGCATCCGGCCCCTGCATCGCGTCATAGGCAAGCGCGAGATCGGTGACGGAGCGCGCGAACGGGCCGAGATGATCGAGGCTCGCGACGAACGGGAACGAGCGCGCCCGAGACAGCCGGCCATAGGTCGGCTTCAAGCCGAAGATGCCGCAGAACGAGGACGGCACCCGGATCGAGCCATTGGTGTCGGAGCCGAGCGCAATCGGCACCAGCGCGCCGCCGACGGCACTGCCTGAACCACCCGACGAGCCGCCGGTCATCCGGGTGGTGTCATGCGGATTGCGCGAGGGGCCGTCGTGGATGTTCTCGCCCGTAAAATCATAGGCGTACTCGCCCATGTTGAGCGCACCGACCAGCACGGCGCCGGCGGCTTCCATGCGCTCGATCAGCGTGGCGTCGCGCTTGGACGGCGCGAGGTCGCGGTTGATCTTCGAGCCGGCCCGCGTCGGCAGGCCCGCGACGTCGAACAGGTTCTTCACCGCGAAGGGCACGCCGGCGAGCGGGCCGACGTCTTTGCCGGCGGCGATGTCGGCATCGATGGCGCGCGCCTTGGCGCGGGCGCGATCCGCTGTGACATCGGTGAAGGAGTTGAGGATGCCATCGTGCTGCTTGATGCGCGCGAGCGCGGCTTCAGTGGCATCGAGCGCGGACATCTTGCGGCCCGCGACCGCACTCGCGATCTCGGCGGCCGTCATCTCTGGCTTGGTGGTCATGGCAGCATCAGGCCGTGAAGATCGGCGCCGGCTCGGTCTCGTCCGGCAGCGCGAATTCGTCGACGAGGCGGGCAAGCCGCAGCGAGACTTCGAGATTGGCGCGCACCGCGGGCCGCCAGGCCTCCTCGACCGGCAGTGCCAGCGCTTTCGATACGGCGTCGATATAGTCGTCCAGCGGCTCGGCCATCACGCTCCCAAACAATCAGTGCACTCTCAGTGGACCGGCAACGGCGGATGCGGGATCGCCGTCAGCAGCTCCTTGGTGTAGTCGTCCTGCGGATCGCTCAGGACCTTCTCGGAAGAGCCCTCCTCGACGATCCGCCCCGTCCGCATCACAATGACACGATCGCACAACAAGCGCACTACATTCAAATCATGCGAGACGAACAGATAGCTCATACCTAGCCGCGCCTTGAGGTCCTGAAGCAGGTTCAGGACAACGGCCTGCACCGAGACGTCCAGCGCCGCGGTCGGCTCGTCCAGGATGACGAGCTTGGGATGCAGCGCGATCGCGCGGGCGATGCCGACGCGGGCCTTCTGGCCGCCGGAGAGCTGGTGCGGGAAGCGGTCCAGCAGATTGTGCGGCAGGCCGACCATCGTGGCCAGCTCCTCGCAGCGGGCGCGGAGCGCGTCGCGGCCCTTGATGTCGCCGAGCTGCATGATCGGGTCGGCGATGGCGCGGGCGGCGGTGAAGCGCGGGTTGAGGCTGTCGGTCGGGTCCTGGAACACCATCTGGATGCGGCTGCGCTGTGGCAGCCGCGCGAAGGACGCCGGCGCGATGCCGCCGATGTTCTCGCCGTCGAACTGGATCAGGCCGGAGGTCTGGTCGAGCAGGCGCATCACCATCATCGACGTGGTCGATTTGCCGCAGCCGGATTCGCCGACCAGGCCGACGCTCTCGCCGTGGCCGATCGAGAAGCTGATGCCGTCGACCGCACGGAACACATCGGGCTCGACCGGCGGCTTGCGGCCGAACAATTTTCCGAGCGTGGCGGTGGCGCCCTGGCGGGGATATTCCTTGACCAGCTTTTCGATGAGGAGAAGGGGCTTTTGCCCCTCCGTGCTTGCTGCGGCCGGCGGAGCTGCTTCAGCAGGCGAGGCGGGCAACGCGCCCTCTTCCTCGGGCAACAGATCCCGCAAGCTCACACCGAGCCGCGGCGTCGCGCGCATCAGCTTCTTGGTGTAGGGGTGCTGCGGGTTGGCGAAGATGTCGGCGGCCTTGGCGGTCTCGACGACGCGGCCCTTCTCCATCACCACGACGCGGTCGCAATAGGCGGCGGCGAGGCCGAGGTCGTGGGTGATCAGGATGGTCGACATCGCGCGGCGTTTTGTGAGCTCGACGATCAGGTCCATCACCGCCTTCTGGGTGGTGACGTCGAGACCGGTGGTCGGCTCGTCCGCGATCAGGAGCTGCGGATTGCAGGCCAGCGCAAGGGCGATGACGACGCGCTGGCACATGCCGCCTGACAGCTCGAACGGATAGGCGTGATAGCGCTCGCGCGGGCGGGCGATCTTGACCTGCTCCAGCGCCTCGATCGCCTTCTCGCCGTGATCGGCGACCTGGGCCTGCTGCACATGGGTGCGCAGCACGTCCTCGATCTGGTCGCCGACTTTCCGGATCGGGTTCAGCGCCGCACGCGGGTTCTGGAAGATCATCGAGACTTCGCGGCCGCGCAGGTCGCGCATCTGGTCTTCGGTCGCGGCCTTCACGTCGATGCCGGAAAACATCACCGAGCCCTCGGCGATCCGGCCGGCGCGGTCGAGGATGCGCATCACCGCGTAGGACGTCACCGACTTGCCGGAGCCGGACTCGCCGACGATGGCGAGCGTCTCGCCCTTGGCGACGGAGATGTTGACGTGCTGCACGGCTTTGACGATGCCGCGGCGGGTGGAGAATTCGACCGTGAGGTCCTGGACGTCGAGCAGCGGCTGGGCGGTCATGCGGGCCTCCCGTCACTCAAAAGGTCGAAAACAACCCCATGCACAGTAGAGATGGCATTGGAATCGTTGGAGAATTTTTGACGTAAATTCACCATCACGTCCTCCGCTGGGGGTCGACGATGTCGCGCAGGCCGTCGCCGAGGAGGTTGAAGCAGAACACGGCGACCATCAGGGCGAGGCCGGGGAAGAGCGCGATCCACCATTCGCCCGAGACCATGAAGCCCGCGCCTTCGGCGACCATGATGCCCCATTCTGCCGTCGGCGGGCGGACGCCGAGACCGATGAAGGACAGGCCCGCGGCGTTGAGGATGGCGTAGCCCATGGTCAGCGACATCTGCACGATCATGATCGGCATGATGTTCGGCAGGATGTGCACCAGCAGGATGCGGAATTCGCCATTGCCTGAGAGACGCGCGGCCTGCACGAAGCCGGCGTTGCGGCGGACGTTGGCCTCGGCGCGCGCGACGCGGGCATAGAGCGGAAAGTTGACGATGGCCGTGGCCAGGATGATGTTCTGCACGGTGTTGCCGAGCGCGGCGACGATGCCCATCGCCAGCACGAACAGCGGGAAGGCCATGATGGTGTCGGCGATGCGCCCGACGATGCGATCGGTCCAGCCGCCGAAATAGCCGGCCGCGATACCGGCGAGGCCCCCCATCAGGAACACCAGCACGACGGACGCAACGGCGATGAAGGTGTCGAGCCGTGTTGCCACGATGACGCGGCTGAAGATGTCGCGGCCGAGCTGGTCGGTGCCGAACCAGTGCGCCGCCGACGGCGGTTTTAGCGCCGCAGCGGTGTCGGAGGTGAGCGGATCGTATGGCACCACATAGGGGCCGAAGATTGCGGCGACCAAAATCAAGATCAGGAGCGCGAAGGCGAAGCCCGTGACCTTGTTCTCGCTCAGCACATAACGGGTCTGCTCGAGGATCGCGGTGAGTCCCGACGTCCGCGCGGGACCGACGGGTTCAACAGCAGGCGCAACGGAGCTCATGATTTAGCCCTCCAACCTGACGCGCGGATCGATCACGCCATAGAGAATGTCGATCACGAGATTGAGCAGCACGTACATGACCGCCATGGTCAGCACGAAGCCCTGCACCGGCGCGAAGTCCGACGAGATCAGCGCTTCCACTGCGTAGGAGCCGATGCCGGGCCACGCGAACACCTTCTCGACCAGCACGTTGGCGCCCAGCAGGAACGAAAACACCATGCTGAGCGTGGTGATCACCGGCAGCATCGCGTTGCGGAAGGCGTAGGTGACGATCACGGTCGCCGGCGACAGGCCGCTGGCGCGCGCGGTGCGGACGAATTCGGATGCAAGCACCGCCAGCATCGAGGCGCGGGTCATGCGCGCGATCGGCGCCAGCGAGAAGATCGCGAGCGTCGTCGCGGGCAGGATGAGCTGGCTCAGCGCCGAGCGGAACGCCTCGAAGTCACGCGCGATCAGGGTGTCGATCAGGTAGAAGCCCGTGACCGTCGGCGGCGCGCTGTAGAACACGTCGAGACGGCCGAGCGGCGCCGGCGACCAGCCGAGCCGGAAGTAGAAGAAATACACCAGCACCAGGCCGGTGAAGAACACCGGTAGCGACACGCCGGCTGTTGTCGTGATGCGACAGAGATGGTCGACCCATGACCCCGGCCGCGTTGCCGCGAGCACGCCAAGCGGAATGGCGATGACGATCGAGACGATCAGGCCGAGCAGCGTCAGCTCGGCGGACGCCGGCAGGCGATTTCGGATCTCGGCCGCGACCGGCTGGCCCGTCGTGAGCGAGTTGCCGAAATCGCCGTGGGCGAGGTCGTTGGTGTAGCGGAAGAACTGCTCGATCAGCGGCCTGTCGAGGCCGAGTTTTTTCCGGATCTGCTCGACGGCTTCCTTGGTCGCGGCGGGGCCGGCGAAGTACGCGGCGGGATCGCCCGGCAGCGCGCGTGTGAGCAGGAAGGTGACGATGACGACGCCGATCAGCGAGGGAATCGCGAACATCAGGCGCTTGCCGATCATGGTCAGCATGGTGCTGCACTCCGAACGAGCGATGCTTGTCTGTCGATGAGCGCGAACGTCGCCCCGCGCTCCGCTGCGTCCCCTCCCCCCTCTTGTCCGCCGAAGCCTTGGCGAAGGCGGATGCGGATGCGGGGGAGGGTTAGGGAGAGGGGTGGCCCCGGGCGAGGTCTGAGTTCGTGGCTACCCCTCTCCCCGGCCCTCCCCCGCAAGGGGGGAGGGAGCCTGAACAGCGTGCTCACCTCACCCATGACCCCTCACCCCTTCGCCATCGCGCGATAGTCCAAGCGGCGGTGGAACCAGTACTGGTAGCCGCTGATGTTCTTCTGCATCGCGACGTTGACGAAGGGTTGGTACAGCGGGATGCGCGGGATGTCGGTGAAGGCGAGGTCGACGAAGCCTTTCACGTCCTTATCGTAGGTCGCGGTGTCGCCGGTGGCGGCCGCGGTGCGCGCGCCGTCGATCAGCTTGTCCATCTCCGCCGACTTGTAGCTCATGGTGTTGAAGACGGAATTGTTGCCGTGATAGCACCAGTAGAAGAAGTACTCGGGGTAATCGAGCCAGCCTGAGAACACGTTGGTGAAGAGCGGCATCTCCTTCTTGTTCAACTCGGTACGCCAGTTGGCGCCGGGCACCTTGTTGATGGTGGTCTTGATGCCGATCTGCGCCAGGCTTTCCTGCACCAGCACGCAGAGCGGCTCGTTGACGCCGGCAAAATTCAGGTCGAACGAGATCGTGGTCTCGAAGCCGTTGGCGTAACCGGCCTCCGCCAGCAGCGCCTTCGCCTTGTCCATGTCGGTGTTGTATTTGTGCGGCTGCGGCCAGGCGACCTCGGTCGGCTTGTCCTTCGCGGCACCGAACATCGGGTTGGCGAGGCCGAACATCACGGCGTCCATGATCTTCTGATAGGGCAGCGCATAGGCCACTGCCTGACGCACCTTCGGGTTGTCGAAGGGCGGCTTGGTGACGTTCATGCCGATATACTGGATGCCGTTGGAGAACGGCAGCGACACGACGTTGAGCTTGCCGTTGGCCTTCATCTCCTGAAAGTCCTTGTTCGGCAGCTCGTAGGAGATATCGGCGTCGCCGCGCTCCAGGAGCGCGCGGCGGTTTCCGGCCTGCGGCACCATGCGCCAGATCACGCGCTTGATCTTCGGCAGCGGACCGCAAACCCAGTCTTCGTTGCGCTCCATGATGACTTCGGTGCCGGCGGTCCACTTCGTCACCTTGTAGGCGCCGGAGCCCGCGGTCTGCTGCTTGGTGAACTCCAGACCCCAGGGATCCTTCTCGCTGGAATTCTTCTTCACCAGCTCGGAGTTGACGATGCAGGGCACGATCACCGCGAGATCAGGGACCGTCAGCCTGTCCTTCTTCAGGAAGTCGACACGCACGGTGTGGTCGTCGATCACGACGAACTGCTCCGGCTTGGTCAGCGAACCCGCGCTCATCTGGAAGGTCGGGAAGCCGCCGACGCTGACCGCACGATCCAGCGACCACTTCACGTCCTTCGCCGTGACCGGCGTGCCGTCGTGGAATTTGGCGTTCTTGCGCAGCTTGAAGGTGACCGACATGTCGTCGATCTTGAACTCCTCGGCGAGCTCGGGCTTGAACTTGTCGCGGTCGTAATAGGGCACGCCGCCGGGGCCGGTCTTCATCTCGTGGCTGATCAGGCGGTCGTAGCAATTCCACGACACCTCATAGCCGGGCACGTTGGTGCCGACACCGTGGATGTCGAGATTGTTGGGGCCGCCCTCCGAGACGATCAGCAGCGTCTCCGATCGCGCGTCGGCATAGGCGGTCGAGATCACCTGTGGCATCGCCGGAAGTGCCGCGCCTGCGGCCAATCCCGATACGGACTTGAGGAAATCGCGGCGCTTCATGGCTACTGCTCCAACACAGAGGTTTTTGGTTGGAACTGGCTTCGCAAGGTTCGTGCCAGAGCTTAACGAGAGCTTACGCGCGACCTAATTGATTGAATTTATGAGAGAAAGCCGCTTTCCAGTCAGCGGGCGACCAGAGCCCAGATCGCGTGCATTGCATACAAAGATACATATTTGCCTATTAAATAGACCGATGAAAATACACGCCCATTCGATGGGCTAGTGGCAAGATCCTTGTTGCTGACGCGCAGGCAGCACGGTGACGGGCGATCAGCCCGGCCAGATCAGGTCCTGAAGTTCGATCAGATCGTTCGCCTTGTCCTGCCAGCCCTCGATGCAGATATGGCTGTTGAGGTCGCTGGCGTGATGCAGCAGCATCAGGGCCATCAGGCGGCGCCTGAGCGTGAAATCCAGCGTCGTGTAGCCGAAACCTTCGAGCAGGCTGCGGACGCGCCCGGGCCGGCCCGCCGCCATGAAGGCACTGGGGCCGAGCAGATCGTAGTCGCGCCATCCCGCCCGCACGTCGCCGAAATCGAACAGGCCGGCGAGCGACCATTCGCCGTTATCGCAGGCGAGCAGAAAATTCTCCGGAATGTATTCGCCGGTCAGGATCACCGGCGGCGCGTCCATCGGGATGAGGCGTGCGGCGTCGCGCATGAGATCGTCGAGGCCGGCCAGGAATTTCGGCGCAAGGCCGAGGCGCTCGTGCCTGACGCGGCAACCCTGCATCTGCTTGCGCATGAAATCGTCCCAGCGCGGCTCGATGCGTGCCAGCGGACCAAGCGGCGCGCGCTGCACGGAGGCGATGGTCTCGCCGATCTGGCGCAGCAGGCGCTCCTTCTGCCCCTCCGGCAGGGACGGCCAGGCCTCGGAGCCGAGCGCGCCGGCAAGGCGGGTGATGACGAGATAGGGCCAGCCGTCGCGCGTTCCTTCCGCGACGATCTCGGGGATCGGCAGATGAAGGCGGCCGGCAAGCTGCGTGAGAGAGCTGCGCTCGGAGACGAATTGCGCGTGCAGCAGCGGCGGGAAGATTTTCAGAATCAGGCGCTCGCCGAGGCCGACCACGAGATTGGTGCCTGTTACAAACACATGTGGCGAGCTGGTATCGAGACCGTGGCCGCGCGCGATGTCGAGCGCGACCGGCAGCCATCGCGCCGGCTCCGTGCGCAAGGCGCGGTAGGCTTCAAGGCTCGTCGACGCGGACGAGCCCCATACGCCCGCGGAATCCGGCGGCAGCGTCTCCTCCATCACAGCGTCGATCTATTCCAGGACATTCCTATTCCAAGACATCCTTGACGCTGTTCTTGATGGTCGCGGGGACGGCATGCTCGGGGACTTCGATCGTCTTGGCGCCGCGCGTGATCCGGTAGCTGAACGCGTCGGCCTGGCCCGGATGCGCGGCAGGAACCTTCTTCGGATCGGCAAACAACGCATCCACCGTCTTCTGATCGGCGTCAGACAGCTCCGACACAGACACTTCACCGCGACTCTTGAGGTGGGGTCCGCCGAATCCGGCGAAGCCTCCGACGCGCTCGATCTTCAAGCGATCCACGCTTGCTTCCTTTCGCTGGCCGGAGCCACGCTCCGTTGGAAACGGAACGGGGCTCCAGATCTCATCTTGACGCGTTCTCTCGGCGCGAACCGGTATCGACGTCGCGCGAAAACGCTTCTACAGCCCGACCTTGGACCATCCCGCGTTGACGGCGGCGTAGACGGCGGCATCGCCCGGATACAACGTGTGGGCACCCTGCCGGGTCCGCGCCGCAAACGCCTTCATCGTCATATTCGGCGTCGGCCCGAAGCCGGTAAGTGCATTATACCACACCTGCCCGATCTTGGCCCAACTGTATCCGCCGAGCGTGATGCAGGCCGTGCAGAAGGCGAGGTTCGGCGGACCGCTGGAGTAATGCGGATCCATGCCCGGCGTAATCTGGGAATATTTGGTCGGTTGCGGCGCCAGGCAGTGCTTGGCCGCGGGATCGGCCATGTCGCGCAGGCAGGTGAACCCCTGCTTCTTGGCGGCCGGCCCCATGATGTCGCGCCCGATCAGCCAGTCGGCCTTCTTGACGTCCTGCTTGGCTTCCCACTGCCGGAACATCGAGCCGAAGCAGTCGGAGACGCTCTCGTTCAGACCACCGGCATCGCCGCTATAGTTGAGCTGGAGGCTGTGCTGGGTCACGCCGTGGGTCAGCTCGTGGCCGATGACGTCGTTGCCCTTGGTGAAGTCGACGAAGATGCTGCCATCGCCGTCGCCATAGACCATCTGCGAGCCGTTCCACATCGCGTTGTTGTACTTGTCGCCGAAATGGACCGACGACATCATCGTCATGCCGTGATCGTCGATCGAATTGCGGTTGAAGACCTGCTGGTAGAACTTGGCGACCTTGGTGGTCTGGTTGAAGGTGCGCTTGACCGACGCATCCGAAGACGTCTTCGGCTTCGGTATGGGCGTGCCCGGCAGCGTCTGCGTGTGCTTGCAGTCGTAGACCGTGACGGCCGGCGCGCTCGCCAGCATGACGAGCCCGCCGGCCCGCGCCGCGGCAACGCTGGTGAGACGCATGGCCTGGTTACGCAATTCGCGCAGTTCATGGCTGATCTGGACAGTGTCGACGAGTTGCTTGCGAAGCGGAGCCGACAGCTTCTTGTCCTGCGAGAGCCTGGTCAGAACGTCGTTCGGGATGATGCAGCATGTGCATGTCATTGACGATCTCCAATGCAGTTTCCGAAAATGGATGGGTGAAACAACCTCACGATCTTCCTGCCGGCGAGCGGCAAGCGTCGGCGCCAGCCTGGCGCAACGCGTTCGCGATTATCGCAGGATCACGGCCCGTTGAATGTGATATCGCACACACTTCCGGGTTGCGGTGTGTGCGGCGGCGGACGAAGGCCGCGCGTGCCTCGCCCTAAAGCGCGATGAGATCGCGCTTTAGGTTATCGTTTAAGCATGATCCTACCGGAAAACCGCTTCGCACTTTTTCCGGATCATGCTTTAGCGCTCCGGACTGGCGCGTTCGAACTGGCGCAGCAGCTTGTTGCCGCGCTCGGCCGCCGCATCGAGCGCGGCTTGCGCGCTCTTCTGGCCGGTGAAGGCCTGCTCGAGCTCGTCCTCGATCGCGCCGCGGATCAGCACGAAGGAGCCGAGCCGGATGCCCTTCGAGTTCTCCGTCGGCGGATGCAGCGTGATCTCCTCGAACGAGATCGACGAGCCCGGATTGCGCTCGTAGAATCCCTGCGCGCGCGTCAGCTCGAAGGCGGCGCGGGTGATCGGCAAGTACCCGGTGTTCTGGTGCCAGGCGGCTTGCACGCCGGGCTGCGACAGATAGGCGAAGAACCGCGCCACGCCCTTGTATTCCTGGCGCGGCCGGTCGCGCAGCACCCACAGCGTGGCGCCGCCGATGATCGAGTTCTGCGGCGCGCCCGCCACGTCAGGCCAATACGGCATCATGCCGTAGCCGATCTCGAATTTCGAATTCGCCTTGATGTCGGCGCGCGTCGCCGAGGAGCCGATGAAGATGCCGCATTCGCCGTTCTGGAAGCGCGGCTCGGCCGACTGCCCGCGGCCGCCATAGTCGAACAGTTTTGTCTTCTGCCACTCGCTGAGCTGGGCGATATGCTTGACGACGACCGGATTGTTGATGGTCAGCTCGGCATCGAGACCGGCAAAGCCGTTGGTGCGCGTTGCCAGCGGCAGATTGTGGAAGGCGGAGAGGTTCTCGATGTGGATCCAGGACGGCCAGGACGTGGTGAAGCCGCACACCGCGCCGCGGTCGCGCAGGCGCTTTGCCGCCGCACCCAGCTCCGGCCAGGTCTTCGGCGGTGTCTCCGGATCGAGGCCGGCGTCGCGGAACATGGTCTTGTTGTAGTACAGGATCGGCGTCGACGAATTGAACGGGAACGACAAGAGATTGCCGGCCGCATCGGTGTAATAGCCGGAGACCGCGGGCAGGTAGTCGTTGAGCGAGAACGGCTCGCCCTGGTCCCGCATCAGGCTGAACACCGGATAGATCGCGCCCTTGGCCGCCGTCATGGTGGCGGTCGCGACCTCGTTGACCTGGACGATCGCGGGCTGGCTGCGCGAGCGGAAGGCGAAGATCGCCGCCGTCACCGTCTCGGTGTAATTGCCCTTGTAGGTGGGGACGATGCGATAATCGGACTGCGAGGCGTTGAAGTCGGCGGCGAGCTTTTCGAGCTGCTTGCCGAGCTCGCCCGACATCGCGTGCCACCAGGCAATGTCGGTGGCGGCGCGCGCCGGGGTGGCCAGCGTGAGAGCCGCAAACGCGGCGACGATCTGCACAAGGCGTAATGCTGAGGTCACGATGGCTCTTCCCACCTCGCGCCGAAAAAGGCGACCTGCGCCTGCTTACGGCGTGGCTCTGCCGGTTTCAATCGGAATGAAGCGCGGCCGCGCCGCACAATCATCCGTGACCCTTCCCGGGCCTGCGGCGGGATGGCCTTCCTTTAACCATCTGCTAGATTGCATTGAACCTTTTGGTCCCGCCATAGACTCCACCACTGAGGGGTTGAGTGTGCCAGTGTTGAGCCGTGCCGAACTCTCGCGGACCGGAGCGATCTTCGTCGCGCTTCTGATCGCCATCGGCGCGACGAGCGCCGTTGCGCGCGAATTCCGCGCTGCCGACACCCAGACCGAGGATTACCCGACCGTGCAGGCGCTGCGCTACATGGGCGCCCTGATCGCCGAGCGCACTGGCGGCCGCCACGAGGTCAAGGTGTTCCACTCGCGCCAGCTCGGCGAGGAGAAGGAAACCATCGAGCAGACCCGGGCCGGCGCCATCGACCTCAACCGGACCAATGTCGCCCTGATCGGCAATTTCGTCCCGGCGATGAACGTGCTCGCCATGCCGTTCCTGTTCCGGTCCATCGAGCACATGCAGAGGGTGCTGGACGGGCCGATCGGCAGCGAGATCCTCGGCAGCTTCGAGTCCTATGGCTTCGTCGGGCTCTGCTTCTACGATTCCGGCGCGCGGTCGCTCTACAATGGCGTCCGGCCGGTCAGGAGCGTGGCTGACCTCAAGGGCTTGCGGATCCGGGTGCAGCAATCGGAGTTGATGAGCGAGATGATCCGCGCGCTCGGGGCCGAGCCGGTCGAGATGCCCTATGGACAGGTCCTCGCCGGGCTCGCCAACCACCTCGTCGACGGCGCCGAAAACAACTGGCCATCCTTCGTGACGACCGATCATTACAAATATGCGGGCCATCTTGCGCTCACCGAGCACACGATGAGCCCCGAAGTGCTGGTGATCTCGCTGAAGGCGTGGCGGAGCCTGTCGGCGGACGACCAGCAGATTTTCCGCGAGGCCGCCGCGCACTCCAGCCGCTTCATGCGCGAGAAATGGCGCGACCTCGAGCAGCAGTCGCAGCGCAAGGCGACCGAAGCCGGCGTCACCATCGTCAGGGATATCGACCGCAAGCCGTTCGAGGACGCGATGACGGCGATCTACACCAGGGCCGGCCGCGATCCCGCCGCGGCCGCACTGATCGAACGTATTCGCAAGGTGGAGTAGGCCCGGTTGGCTGCGCTTGGACACAGCGAGCACGCGGACAGGCCGCCCGGCCCGATCGGGCGGCTGCGCGCCCGCCTCGTTGGCGTGCTCCGTGCGGTACCGATCCGCTGGCGCATCCTGTCGATCGCGGCGCTGAACTCCGCCGTGGTGATCGTGCTGGTCGGGCTGATCTGGAACGGCTCGCAGGTGCTGGGCTCGGCCTGGGACGACGTGCGCCAGGTCCGCGAATCCGACCGCATCCTGGCGCTGCTCGAAAGCGAGACCGGGCGCCTGCAGAACCTGATCCACCGCTACATCAACCAGCCGAGCCCGGACCTGTTCGCCGAGATCCTGCTGCTGCGCGAGGCGGTGCTGGGCACGCTGACCAACCGCGCCGCCAAGGACCCGATGCTGGCAGGCTCTGTGGAGGAGCTGGAGCGCACCACCGACCGCTTCCTCAACGGTTTCGGCGAGCTGCGTAGCGTGCAGGCCACCATCGCCAGGACCTATGAGGACCAGGTGCAGGGCCCGGCCAGGGACATGGCCGGCCTCTATTCCATCATCGAAGGCGCCACCGGCCATCGCGACGCGCTGATCTGGCCCTCGCTCGGCAAGTCGCGCGAGGCCTTCACCGCGATGCTGGTCGCGGCCAATTCGTACTATCTCTCGCTGTCGCCGGGCGCGGCCGACGACGCGCGCCGCAACACCGAGACGATCGAGAAGACCATTCCGGTCATGATCGATCTCGCCGACAACGACCTCCAGCGCATGGCGCTGCAGCGGCTCGGGGCGCGCACCACCGCGCTGCGCGAGGGTTTTGCAAAGCTCTCCGAGCAGCTGACGAGCCGCACCGAGCTGCTCCGCAACACCATCGACGCCAGCCAGGCCGAAGCGATCGGCGCCATCGACGACCTCTCCACCAAAATGCGCCAGCGCGAGCAGAAGGCGCAGGAGACGTTCGACCGCACGCTGGCGGACATCTCTCGCCGCGTTCTCTCCATTGCGGTGATCTTCCTCGGCATCATCCTCACCGCCGGCGTGCTGATCGCGCTGTCCATTCGCCTGCCGCTGCAGCAGATCATGGCGGCGATGCGCGCGATCACGCTCGGCGACCTCGACCGCGAGGTACAGGGCACCAAGGCCCGCGACGAGGTCGGCGCCATGGCGCGCGCGGTGGAGGTGTTTCGCGAGAACGCGATCGCGAAGCGCCAGACCGAGGACGAGCTGCGTGCGTCCAAGGAGAAGGCCGAGAGCGCGCTGCTCGAGCTCAACACCGCGCAGCAGAATCTGATCGACGCCGAGCGGCTCGCAGCGCTCGGCGGCCTCGTCGCCGGCGTCGCCCACGAGGTCAACAACCCGATCGGCATCAGCCTCACGGTTGCCTCCAGCTTTGCCCGGCGCAGCGAGATCTTCGAGGCCCAGCTCAAGGGCGACGGCGGCCTGCGCCGTTCGCAGCTCGAGGAATTCGTGCAGTCCTCGCGCGACGCCTCGCAACAGCTCGTCGCCAACCTCACCCGCGCCGGCGAGCTGATCCAGTCGTTCAAGCAGGTCGCGGTCGACCGCTCCCATGCCGAGCGGCGGCAATTCTCACTCAGCGAAGCCACCGACCAGATCATCGCCAGCCTCAGACCGGTGCTGAAGCGCTCGCCGATCACGCTCCAGGTCGACGTGCCCGAGGGGCTGCTGCTCGACGGCTATCCCGGCTCCTACGGCCAGATCCTGACCAATCTGTTCCTCAACGCCGCCAACCACGCCTTCGCCGACGGGCGCGCCGGCACCATCACGATCTCGGCACGGCCGCGCGGGTCCGACGACATCGAGATCATCTTCACCGATGACGGGGCCGGCATGACCCCCGACGTGCAGCGCCAGGCCTTTGACCCATTCTTTACCACGCGGCGCAATGAAGGTGGCACGGGACTCGGCCTCCATATCGTCTATAACCTCGTCACCCAGCAGCTCGGCGGTCGCATGATGCTGGAATCCAAGCTAGGACAAGGCACTACTTTTCGCATTATCATGCCCCGCGTCGCCAAGGGCGGCGCGCAAAGCACAGAGACTGACGGGACTTCTCAATGGCCGAACAGGACGATGTCCTCCACCTGATCGACGACACCGGTACCGCGTCGGAGGATACCAATGCCCGCAAATGGAAGATCGCCGTCATCGACGACGATCCGGCCGTGCATGACGGCACCCGTTTCGCGCTCTCGGATTACAGCCTGAACGGCCAGAGCCTGGAGATCCTCTCCGCCCATTCCGCGGCGGAAGGCCGCAAGCTGATGGCCGTGCACAACGACATCGCCGCGGTGCTGCTCGACGTCATCATGGAGACCGACGTCGCCGGCCTCGAGCTGGTCGAATACATCCGCAACGAGCTCAAGAACGAGACCGTGCGCATCATCCTGCGCACCGGCCAGCCCGGCCAGGCGCCGGAGCGGCGCGTGATCGTGCAGTACGACATCAACGACTACAAGGCCAAGACCGAGCTCACCGCCGACAAGCTGTTCACCTCGCTGACCGCGGCGCTGCGCTCCTACCAGCAGCTCGAGCGCATGGTGCAGACGCGGCGCGGCCTCGAGATCATCATCGATGCGGCCTCCACGCTGTACGACTTCAAGTCGATGCAGCGGCTCGCCGAGGGCGTGCTGACCCAGCTCGCCTCGCTGCTCAATGCCGATTGCGCCGGTATACTGGTCCTGCGCGACAATGGCGGGATCGACCCCGAGCTCTCGGTGCTCGCCGGCAGCGGCTGCTACAGCCGCTTCATCGGCACGACCTCATCCAAGGCGCTCGACCCTGATTTGCGCGCGATGGTGGAAGCCGCCTTCCAGGGCCGCAAGAACGAATTCGCCGACCACCGCAGCGTGATCTACTTGCGCACCGGATCCGGCCGCGAGGTCGTGGTGCTGCTGCAGGCCGAGCGCGAATTGTCCGAGACCGACCGCTCGCTGGTCGAGATCTTCTCCAGCCGGCTCTCGATCGCCTTCGACAATGTCATCCTCTACCAGCAGCTCCAGGACGCCAACACGCAGCTGGAAGACCGCGTCGCCCAGCGCACCCGCGCCCTGATGCAGGCCAACCGCCGGCTCTCCGCGCAATGGCTGCGGCTGCAGCGCGCCAACGGCTTCAAGAACGAGATTCTCGGCACCGTCGCGCACGATCTGAAGAACCCGCTCGGCGTCATCCTCGGCCGCACCGAGATGCTGAAGGAGCTGATCTCGACCGGGGCCTCGTCGAGCGGCGTGGTCTCCCAGGTCGACCACATCCGCGACGCCACCAAGCGCCTGACCACGATGGTCGATCACCTGATCTCGGACGCGATGGCCGATGCGTTCGACATCACCATCCGCCGCGAGCCGGTCGACGTTGGCGCGCTGGTCAAGGAGGTCGCCGACGCCAACCAGCCGCTCGCCGTCAACAAGCAGCAGGCGATCAGCGTCACCGCGCCGTCCAACATCGTCACCATGTGCGACACCGACCGCATCCGCGAGGCCATCGACAACCTCATCAGCAACGCCATCAAATACTCCCCGATCGGCGGCAAGATCGGCATCGCCGTCAGCCATGAGGGCAGCGAAACCGTCGTCCGCGTCAGCGACGAGGGCGCCGGCCTGTCGCCGGAGGATCTCGGCCGCCTGTTCGGCCGGTTCCAGCGGCTGTCGGCCAAACCGACCGCCGGCGAGAGCTCGACCGGGCTTGGGTTGTCCATCGTCAAGCGTATTATCGACATGCATGGCGGCGAGGTGACGGCCGACAGCGACGGCCCCGGCAAGGGCTCGACCTTCACCATCACCCTCCCCGCGACCGAGACGCCGTGATCGAGAAGCCATGACCCAAAGCCAGCACATCATGATTGTCGACGACGAGGCCCCGGCCCGGGAGATGGTCGGCGATTACCTCAAGATGCACGGCTTCACCGTGACGCTGTGCGACGGCGGCAAGTCCTTGCGCGCCGCGATCCAGGGCAGCATGCCCGATCTCGTCGTGCTCGACCTCAACATGCCCGAGGAAGACGGCCTGTCGATCATCCGCGACCTCAAGAGCCGCATCAACGTGCCGGTCATCATGCTCACCGCGACGGCGAGCCCGATCGACCGCGTCGTCGGGCTCGAGCTCGGCGCCGACGATTACGTGGCAAAGCCTTGCGAGCTGCGCGAATTGATGGCGCGCATCCGCTCGGTTCTGCGGCGGAGCACGCCGGCCAAGGCCGCCGCCGCTGAAGCGGCGCCCGCGAAATCGGACAAGGACCAGCTCGTCCGCTTCGGCACCAAATGGCTCGACCTTGAAGCCCAGGCACTGCGCGACGACGAGGGCAACGAGCATCCGCTGACGGCGTCCGAGTTCGGGCTGCTGAAAGTGTTCGCGGCCAATCCGAAGCGCGTGCTGTCGCGCGAGCGGCTGCTCGAGCTTGCCAATGCGCGCGACGCCGAAGCCTTCGACCGCGCGGTCGACCTGCGCATCATGCGCATCCGCCGCAAGATCGAGCCCGATCCGGCAAAACCCGCCGTGATCCGCACCATCCGCGGCGGCGGGTATCTGTTCTCGCCGGCGGGCGAGAAGGCGTAGGGGCGGGCGGCGGCAACCGACTTCCTGGCCACGAAATGCACCTTGGCGGGAGCCAAATAAACGCTAAGGTTGTGGTTCTTTGCATATATTCACTCCCTTGTGCAATAGTTTCACATTCCATTCTTGATTTTGTGCAACTACTGCACTATACTGGCGTTGTCGGGGCGACATGGCGAGCATCAGTGCTCCCCTAACCAACTGCAAAATCTACATTTATCCGGGGGATCATAATCCGCCTCACTTTCATCTGAAGGGGCCGGACTCCAGAGCCTCCGTAAACTTGGTCACTTTGGAGGTTATGGCCGGGAAGGCGTCCAAGAAGGACTTGGCGGAAGTTAGGGAATGGGCCGCAAAGCCAGAAAATCTGGCTGTATTAGTGTTGGAGTGGAGAAGGCTCAATGAGCGCGAATGATGCCGTCGATAGTGGGATTCCAGTCCCCCGACTGGCCACTGTTCAACCGCTCCACGACTTCGTTCTTCGAGTGAAATGGGCTGAAGGGGCACGAGCGGGGCGCGAAGACTTCGTGGACGTAAGCCCTGCCATTTTTAGTTACAAAGTCTACCGCCCCCTGCGGGATGAAAATCTCTTTCTGACAGGCATCCTTGTTGAAGATGGCGATGCTGTTGCTTGGGGAGACACCGAAGACTTGATGATGTCCGCAGACACCATCCAATCGCTCGCGCAGGAGAGTTGGACACCAAAAGAGTTTGCCGATTTCCTGATACGAAACAGACTGACCCAAGAAGCTGCTGCGGCTCTCCTCGGACGAAGTCGGCGTCAGATCGCGACATACGCAACGAAGGGACCAATACCCCGCGTTATCGCGCTGGCTTGCTACGGCTTTGAATCGCTTCGACGCGATCGATTCCTGCAGGGTACAGGTGGTATCGGCGCACAACCGCCAAAGGTACATTCCGGTTCGCCCCCTGATCCAACTGATCGAGCAACGCCGCGCCAACGTGTTTTGCCCTAGGGCTCTTCTTTCAAGATCGAGCCTTGAGGGGGCCGACGCCGAACGCAAATCTCCCAAATGCGTTCCCACCTACTTCGTCCCCGCCAAATCTCCACCCCCGTATTTTCCGTATATTGAAATTCCACGACTTTTTACCTCGAATGTTTCGTCGCGGCCTGTCCGACGAAACAATTTGGCAGCGCACGAAACCATTTTCCCCTTTTCGTGCAGACGTCCCGAAACGTTGGCTCATTAACACTTCGGCTCAAGGAAACGCCGCTCGGTTGCGGCGCTACGGGGAGCTAAGTCAATGCCGAACGTCATCGCCATCAACGCCCAGGCCAGCCAGAGCATCATTGCCGCTCAGGCGACTTCGGACGACATGCTTCTGGAAAGCATTGCCGACGGCAACCGGACGGCCATGCACATCCTCTATTGCCGGCACAATGTGCGGGTTTATCGCTTCATCCTGCGCATCGTGCGCGACGCCACCACGGCGGAAGATCTGGTCAGCCAGGTGTTCCTCGACGTGTGGCGGACCGCCAGCCAGTTCCAGGGCCGCTCGCAGGTTTCGACCTGGCTGCTTTCGATCGCCCGCTTCAAGGCCCTGACCGCGATGCGCCAGCGCCGCTTCGAGGACATCGACCAGGAAGACGTGCGCCAGATCCCTGACGATTGCGACACGCCCGAGACCTCGCTCGACCGCAGCGACACCAGCGCCATCCTGCGCGCCTGCGTCGCAAAGCTGTCGCCCGCGCATCGCGAGATCATCAACCTCGTCTACTACCACGAGAAATCGGTGGAGGAGGTCGGTCAGATCATCGGCATCCCGCAGAGCACGGTGAAGACCCGGATGTTCTACGCCCGCAAGCAATTGGCCGATTTGCTTAAGGGCGCCGGCGTCGATCGCTTCGCCGCGTAAGGACAATGATTTCAAAGGGATAGGACCGACTTTCAGCCCTATCCCCGGACACGGAAGCGTTACCGCCGACGAAACAATTGAAACAGACGACAACATCAGGCGGAAAAACTTCCCTCCTATAAACCGCACATACGGTTTCGTTAAACCTCCCAAGACCTCCAGCGACCCGGACGATGCCCCCGTCCGGGTCGTTTTGTATTTGGGAGGCGAAGTGAGGCGGCCCCGCTCTCTCATTCCCTCCCCCCTTGCGGGCTATCCGATTCACACATCGGTTTGGCCCATCTGCGACTGGCGCATCAACAGATTGGCGCCGCGCTTCATGGCTTGGAACTCGAGCCAGCCCTGAAGCATGACGATGGGGCCCGGCTTG